>Ga0307517_10006106_pt1 | contig 17933 bp, 18 predicted proteins | sample 23_EM_MG_FD_194515 | JGI IMG/M metagenome (GOLD analysis project Ga0307517, IMG submission 194515) | Populus trichocarpa ectomycorrhiza microbial communities from riparian zone in the Pacific Northwest, United States - 23_EM | ecosystem: Host-associated > Plants > Roots > Unclassified | place... | reverse complement strand
TCCGCCGACGCGTTATCATAGGCTGGTAGGACGTATGTCACATGTCACTGCTGAAGTGAAGTGTCCCGATGATCACGTGGGAATCAATTCAAACTCTTCCAAGTATAAAATCTCTGCACTCAAACCCGGTGAATTTATTGTTAAGCACTTGAGAAGAACCAGAAGAAAACTTCATCCACCTCCACCAAGGCTCAAGCGCTCAAGCTCTGCATTCGCACTCAATTCGCACCAGTGTAGTAACAGACAAAAGTGTATAATGGACAACCTGCCTCGCCCGTCAAGTTTTACTCGTCTTGGTCCGATTATCTTGAAAGATGATTAAGTACAGTATGTTACTGAGCGCTGAGCGCTGAGTGCTGATGGCGGAGTACTTTCCCAGATGTAGTCCCCGTTATCTCCACCCAAATGTTCATGCTGGACAAGATTTGGTGATTCAGATCCACATCATTCGGCGACCTGGAAAACTCCCTTTCAAGTGCCGCATGTCGTCGCGATTGTCGCGTCCTCAACAGGCGGATGGACTCTAAGCGATGTCGCCAAGCGCTAATTAGTAATTGATCGTTCACTGCTTTCTACCAATCAGTCTTTTCGTTAACAAACTAACACAACAACCGGCAGTATCTGCGCAATCTCTCGTCCGACCCTCTTGAATTCGATGCCGTCTCCAAACGCCCAACTCAGAGGCTTTCGATACCCACAGGTCCCTCTCGACGTCGAAGGTTATCCAGTTGCTCCAGAAGGTTTGAAGTTGGAGCAAGTCCATGTTTATGTGCGGCATGGTTAGAACACACTTCCTTTGTTTTGAAAAACTTGAATATAAATTATATGACAGGCGAACGCGCACCAGTCTCCAACCGCATGTACCTTCCACCAGCTAACTTACCCGAGCATTGGCTGATGTGCCACACCGCACGTCGTTTTCGCGCCGTTGTGTCCTCCTACATGGGGGGCATTTTGGAAAATAAACCCGTCGCAACCGTCCCCGCGCCCATCAACACTGAATTCGAGATCAAGAAGGTGGTGGAGGACGTTGACGGGATTGCACGTGGAGGAAACTGGTGCGTCACTGAGGACCGTTCGTGAATCATCCCTCTCACCCCGAATCGCAGCCTCCTAGGAGAACTAACCGATCTCGGCCGACAAGTGAGTCGTTTTGTGTCCTCGTCCCCTTCTCTAAATTATGGTGCAACCATTATTTCCTCAGACGACCTTCCTCTTCGGCCATGACCTTCGACGACTTTATGTAGAAAGGTGTGGGTATTGTCATCCACGCTTTTCTCTGTCAAACCACAATATCAACAGATTAGGATTTCTGCCGGACGTGCTCACAAATACCAATGCAGTTTATTTCCGGTACAACTTTGTCCTCATATTGGTTGTTTCGTTCTTGAGCACACTCCATGGCATAGTTCTACCAATGTACCAAGAACGACCGAATCGCTGCAACAGATAATCCATGGCTTATACCCAACTCATAAATGCCTGCATCCTGCAAATCCTGTCATTCTCGTCCGGTCAGTTTCGATCAATGGCCCTGCTCTACGCCCTCATGTTTGCTCACTCGCTCATTCAGTAATGCAAGAGATGAAAACCTGAGCCGCAACCCTCACGCCTGTAAAAGGCTCGAGGTACTCCTAGTCGGATTTGCCAAAGGTAATTTTAAATATTGTCGGTGGAACGGCTCAACTTCTTTACTCCCACAGCCGCAGCTGAAGCATTTAACCCGACTCTGGAACCCCTTGACATAAAAATTTCTAAGTACATTGGGGGTAATCCCATTCGCGTGGATGGTAAACCCAGGGCATCAGGAATAATGGATACAGTTCGTTCTTTCCGTAACCATAAGGGGTTGTGAACATCAACGGAACTGTGTACATAGATCCGCGCAGCCACCGCCCACGGAGTCAAAGTCCCACCAGAATTCGCAGACAAATCAATCACAAATATCATTGTAAGTCTTCACAGATCAATTATGTCTGCAAGTACCCTTCCATACCCTTCTGCGTTTACTAACAGGAACAAGCTGTCCTGAATGAATGGTTCGCAGGTTCGTTTTATTTTGTCTCTTTCCCCTGATTTTGATCACCTTCGTCCAGGATGTGAGTTCATCGATCACTACGTCCATACCCATCTGAACTGTCTGTTATAACTCGATTGCTCTCACCAAACACAACCCGATACCAGTCAAGACAGAAGAAGTGCGCCGCCTCGGGATGGGCAGCCTTCTCTCCGACATGTCGAGAAAAATGCATGCACGGGTGACAGGCCTAGGTTCCTCGAATTTCAAACCTGTTGCCACCCTTTTCTTACAATTCCATCCTTATGATTAGGTAGCAAAGACAAACCTAAAGTGTCGGATCTCGCAAATCTGAAGTTTTTGGTACATAGCACGCATGATACAGTCCTGGCGAGTCTATGCGCTACTTTAGACGTCTTTGATGACAAGTATGTCTCTTTCTTGTGTTCCCCCACACGTTTAGAGGATTATGTGTTGTGGTGAGACGTGCGAGTTAGGGCTACATCTATATCTGACGCCGCTCTTGGGCGGAATGGGGTTTTTCAAGCCTGGGCAAAATTGCTTTTTATTCTGACAGGTTATGCTGATCTCCATATACCTTCTTCTAGATGGCCAGCTTTTACGGCTTCGATCACATTTGAATTGTTCAAACAAATTCCCCCTATCTCATCCTCAACCACGTCTTCCCCATTATCATCAATTTTTTCCCGTTTCGGTTCACATAAATCGAGGGAAACAGAGCAGTATTGTACGTTCCTGTTGATGCTAAACCGTGTTTCCTTTGAACCCAACCTTTCAGATATTCGCACACGCTATCAAAACAAATCTATGCACTTGCCATTATGCACAGCACCAGGCGATCACTTAGAAGGCCATCCTGAGTTTTGCACACTCAGCGCGTTTCAGCGCCGTGTGGCGGAGCTTACACCTGTGAATTGGGAGGAAGAGTGTAGGGTATAGCAACAAGTCGCTCTATGTCATACTGTCTTCATTCATCAGTCATGTTTCTTTTCCCCTCAGCAAGCTGCAAGCCCTTAGCAATCCATGGCTCCCTTCTCGAGGATCAAGGTGATGTTAAGCTTCCACGACAATTTCAGTCACCTCCGAGAATTTGAGCTACATCTCAATTCCAAGGTTGCACTGATGAATTTGAATTTGAAATTATTGCGAGCGTTCCCCCGCTTGCGAGGAGAGGATTCTATTTATATAATCCGGCCCGCAGACCGTTAAGCTAAACTTTGCTGAAACCAACATCAATGCACGATTCCTCTTCCCCCTCCCAACTCAACCCACCTCCGACATCTGCCTTCGAAAAATGGCGGCAAAAAGTCGCGTTGATTACAGGCCTTGGTATATCTCAGGATGAGCGCCTCGCGCACTTGCAAATGTCGCATTTGGATGATTGTGAAAGGAAGAAGGAAGGACTTATGAATTCAAGTGGGTATTCTTCTTAAAACGTGTCCTTTTGCTGCACGACGGTTGTATAGGTCCTCTATTGGTCTTCCTTCTCAAGCATCTCACACTCGCCAACTGTAGCCTTCCACCAACTAACATTGTCTGTACCCCGTGCGACACGACGCACGCTGGTGGGTTTGTTCCTGACCCAGGAGCAATTGTTTTATGTGCAGGCAATTTTTTCAGCAAGCAGCATATGGAGAGCACAATTGCGCATGAACTCATACATATGTATGACATGTGTAAGTTCAAGGTAGATTGGGCAGATTTGAGGCATCATGCATGTAGCGAGGTACTTGCATTCATTATATCTTTGCCCTATTTCCGTTATTTATATGTCTCCTTTCGATTTTATGTAGATTCGAGCGAATAATTTGAGTGGTGACTGTCGATTCACCAGAGAACTCAGGAGGGGCTTTGTTGGATTCGCAAAACAACACCAGGTGTGTACCTTCCCAGTCGCGCACCTACATATACTTAACCACTATAGGCTTGTGTGCGTCACCGCGCCGTCGAGGCCGTCTCTTCTAACCCAGCTTGTCCCAGCCCTGCCGCAGCCGAGCGTGCAGTTAATGAAGTATGGGAGAGCTGTTTTTCAGATACTCGGCCTTTCGATGAGGTGTGTGTACCGTACTTGTTGAATACTGATCGCTGATTGGCATTTTTAGATTTACTGAGCGAGGGAAAGTATTACACAGCTGTGGCCCTCCCTTCAATCATTTAATCCAATACCCTCTCTGATCCTTAGACAAACATGAACAGCCTGAGATACTTGCATTCCAGTTTTCATGGTCCATCTACAGAAATTTGAAAACAATGATGAGAAAAAGCCGCCTCAGACAAACGAGGATCCTCTTTTGCAACAAACTTTGTCTGGTTCGATTTACCCTTTGCTCACCGTCCGACCTAGCGTCTGCCGATGTACATTTGTGTAAAATAGTGCCTGATAGCTTGTGAAAAATGGCGTGGTTTTGTTCCCAAATGGAGATAAATTGTCCTCAAAATATGGACGGTCGTGACTTTCGTTGCTTTCAAGTATTAGTAACAAGTACCTCTCGGAATGTCTAAGCGCATCCACATCTTTACCGCTTCCGACGTCGCAACTCATAACTCAGCTTCATCCTGTTGGATTTCACATGCTGGCAAGGTGTATGACGTTACTCATTTCCTCCAGGACCACCCAGGAGGTGATGATTTGATTTTGCAGTATGCTGGCAAAGATGTGGAAGAGGCCATGAAGAATAAGGATGAACATGAGCATTCCGAGGCTGCATATGAGATGTTGCAGGAGTACTTAGTGGGAAGGATCGGCAGTGAGGAAACGACAGTCAGTGATGGTTCGTTTCCTTTGTGGAGTTTGTTGGAGATTTTTTGCTTACATTGCTTGAATAGACTGGGAAGCCACGGATGATTTCCACCCTGAAGAAACCAACGAGGTGAAGGATTATGAGAAAAACCAATTCTTGGATCTTCGCAGACCACTTTTGAGGCAGGTTTGGGAGGCGAATTTCAGGCACGTTGCCTGAAGAAACTCTAGCTGTCTCTCAAAAGCTGACTTTGTGACATAGTAAGTCGTACTATCTCAAACAAGTGCATCAGCCTCGTCACTTGCACGAGTCCGCTCGTCTTTTTGGACCCACTATACTTGAGGTATGTAATGAGTTTCGATTATGGCCTCAACTCATAACCTCCTCCATAAGATGTGCACACGGACAGAGTGGTATGTCGTACCCCTCTTCTGGGGCCCTATCACTGCCTATCTCTTCCTCCGTTCTCTTTTCCAATTCACTGGTCCACTTCCCAACTTTTACCAAAATCCTGCACTACCACTTTCTTACCTCCCCAATGTCCCTCTTGAATCTTGGGCCAGATTGCTTCCGTGCTTCTTCCTTGGGAACCTTATCTGGACGTTGTTGGAGTACCTCCTCCATCGATTCCTGTTCCACGTTGATGAGATCCTTCCTGACCGACCCATTTTCCTCATGCTGCATTTTCTACTGCACGGAATCCATCACTATTTGCCTATGGATCGGTGAGCCATCATTGTTTTTTTTTTTTTGCTATTTCTAAATGTTCTTTAGTCTCAGGCTTGTTATGCCTCCTCCGCTCTTCATGGCTTTGCAGCTTCCTTTTACCCAGTTGGCATATGTCGTGTTCCCAGTTCCGGTAGCAAATGGCATCATCTCCGGGGCATTTACGTTCTGTAATTGTTTATGCTTCTATCCTGGAGATCCTCTCTAAAATCGTTTCAAAGATATTGGATATGATTGTATGCATTACGCGTAAGCAATTCTGCCTCTTCAGCTTTTACACCGACTCATGCCTGCCACCCAGGCTCCATCACACTAAACTCCCTCAATATATGCGGGAAATGAAGAAATACCACCTTGCACATCACTACAAAAACTTTGAGCTTGGTTACGGCGTTACCAGTGAGCCTTTTGCTTTTCTCTTTATATTGAATTTCTCTAAGGAGCTTTGTAGGCAAAATATGGGACTACATCTTCGGGACCGTGCTTCGAGTATGAGAAGCGACACCGTGATAGTTCTCTGGTTTCTGAATGAGTTTCGTTTTACTACTCCTGGTCAGATATACTTACTTTTGGAATTACTAATTGTCGGATGGCAGCCTGCCATCCATTTATTACACCTTGCGTTCAAGTTTTCAGTAGTTACTTCCGTACTTTATCCGTGCAGATTGATGTTTCAGCATTTCACCTCTTTTGATTTTAATATAAACAATTTGATGGGCATCGCGAACCCGTTCTGACTCCTCTTGTCTCGTTCATTCGTCTTTCGATTGTCTGGAACTCTTTTGCATAATTGCCCACAGAGGCGGTGAGGCAATAGTTATTTGTATGAAACGTTCCTGAAGATGGTCAGCAGGGCCTCTAGTATTGTATCATTACGCAATTCCAATGCCTCGTTTAAACTTTGACATTGATGAAGCCGACCTTTTAAAGGCTTACGGGATTGACACCCTTACACCAACGTACGTATATGCAGGGACTTCATTTCCGTCAAGCAGGCTAAATGAACCCAGGAAGTGGCAGGTCGTCGATCATAACCTCGAGGAATCTGTTGCCGGGTCAATCCTCAGTCCAACACCAGGCGATATAGAGAATGACCCATTAGGGCTTGGAAATTATGTTCGGTGAGCAGGGTATTTTCTCTTTAATTCGCGCGTTGAGTGTTATCTGGCGGTTAGTCTAAAGGAGATGGACTTGGCGACCAGTGCGTGTCATCATGGTCAATATACCATGCAGAATATCTAGAAATAGCTCGAGCAGAGGCTTCATGCCTGATTACGTCCAAGTCCTTCGATCCTAAGGCTTTTCTTTCATTGGCTTACCCTGATGCAACGTACCAAGACCTCGCCAGAGGGATCGCGCATCTCCAGAATTCTATTGAAGAGCGCTCAGAGGCAGTTAGAATTCTAGTAGAGGATAATTTTGACAGGTTCGTTGGCGTGAAATCTGCAACTGATGGTGACTTTTCCCCCAAGCCTTGGTGTCCGTGCTCATCTATGTTACCAACAGCCCTTTATGCAGAGATGAAGGAAGACGTTTTGTCTTCTGAAAGGGAGTACGGCTCTAAACCATTTCGGGATCATTTGAAAGGTATACAATGCTGGATACTAGTCAATGCAACTCAATTCTTATGTGGAGTTTGATCCAGATGGCGCTCAGAAAGCCAACCAAGTGTTTCTCCCAGTGCTTGAGAGTGCGTCCAAGGCACAGAAGCTACGAACAACCTTAGGCGTCTTCGACAGATCCAAATTTTTCTTCAACTTACCCAGTTTTATAATGGAGTCCATTGAAGCAGTTTGTCCATCGGCTTCCGTCGTTAGCTATTGGAAGCTAATTTGCCTTCCCTCCAGGGGCGCTATGAGGTCGCTCTTCGTGACTATAAGAAGGGGAAATATTTGCTCGAAAACCGCCCAGGACAACTTTTACCAATAGGGAACACCAAAGACGCTGGAGAGTCCAAAGCAGCGGAGCAACAACAACAACGCATATTGCAAAAAGTGTGGAAGAACATTGAGAAAGCCATGGCAGAAATGAAGAATGTCTTGGTATCCCAATTGCAGGATCCGAATAGAACGGTGGAAGAACAAGAGAAGACCCTTGAGCAAGTTTCGGTATTTTGTCAACAGTCATCCCACTCATTTTTCTTCAGGGTCCTTTTGGAGCTTCAATCGAACGATGATCCCGTTTGGAAGTACTTCGATACCCACCACGTACATATCTTGAACACAATGCAAAACGCGTATCGATCTTCTCTCCGCCTAGTTGATGGTGAGTTTGACTGATTTGATTAATAAACATAATCCGAGTCTGTTTTCAGCGGCAATAGCACAAGGCCGACAAAACTACCCAGATGATAGCTCCTTGAGTTCGTCTCTTCGATTACAGCTTCGAACTGCTGTGCTGGCATTGGAGGCAAAGAAAACAGACACTGTCCTCGGTATGCCCCTCCTCATTCGTGCATGCGTGTCGCCTTAACCTTCATATAGCAGTATCCCCCGCGGAGCCGGTTTGGAATGCTATATACAACTTGGTGAAGAACGTGTCTGAGGCAATCCTGTCGCCTCTTCCCAGCTTTTGGAAAATTTCCAAAAGTTTCATAGATGGAAGGTTCAAGAAGGTTAGTCGACACACCTGTCTAGACCCTCTAATGCTGGACCAACCGTCATCTTCCTAGTCGTCCTCTCGTCGCAGCCCATCACAATGCCAAACGATGGCCATGGATGTTGTCAAGCTCTACATCTCACAGATATCCGAGATTTTCAAATTATCGGATGTTTCAATCATGATGTCACCTGGCGGAGCACTTGGACAACCACCCCGCTTTCCTGAAAATTCTCATTCAATCTGCTCCGCTCATTACTTACAGAAGACGATGAACGAGATTCAAGAAACCGTAAACGAGTTGGCCTTGCTTGACATTGCACAAGACACGGGATTGAAAGGCTTCTTGGAGAGCGTCCGATGGAGATTCGTGGATTTTCTCATTACGGCTTGGCTTCGTGGTTGGTTTATGACTATTTTGTACCGCCATATGACCATAACCTGATCGACTCTGTAGATGCGAAAATGCACTACGTCTTGGAATCCTGGGCATCAAAACCAAGCGAAATATCTACTACTCATTATCTTGTCCATGTAGAAGTGTATCAGCGACATATGACGACTGCTGCTTTCAGGCTTGTCCATGGAGGTGATCCATCCTCGCATAAACCATCAAAGCAGAACAACATAGCTCCAGCTATGATCACAAAAATCACGAAGGCATTTCAGGATGGAATTTGCGTAATATTAGATGGGATGGTTTTGCTGGCAACAAATGATCCTAGTGCCGAAACAGAACGGCTCAACAATTATGCTGCAATTAGTATCAAAGATCCGAATTATCTGCAAACGACCGACTCAAGAGACTGTGTACGTCCTTGATTTATAGAGCTAATTTGCGCCTCACTTCAATAAAATTGCGGATCAGGACACTCGGCTTTTGCTCGTTCTAGCGAACATGGCGGATTTCTCCAAAGCGGGCATCCCTGGCATGCTTTTGCAGCTCGAGAATGCACTTGGTATTTCGTTGGCTGACGAGAAGAAGGCAGGTCTCCACTGTTGAGAAGTCTCATTTTCCGTGGCATTGCTAACACCATTATTTGCAGGCACTGACTAAAGTTGTTATTGAGCTGGACCGAAAGCTCTTTAACAGCTACATCAAGGCGAAACTCGAGATGCCTGTGACCCTACTTCGTAGAGGCATACTTGCACCTGATATGGATTGGTATGACACCCCGCACCCCAAAGGTATGGTTCTAACTCTCATATCCCCTGTCATTTAATATGAATTCGCATGCTTCGGTATATTCAGAAGTTCGACCATACATGTTTGAGACGTTGATGTGTTTTGTGGACGTTCATTCTCAAGTTTGTAGCGCAGCGGAGTCTGTCCTTCACCGCGTGCTAAATGCTCTCGTGGAAGTTCTGGCTGTCGAAGCTCTCAAATCCATCCGGCAGGTTGAACGGTTTGGGATGGGCGGCATGCTTTGTGTAGGTTTTCGGCATGCTGTTCTCTTACCAGTGGGAAATAATTGATTGTCGACAGGCTACGCTGGAGATCGAGTTCATGCATCAAACATTGGGACAATATGTTACTCCTAATGCCGCAAAGACGCTTTCTGAACTCTATGGTCGGATATCCCAGGCGTATTTCAGGCGCCCAGGGGACGAGAGTCTACAATCACATCTGGATAGTGTCAAGAAAACCCTGGCCGACAGTCGCCGTGCAACTGCCCTCAAGTTCCTTTGCTTCAAGCAGACAAAAATACCATCAAATGCAAGTAAAGTAGTAGCTGTACCGCGAAAAACGAAGGAAGGACCATCACAATCAACCAGGGCATGAGTTCATTATTGATATTTATTCTCCTGTATTTCATGTCCACTTTTGTAACGGAACGATTCCCATGCTATGTAGAATGGTATAATTGTATTCTGAATATTTTCTCCCGGGTTGGGATGTAAGATCCAGAACATTCTTTTGTCGAATTGACTAGGTTTAAGACTCCCGAGGAGGCACGACCGAATACATGGTCCCTAAACGTCATAGCCATGCACAATGTGTTCTGCTCAGGGGAGTCAGCTGAGATCCGCGGTCAATGCAAGAAAGTAGGGCTGGAGAGTTACTCTTTATCATGCGTACGTATTGTAGTTTGATTTCCAATCTTGATTGACACCAGTTCATATATCAAGGGAGTCCATATCACCCGGCGGGCGTCGCCATGAGGTCAACTAAAATGGTGATGATTCCAAGAACTTCAGCAAAGCAAAGTCAAAAAGGTATATCCTGAAAAGTAAAGGAAGGGCGTACAAATTTCAATTGCAATCAATGCAATGACAACCTGCTCTAGACGCTCCGCATGCTTATTTGATACGGTTTCTTTCAACAGTTGGAGCATGTCTTGAAGTACCTATGACAAGAAAACTCTTAGAAACAAAATGAAAGTGAAGGGTGAACACGCACTTCTACTCGGGTGTTCAGGAGATTAATTCTTTGCGGAATTTCAAGGTAACTGCGAGCGGCATCATATAGAGGTTGTAGGTCAGGGTAGCTCTAGCTTTTTAGTAAGTATATGTGATGCCTTGACAATGGCGGGTACACACCCAGAAGATTTCCTGTTAAAAAGTGCGCCCATGAACAAAGCTTCTAAATCAAACGGGGAAAGCTATACTCACAGGAGAATCAAGAACTGAACCAACAGAGTTGATATTGGTCCGAAGAAGGAACAACTGTCCAATCTTCTGCATTATTTCTGTCTGAAATTTAATACATGCCAATCATAGCTCGGGTACAAACCTTTGTGTGGCATTCCAATTTTTCCTGTCTCACTGATAACCTCTGGAATATCTTTCGTCTCCTCCACCTTGGAGGAAATCAATTCTTCAAACTGTGCGGGGTTACATGAAACATCTGATATGAATGATGAATTCACTCACAAGGGATATTTTTACGGACTGTGAAAGAGCATGCGATAAGGAAAGCTTCGTCCTGAACAATGTCTGAGGATTTCACATGCAGAATGGGAAGCGGAAGCGGAGGCCCACATGTAACTAGACCCTTTGCGCAAGGTGATAACATCATTGTATATCCTTCGTGAAATCAATGTGACGGGGATTAAAAAAAGTGACGAGGATGCTCACCGACTATAGTTTGCGTAGTAGTAATTGAGATCCTCCATTTCCACGTTCTCCGGTGCTGTCCCGCGGTCGATGAACGATGTACTAAATGAAGATGGGAGATTACATACCGAGTTTTTCCACTTCAAAACGTTTTCTGGATGGCTTGATAAGATATATTTAAGAGCGTCCGGAAGAAACTTACATCGAAGATATAAACCTCTTTTCTTGCACTTCAGTCAGACCCCAAATCACAACAGTGCCGTAGCTGAACATGAATATCTCTGCTTCCTTGGCAGTTGTATCAAATTTGCTGGACTTTCTCTTCTGCTTGCTGTCAGGGATGGCGTCTCTGGGTTCCCCTATACCCAACAGATCTCCTGTAGGAGGATGTGAAGCTGGCGATGAGCGGCTATCACGCGCCGGTGCAAGCTCGTACGCATAGGGAGTGTATATGACATCGTCCAGCATTTTAGGATCCGTGTGATATGCGTCCCGCCGCGCGTTAAAGAACCTCATCAGGTCATCCATTCGATAAGAACTACGACATTGTTAGAGGATGTGAAGAGGTGGACACAATCTTACTCGCTTTGCTGTTGCATAGGCTGTCACTCGGGGAAGCGATTTGGCTTTCTTTTTCGTGAGTTTCATTGCATCCCGACGAGCTGTACCTTCGGGGATGAGTGAAATCTGATTGTATACCTAGCCCGTCCATGTAAGCTAAAGCATTCGGAAATCCAAGAGCGTAACTCACTTCAGCTTGAGATTCATCGCTCTCTTCTATGTCTCCGTCCTCACTATCACCTGTAGTGCCTGAGCTACCTGCATTCTCCCGTAACTTTTGGATGCGTGGAAGAGACACTTTTTCTCCAGGAAGAGGCAGAGTTTCTGGCTGCTCAGGAAGAACTTTGAGTTTTCCTGCAACCTTTGTCGAACGGTTTGCCCCCCGTGGTTTCACATCCGAGGCAGACTTGAGGTCCACTTTCGATTGCTCTGACATTGTGGTGATCGAACTGGTGACCAATTGTGCTGACGTAATAAATTCGGGATTTTCCCCATTCACACGATGAATGTCAATGCATGAAGACCCCTCTGTTAACATGATGGAGAACTTGAAAATATTGCAAACTCTTTTTGGACGGCGTTCTGGAATACTTAGCAAACATACACCCTAGGCCAGTTTGAAGGCTGTGTAGCGCAAAACCATATAGGGAATTACCGCATACAGTAATTGTTTGATTGAAGACTTATTCGTCGAGGAAATGGACTTGGTTCCATCGAAGGACATTTTACTATGAAGTCCTTCATGTTCGAGGTGCTTTAAAATTAGTCTTTAACCAGATACTTAGTTAATCGATGCAGTGGGCGGGTCGTAAGTTGGTCGTAAGAACTTTCAAGTTAATCAACGCTTCGTCGTAAGCCCTGAAACTTCCTGCCATTTTGTTCAAAAGCATCATGACGTTTAGGCCAGATAAGAGAAACTTGGGTGCCAAGTAGTGAGACCGCGGAGTACATGCTCCAAGATATTACTTTGACTTTGAGCGTCAAACGTTCTTCAGACTCGGAGACTCTTAGTCTCCTTGCGGTAAAGCGGCAAAAATGCTGAGGATAGGTGGAACCCTACGAAAGGGTTTTCCCCATTCATTAACAATTCTTTCATAAATATTGATTCAAGACCCCCGTAATTGGAGATACTCTATTTTTGATTCTTACCTGTAGTTGGGCATAACGAGCAGCTCCACCTGTGAATGACAATGGCGACAGTCAGCTATCTAAGCTTTGCCGCTCACAGCGGTATCATATATTATGAGATGCAATGCCAAGGAAGAGCCTCCTAAGATCGACGTTGCCACCGTGATCAAAGCCGAGCTTAGACGATCCATATACCGACATCCTTGATTTCATATCAATTAGCTTTGAGAGTTGACAATAACTATTGGCTTCATTTAACCCTGTACCTAAGTTCATCGGGTTGTTTAGGCAAAGAGTCATTGGGGAAAGAGTTTATGAAAACTAGTACTCTACCATAGAAATACAGTGATTGTGTCAGAAAGCATTAGACTGAAAAACGAGGGGATGGACTTGGGTATTATAGATGTAACTGTAGAATTGCCAAAAGTCTGTTCATGAAGGAAGTGATATAAAAATACGGAACGTTGAGTGAACGTTGGGCGGCAGCTATTGACTTAGCCATAAGCGTTAGATTTGGCGGCCTGTTGTTTTTTTAAAATATGAAGGTGTCGACCTCGCGGTCAGAGCTTCATTGGAACCTGCGCAGCAGTATTTCATCTTCGGGATCACGCCTCGGCGGGTTTGTCCGTACAAGAACCTCCAATGGAACCAACTGGCCTTTGGAACTATGGGCGCTATCATGGCTGTAGCTACGAGGAGAGGGCGTCGCCAAGGCGGGGTTGGGGTATCCCGATGGATTCGGGCTGGTCATGTGAGGAGGATAAGGTGAGTTTGGGTGATAAGGAGAGGAATACGGAGAACCAGACGGGATATGATGAGAAGGATATGGATGCATGGAAGAACTTGAAGGTCGGTGATAATCAATACCTGGTGATGGCGCCGGTTGAATTGGTACTTCAGAAGGCGAAGGAGGGGAAAATCCTGGAGGTCGACTGTCCCGCCTGTTTCTCCCTATCCTGGCACTCCGAAACCAACCTTCCGGGACGCCGACATCACCAACGCCGCGAATGTTATCGATTGTGTCGAGTTCCTGTAATTTCGAAGGGCTGAAATAAGCAGCTGGACGAATATAAGCAAAGCTGTCACAGAAACACCTCGGAACTTACTGAGGTGCCATTTCCTAATCAGACCCTTCGGCCTGTCAGCGGGCAAGGATACATGCACGCTATATGTTTGTTTTATCAGTCGATCAGCGTCAGGAATTGAGCGACCCTCTGAGTAAGGCTTTGCGGGTCGAGAACCTGGCCGTCTGTGGATTTCAGGAAGCGAGCGAGTTAGAAAGTTGTACAGAGAGAGAGATAAGTGCTAGGCTAACCTCATCATCTGTGCCCACGGAGTTACGGGGTTGAGCAGATCGTCGGAGGTGTCTGAATCCTTCTGATGATAAAATAGAAATTCCTGCCAAAAAGATGGCTTAATCAGAACTCATGTCAAAGGTCCACTGAAGTTTAATTCGTACATCTCGGACTCCTAATGATTGACACCGTTAAGCAGACAGTTTTTTGTGCAGGTGAAGAAACGTACGACTTGGGCCCCATCCCATCCCGTCCGTCCTTTATTCAGGTGAGAAGCTAGTATACACTGTTGGATATTTGTCTTACCACCGTTCCATACCGAGCCCTGTGGGTTCTGAATTTGCGCCGCGTTCTTCCCTGTGGGGAATAATTGGAACATCCTATTATGGGACTTGTCGGAAAGGCATACCAGACATAGACATTTCCGGGCACGATGTTTCGTCTCTCTTCAGCATCGAGACGCCTAGTTATGAGAGGCAGACGGCGTACGGCAACAGCATGGAACACCTGGAGAGCATCACGAGTAGAGCGTATGCGGACGTTTTGTAGGGTGGGGTACTGCATAGCGCGAAAGTAGGAGGAAGACCGTATTGAGGAGGGCACTTTAAATAACAGATGGGTACCGTATTTGAGTTTGTGTTTAGTACAAGATGGCATCTGAGAGATCTAGGGATCCTAAACGTAAGGTGTGCCATTCTCACGATGGGATCTTGGACTTCGCAGAGCATGTCGTGTAGGCAGGTCGCTTGCAGAACGGAGACGACGCAAGCTATTAAAGTTGTCGTTCCTGGCCTCTGAGAGTGGTCATCGAGGCAATCGCCGATGTCACGCGCAACGCTCTATCTCAGATTAGAAACGATCTCCATGAAAGTTGAAACTCAACGATCGAAAGCATAACCAAACCGTAATTGCAACGTCTTGTCACAATATTCCACATTATCCCTTGTATCGTACATGGCAATCAATTCTCTGATCCATATAACCTGTCACTGATATTGCATCTTCTCCGGCCCATCGTTACTTTGTATTTCGTTGCGTTCCACATGGCAGTCATTAAGAAATTTAGCAGGTTCCCAGTCCCGATTCCTTTCTTGGGCGCTATCGGAAGTAAATTATTTTCCAATCTTGGGACTCGAACAGCATTCAGGATTTACCTTACCTGAACTCTGGGTTTCCCGATGTAACCAATGTGTCTCACATCATTCTCAGTCCTATTTCAATTGTCATGGTGTAAATTTTCAAAGTTCCTTTCTAATTAATTATGATATTGCAGTCGAATCAGCGAATTCTTTACAAGCGAACCGTTGCCCTTGTTCGCAAAGCGGTTTGCGGCATCGCCGGGATCGTTATCTGCTTTCCGACAGAACCGAGGACCCTTCAGAGTCATGATGTCTCCGTGCCACAAGGGGATAAGCTACCTATCGGTTATCGGGCCGGGTATATGTCGAAATTCAAATCCAATTTTCTTGGCCGACATTTGCAAGCGCAGTCGCAGCGTGGAGGTAGGCGATGACTCGGCTCGAACGTGAATCCGATTCAGATGCGAAGAGGTATAGGTAACATGTGTCTCTCCGATGGTTAGAGTTAGACGCCGAACTTCGGAGTCTTTCGCTCAATCCAACATTGGCTGTCAGTAGAGGTCCAATACTGGCTCAATTCCCCATGATAGTACCCGCTACTCACGGTATTAACCGGTAGTACGGAAATGATCATAAACACTAATAGAAGTTCAAAGAACCCATTCCAAGCAATGCTGTATGCAATGATGAATGATGGTTTCGAGCTGACTACAAAACATTGAAAGGTGGGCAAAACCTTGCCAAGAATATGTGAACTGCCTCTAATAATTACATGGGATTAGGAATGCGCGGCTAAACTTCATGCTCTAGATACGCCAAACTTAGTAATGTTTCAAAAACGAAGAGTTTTGCTTACCTGCTAACGGCAAGACAACAGGTAGACAGTCGGGGATCTCGGCATAATGGGCACGATTTCTGAACAGATAACGAATGCGTAGCGATTTCGGTACGAAAGGAGCAGGGTCTGAAAAACCCTGTAAAGCTGTCTGAAAATGATGTGAGAAATCGATCAAGGCTAGACAAAGAGAACAATACTCTAGAATCCCCACCAGGGATATGGAGTTGAGAGTTCCGCACCAGGGCTTGCAATTGGGTCGTAACGTTCATGGTAACATAAAGGTCATCCCTATCAGTTTCAACGGCCCCATACGATGCTTCTTCTATAATCAGCCCTGCAAACTGTTTCGTTTCTAAGAGACAAAATATTTAGATAGACATTTACCCTCTCGTCCAGTTTCGATACGGATCTGCTTCTTGACAGCCTCTTTCAGCATGAATTGCACAGCGTTGCCCTCTTTACGGGCGTCTGAATCTTCATCAAATGCTTGTCGAGCGGCCCGAATATGCCTGAGATCAAAATACCCTAAAAATCAAGCCTAATGCCACACATGCAAAGGACTTACGCGAGTCTCCTGGCCCGCCGATGAGGCAGTACGAAAAAGTGATACCCGAGGGAGATGGCCGTACACGGAATTACGGCTGTGGTAAGAGCCAAAGCGGGAGAGAAACGAGTTGATAGAAAAATTGGTAAGGAGAATTGCACATCTAGATAAGAAAAACTTGATGGTATTAATAAGTGCTGCAAAAAAACCGTAAAGAAGCAAACCGACTTGATTTCCCATAACACGGCTTCAGCGCTGAATACTAGCAGGGTTCCTGCTTCCGCCTTTTCGTTACTCCATGTGATACGGAGCGTGGCTAATAAACCAGTGAAGCCACACTCGAGCGTGGCTCTCAAGCGGGTAGAAAGCTCAATTATGTGGATTGCTCCTTCCGCAACCAGCTTTGGTAATATGTTATCGAATGTGATTCCAAAACCTTTCTCAAAAGCAAAGTATTTCAGACCTGAAATTGAAGGTGGACTAAGTTTCGGAGATCCTGTAGCAGCGTCAAGGCGAAGACTAGCGGGTGAATGGAAAAAGAATGAAATTGAAGGTGAATGGGAGACGTTGAGAGAAACCCGCCCTCGATGGGGACGGTCTCGGAACAACCTCCGAGAATAAGTTGCTGCTGTTGGAAGAAGATGGTAATCGAAAGGAAAGACTGATGTCTTCACTTCGATTGAATTGTTCGAATCTTCGTAGGTTGCACCCAACTTCGTTAAGTGCGGTTCAGTTAAGTGCATAGTTGCCTAAAGCGAAGGAATTCAGACATTGCATTGGAAAGCCAAATCGGAGAGAAAGCCTCACGAGCGCTGTAATACGTGGGGAAAACTGGTGTCGGACTGTACCAAGAAAGTGGAGGGTACTGTTGTGTCCTTGAAAAGCACTATCTGCTTCAAATATAATCGCAGTTTTCTCTGTGATTTTCCTCTAAGAATTGAGAGGTCCAAATAAGTGAGAGACATGATACGCCGAGTCAGAGTACAAGAAAACGTTACCTCGACAGTAAGCATCGAGCTCTTAGAAATGGCTTGAATTTTGCGAATTCCATCGCGCAAGTCAGAGAAAGATGGAGTATCTGCGAGCAGGTCGACAACAGGTGTTAAGTCAAGTGAACAAGCCACTTTTCCTCTTGAAGAGATTGAATCATAAATTTTGCGTTCTTGGACGTTTATGGCCAATTGATCCAACATTTCCTGAGTCTAAAAACAAATCTCAAAAGTTAAGGCAACGAGCAAAAGAAATTACATACATCTTCCCTGCTTTTCGATCTTACGTTTGGTGGCCATTTAACTTTTAATCCTTCAGAACCTATCAATGGCAAAATA
>Ga0307517_10006105_pt1 | contig 17934 bp, 14 predicted proteins | sample 23_EM_MG_FD_194515 | JGI IMG/M metagenome (GOLD analysis project Ga0307517, IMG submission 194515) | Populus trichocarpa ectomycorrhiza microbial communities from riparian zone in the Pacific Northwest, United States - 23_EM | ecosystem: Host-associated > Plants > Roots > Unclassified | place... | reverse complement strand
GTTGCTGGTAATGCTAATCGCGATGGAACCAATGATACTGATGCAGAGGAGATATTGTTGACGGTTGCTGAGGAGCTGCTAGTTTGCTACTTATGGTGCTTGGCTGATTGTTGCTGGTCTGCTTGACAGAGGAACACCATAGGCCGCACCGTGGACAGAGGTGGCTAAGTGTGGCCTGTTTGAGATTGTAGTAGTGGTAGTGGTTTAAAGTACTTTTCGTTTAGAAATGTATCAAAATAAAGTTTTTTTTAAAACCATTTTTGACATCAGCATATCAAAACAATTTGAAAATATAAAAAAAATTTCATTTTAAGAAAAAAAAATCAAAATTTTTGGGAACGCGGTTTGCACCGCATTCTCAAACACACCCCGTCTGCTCACGGGTAGTATCCAAGGACTGCTGTCAGGTTTGAAGCTCATTGTTGAGTTGAGAGGAACTTCCTAGTATGGAGGTTAGTACGGTGGGATATGGTGGTGCTCACAATACAAAAAAGGAGATGCTACCGCAGTTGGTGACTATGCTGAGAATGGAAAGTCACAGTGTTGTGCAGAGAAGAGCTGCTATTATTGCTTCAATGGAGGTTGGGATAGTTCAAAAAAAATTTATTGCTTCTCCTCCTTTTTTTTCATTTGTGTTTTTTTTTTTAAGGAATACAGGGTCATGCCATTTTTGTGTGAGCTCTTTCTAACTAATTGCTCTTTTTTTTTTTGGTTAATATCTCCAAAATTCTCCTTATCTTTATTCAAATGAGATAGGGGTTAAATAACGCACTATCTGAAAAGTGAGGGCTCAAATGCGTACTCAAAAACTAATAATACCAAAAGCAAAATCCAAAGAAGATAGGCGTTAAACAATGCACCATCTGAAAAGTTAGGGTTCAAAAACGCACTCGGAAAGTGATAGTGTCAAAAGCACTATTTAAAAGAGATAAGGGTTAGAAAACATACTATCTAAAAGGTGAGAGCTCAAATGTATACTCATAAATTAATAGTGTCAAAAGCACTATTCAAAGGAGATAGGAGCTAAAAAAACACATATTCTGAAAGGCGATGACTCAAATACACACTCAAAAATTGATAATACCAAAAGCAATATCATAAGAGATAGAGGCTACAAAGTGCACTATCTAAAAGGCGAGGGATTAAAAGCGTACTCAAAAAGTGATAGTGTTAAAAACATTATTCAAAAAGAGATAGGGGCTAAAAATCACACTATCTAAAAAGTGAGGGTTTAAATGCACATTCAGAAACTGATAGTGTCAAAAACACTATATGAGGGTTCAAAGGCGAGAGCTTAAAAGTGCACTATTTGAAAGTTAAGGGCTTGAAAGCGCACTCAGAAGAAAAAAGATAGGGCTAGAAAACATATTATCTAGTAGGTGAGGGCTCAAAGGCACACTCAGAAAAATAAAAAAGATAGGGATATAAAGCACACTATCTAAAAGGTGAAAGCTCAAAGGCGCACTCAGAAACTGATAATTTCAAAGATGTTGTCTAAAAGTGAGTGATTTAGAAGAACACTCAAAAGGTGATAATTTTAAAGATGCTGGTGAAAAAGTAAGTGGTTTAAAAGCGCACTCAAAATAATATGCTTTAAAGATGTTGTCTAAAAGTGAGTGGTATAAAAGTGCTTCGAAAATGATATGCTTAAAAATTGCATTCACATAACCTCATGATCTCATATTTTAAAAATCTTGACTTATTTGCTCCAATATCAGCAGGAATTGAACCTCTAATGGATCTTCTTTGCTTGAAAAAATTCGAATTTGTTAAGGATTTTTTCTTCGGAATCTCTAAAAGGATCAAAATGCAATACTTTGGGGGTTAATAGTTATATATTTTTACCTAAGAAACATAGGTCCTTTTTTTCATAGACTTTGTCTCTCAACACTTCAATCTATGTAGTAAGTTTTCAAAGCTCCTCTATTTTGGCCTACTCGAGCTACAATTTGCGGACTTGATCTCTGGAAAGGGATGTTAATTTGATAAGCTTGGTGATGTTTTCTTATTCGATTATATGGGCAAGTTTGTCTCATCGATTGTGACCTTTCAAAGCTCTCATATTTATCATTGTAATTACATGGGTACCAGTAACCACTGTTAGGGTGTCATGATCACCACTCAATATTTATCATATCTGCCCTATGATAGCACTTGTTCTCAATCCTTCCTTTATTTTTCTTCATTTTGGTTGATGGCCTCCTAGACCTTGGGATTTATCTTATAAAATGTTCTTGTGATGCCCCTAGTATCGAGCTTGGACTGCTTGTCTTTGTTTTCTTCATTTGATTTTGATCATCATCATTTTTCTTTACACGACATGCTCAACCCCTTTAAAAATCTCTATGTGCCTCTGGCTTTATTTTAGCATTTTTGGTCTTTCCATTGATTATTGAGAATCATTTTGAATAAATCCAATATCAAATTGCTTTTATATTCTTTGTATTTGCTCCTAGTATGGGGTGTGATCCAAGTCAGGGTTTTTTTGCAAGAAAAAAAAATTACTAGGCTTAATAGGGACTTGCAAAGGATATTTTTCAAGTATTATGAAAGGATTATAAAATATGGTATTTCTTCATCTCAAACGCATACGTATAGGACCAGTAAGCTTTGCTCTCATCCACTGTGATTAGTTGGATATGCAAAAAAATGTTTCCAATAAATTAAATTATACATCATTATTCAGCCAACTAAAACTCAACTTTAAAGTTAGTATGAATGGTCTTTGGTTTATTTTTCAGGTTTTTAAGCGTTTAGTCACCTCATTAGAAAATCAATTGAATTTCCAAAACTCACTTGTTAAAAACAAACATCAAATTGACTTATGAATTTATACTAAAAACTTTGATTTCCCAAAAACTTTTGATTGAAATTTGATCTTTTGCAAAATCATTTTTTTTCGAAGTTTATATAGAGAGAAATACACAAGAAATCCTGATCTAATAGATTAGTAGAAGATTTACTTTTAGAATCCAAAAAGCAAAAGGCATGCTTGTGTAAGTGTGTATTTGCATAGAAAAGTAAAAAGGAAGCAAGACACATTTTGAACAAAGAAAATGAATGATCGCATTAAAATAAAGGCTCATTAACAAAGGAAAAGTTTGTCGCATCATGAACTAGATTGCCAGCATGATCAGAAAAGCAAACAAAACAAAACAAATATAAAACATCTTAACAAGCATTATTAAACAAGAGCAATTACTTTTTTTTTAAAACACGAAAGGAATAGGCTCATCTTTCCAATTCTAGAGTCTCTTCCCATCTGCTAGCCTCTTCACAAAAGCTTTTGCATGAGTCTTTTCGACTGTGTGAATAGACAATTGAGGCAGCATCTCAACCTCAACTTTAACTTTTATCTCCACACTTTGTCCCTTATCCTCATACTCTAAGTTGTTGATGCAAAGGTCAACTATCTTCAAATGTTCATCAACTACAATTATCTATTTACTTGTTGTCTCTTCAATTCACAAAGTATCTTGAGTTAACATTTATATCACTTCATTGTGAAAATCTTCGCATTGATCAATCATATAACCCTCCTTTTGGTGATACTTGCAAAACTCTCATTCATTAGCCCATTCTCGCAGCCATTTTTCCTATATCCAGCTTTTACAAGAATTTTATAGATCTCATCCATAGACACCTTCAAGGTCCTAAAGCCTTTAATCTCTAGTGCATATACAGTTTCACTACTTGTAATATGATTAGGTAGAGGATTTGTATTCATATTAGGAGCTTCATCAAACATTATCCATCCTGCTTTAATTAATTATAAGAGCTTGTTTTTGAACTGGTTGCAGGAGTTAATATTGTGTCCTGCCATGTTTGCATGATATTCACAAGTAAGCTCTAGTTTGTACCAATTAGGATAGGGTAGTTATAGTGGTTTGGGAGGAACTTGAGCTACTTGTCCAATACTTAGTAGCTTTTGATACATTTCACTCAAATATAAGGATAGTGAGGGTAATTGTTCTTGGGTTTTTTGGTAGTTTCTTCTAGGCAGTTCTCAGTTTGATTATTTTGTTTTTAAGTTTTTTTTAGTAGGAAAAGGTGAGTTGAAGTTTACATTAGCTATTTGGAATGAAAAGACTTAGTGTTGTAATTTTGGAAATTGTTTATTTTTCCTTTATAACCTCCCTCGACATTATCAACATCTAACTTTTTTCCTTCAAAACCTTTTTTCTCCGTGGGTGCAGAAATCATTTCACTCCGTATTTCTTGCACAATGTGCTTAATCACTACTACAACATCAATAAATTATTAAGTTGAGCTACCTATTACATAATCATAGCAGGGAGCTTAAGGGTTTTAGAAAACAAAGTGATCATTTTTCTATTAAAGAGTGGGGGATGTAATTAAAAGGGGGGGGATCTCTTTATTGTTAAGCGTACTCACACAGTCTCTTTATCTCCCTTTTCCAAAAGAGACAAACTAAACATGTCGAGAGCAATATCCATATTGTATTTGTATTGCTTAATGAAAGCAACTACTAGATCTTTCCAACTTCAGTTTTCTGTGTTACCCAGCCTCATGTACTAGCTAAATGCAGCTCTATTCAAATTGTCTTGAAAGAAATGTATTAATAGCTTTTCATCATGTATAATCACCACCATTTTATTATAGTATGATTTGAGATGAGTGGAAGGACAATACATTTTGGTATATTTGATGAATTTAGGTACACGAAACTTCTTTAGTACAACCATATTTGGAACGAGACATATTGTGACAGCTTAAACGGGATCATATAAGTCAACACCTTTAATGGCCCTCACTCTTGCCTCTAATGCTGTTATTTTTTCATATTCAATATCTTTAGAGTATCTTATCTTGGAGGACTTGGTAGCAAATGCATCCACAACTGCTAATGCTAGTGCAAGTATAGTTGGCTGCACAAATGCCATATTACAGCAGGGTTCTTAACTTTGGCAACCTATCCCTTTTTATGGCTGGATTATAGCCTGAGTTTAGGCAAAGGTCACAAGCCGATTAAATGGACTTTTACCAGAGATACTTTTAAGTGTTAGGTTAATAATGTGAGCCATGTTGAGTTTCAAGAAATCTAACTTCCATTGAAAATGAGCATCATGATGGACACATTCTTCATCCTTTATGTTTCTTCATCAAAATTTAATGTTGTAGATTTTATGGGTTTGGATTTTTCAATAACATACATACATTTAAATATCTCAAAACATAAATATATTAATGTAAATATATAGGAATGTATTTATGTTCAATAAATATGCCCAATTATTAGGGAGTAGGTTCTACTCGTTAAAAAGAGTGAATAGATTTTCTACTTTGTCTAAAAAAAATATCGAATGTGCCCTCAAAATAAAGTAAATTACATGACTATTTTAAAAGCAAAAATACATTGATCCCATTACCTAATTCCATTTCTACCCGTCTCCGCTCACCAAACATTACTCTAACAAAAACAAAAAAAAATATGTAAAAATAGGAAAAAAAAAAAACAAAAAAAGGGGCAATACGTACAATACGCATCCATGCGCACTATAGCAACACCCACCATTAAATAGTATTAGCACCGTTTACTTCCACCGAAAATTATCATTTTCCTTTTTATTTATTAATTTTCCCTCGTATCTGATCGGCGATCTGTGGGAATCTCCCAACTCCTCGCCGCCGATTCACCCAAATCCGACCCGAATTCTTTTACCCAATTTCTTTAATCACTTGAAAACCCTAAATCTCTTACCGTTTTACACTGTGATAGCTTCCAAAAATAAATAATACTCCTCATTGAGACACTTTGTCTTTTTTTGGGCGCGAGAGCAAATGCTATAAGTGCACTTAGGTTCTAAAAAAATCAGTTCATTACCTTGATTTGCTCGATCTCGTAAGTGCACGTGGCGATCTGGGTCTTGCTTCCTTTCCCATTTCTTGCTTAAATCTTGGTGAGTTTTCTTTTTCTTCATTTGTTTATTTTCTTTAAATCATGTGTAATTTGTTTTTGTTAGTCTAGAGTGTAAATTTGTTATTAATTGATGAGTTTGAGTTGATAATGGATAATCTGAGGTTCGATCTTTGTGCATTTGTTTCTGGTGTTAATTAGTTGAATTTGGTTTTTAATTTGAGGAATTTGAGCTGATGTGTCTGCTTCTGGGTAATTACTGTGAAATGGGATATTGGTTTATTTGGAGCTGTGGTGTAATGAAATGGGTTTTCAATTTTGAACTGTGACTGTTTGGTTACTGAGAAAATTGAGTGAAATCTAATGCAAAGTTCCTACATTTTGTTTCATTGCTGAAAGAGTGAAGAGATCAAGCATTGTATATCTTATTTTTTTGTAGCCTTTTGATTTAATGTTCTTAATTAGTGAGCTCGAAAGTTAGATATTTTAGGTTATGAGTTACATTTTTTATTGTTTCCTTCTGTTTTTCAAGTATTGTTACTTGATATCAAATCTTGTGAGACTAAATTAAAATCCCAACAAATTGTGTCTGCATCTGTAATCCTCACGAGAATCAGTCTCCCGCATTCATAAATTTTGGACTTGGTCATTTTGAGGTATTACTCTGGCATTCTCTTGAAATACAACAAAGACCCTAAATGTTTCTGACAATAATTTGTGCAGATAAGCAAATGTGGTTATGCATGAGAATGATGTGTCTTCCGGTTTTTGGCATGCTGGGTCCGTCATAGCTTTTGCTTCAAGATTTTGGCTTTGTATTTGATTTGAAGGTCCAGATGGAATCAAATATAGAAGAGGCTGTCAAGGCAAAAGAGTTTGCTGAGAAGCGATTTGCCGAGAGAGATTTTGCTGGTGCAAAGAAACATGCGTTAAAGGCAAAAACTTTGTGTCCTGGATTAGAGGGTATATCTCAGATGGTGGCCACTTTCGAAGTTTATGTTGCCTCTCAGGCCAAATGCAATGGTGAAGTTGACTATTTCTCTATTCTTGGTTTGAAGCCTTCTGCAGATAAAGATGCAGTGAAAAAGCAGTATAGGAAGATGGCTGTGCTGCTCCATCCAGATAAGAATAAAACTGTGGGAGCTGATGGAGCGTTTAAACTTGTATCTGAAGCATGGACTATGTTGTCAGATAGTCTTAAGAAAAACTCTTACAATGTCAAGAGAAACAAACAGATGGCATCTTGTGCTGTTCAGACAAACTTATCTTCAGTTCATGCTGCTGGGGTTACAGGATATAACCAATGTTCCAATTCACCCACTGCTCATGGACTTGATACTTTCTGGACAGTCTGCACATCTTGTAAAGTTCAGTATGAGTATCTTCGAAAGTATGTGAATAAGAAACTTTCTTGTAAGAACTGCCGGGGTACTTTCATTGCCATTGAAACTGGGGCAGCTCCTGTCAATGGTTCTTTCCCTTACTGCCCTTGGTCATATGTCCCTGGTAATGGGTATAGATGTCATGGATATGATGGGGTTGCATGTGTCCCAACCACCACTACCCTATATACAGGAAATGGGGTCTCAGGATTGGATGCTGGACACAGGTATGAGCATGTTTCAAATGTTTCATTTCAGTGGAGCTCATTCTCTGGAACTTCTGGGGATGCTGTGGGTCCCAATGGATCATGTGCAGTATCTTCTGATATTGTTTATCAGGCTAATGGAAATGTTAGTGCAGCAAAGGTTAAACCAGCAGCCAATGGAAGGCGATCCATGAAAACGGCCACAGAAAAAGTATACTCTGATGTATCTGCAAGCTGTAATGAATTTTCAGGCTCCAAGACTGGTAGACCTGATAAGAAAAGGAAGGTGTCTATTGGTTCCACTTCAAGAAATGGGCATGAAGAAAATGAACCTAAATTGGGTTCAGAAGTAAGACTAGCTAACGGATGTGCAAATGTTGAGCACGACACCAAGCTTTCCATTCCAAGTGAAGTTCCAACAAGACGCAGCTTGATTGCGCCAGCTTTTGATGCCAGAAAGTTGTTGATTGACAAAGCAAGGACCGACATCAGGAAGAAATTGGAGGAGATGAGATTAGCTTCAGCTGCAGCAGTTACAAAGAACATTGAAGATCTGTTCACCAAGGCAGGAGAGGCTCCTAAACAATCAAATTCTGATATTACTGGTCATCATACAAAGCCAAACAAAATCGAGCCAATCTCGATAACAGTCCCTGACCCTGATTTCCATGATTTTGACAAAGATAGAGCAGAGGAATGCTTCAAGCCAAAACAAATATGGGCTTTGTATGATGAAGATGATGGTATGCCACGCTTATACTGTTTGATTCGCCAGGTGGTCTCAGTTAAACCCTTTAAGATTCACATCACTTACTTGAACTCTAAAACTGATAGTGAATTTGGGGTAGTAAATTGGATAGATTCTGGGTTTGCTAAATCTTGTGGACACTTCAGAGCATGGAATTCTGATGTTGTTGATCAAGTCAACATTTTCTCTCATGTTATGAAAGGAGAAAAGCCTGGTAGAGGTGGTTGTGTTCGAATATACCCAAAAAGTGGAGATGTTTGGGCTGTTTATCAAAACTGGTCACCTGATTGGAACAGATCAACCCCAGATGATGTCAGGCACCAGTATGAGATGGTAGAGGTCCTTGATAATTACTCTGAAGAGCTTGGAGTTTGTGTTACTCCTCTGATCAAGTTGACTGGTTTCAAAACAGTATACCAAAGGAATACAGACAAGGGTGCCATTAGATGGATTCCAAGAAGAGAGATGGTACGCTTTTCTCATCAGGTGCCTTCTTGGTCTCTTGAAGGAGAAGCTAGTAATTTGCCAGAAAAGTGTTGGGATCTGGACCCAGCTGCAACTCCAGATGAGCTACTTCATGCTGCAACAGAAGCGAAGGCTTAGCATAACCAGAGTCAAGCAGGAAACGATATTTGTTTGGAGTCCAATTTACCATTCTTATAGAAAATTCTTAGGTTGACTGTACAATATTTTACACTTGGTTCAAAGGCATTGCAACATTAACTCCATATGATCTTAGACATCTTGATGTTTACTGAGCGCTGTTGCATCTGGAATTCTGAGTCTATTGACTGGGTTGTAGACAGAATGTTCTTCTGTGGTTATATGGGGGCTGTTTTAACATTAATTAAGTAGTCAGAACTGATTGCGATTCAACAGAAAGATTCAGTAGACTCACTTTTTAGCAATCTGAGACTTTTGAATCTATTCCTCGGGGAGGTTTACATATATATGTACTCAAAATTCTCGTATTCTTTTGTTGCTGGAACTCACTGCCCAGCTGGACAAGCTGAATGTTGGCCAACTGGAGGTTCGTGTTGTTTTGCCGAGCACAAAAATGGACTTCGCTTTGTCGTACTTTTCACTTTTATCTTCATTTTCGTTTTCTTTAGTCCTTTCATATTCCCACTTTTGAGTTGACAAGCTATTAGTCACAGCTGCGCTGACTTGCTTGCCTGCAAATTATGTTGCTTAAAAATTTTTATGCAGAAGAAGAATTAAAATAGAAAAAGAAAGAAACTTTAGAGAAGAAGTTAATAATTAAAAGCAAAGAGAAAAAAAAAATAGGAGATTGAGAAATATATAACCTTGTAATTTTTATTTTATTCATAAAAAATTGTTTAATATTTAGAAAAGTAGGATATAAATACTAAAACTCTAATTAGAACAAATAATTGGATTTATGGTCTACTAAATAAAATACTCAACAATAATTAAATTAAACCCAACAAATAAAACCTAATTAATAAACCTCAATTAAAAGTTCATAAAAGTTCATATAAATTAAACTAAAACATTAGTTAAAGCCCAATCTCTCAATGGTTTGGGCTATCCTCCACCGTCTATGATCATACGAGTGTGTAAACAATGTTTCGGGTTCGGTGTCCCCACCAATTCTTCTAGGGTTGGAAGAACTCAACCTCGTCGAGTATAGGTCAAGGCAACTCCGATAACGCTCTCAAAGATAAGGATCAAGTTGTTGTGATGTTTCTCTGATAATCCAAATATAGTCTAAATTTGATCGTTTAGCCCGTATACTAAGATTTACTAAAGTTCATCATCTCTAGTAAAAACAACTTATGCATTCAAAGTAGCATTAATATATTTCTTTTATGCCAAAGATAAGGATAATGGGGCAAGAGTTTCAAAAGGAACATCAGGGATAGAGTGTTATGTTTTATATATAACGAGGTCCTTCGTGTTGAAAGTAGAGCTAATATCAAAGTTTAGTGACAATTTAATGATATAATTATTTGATTCAATTATTTGTAACACGTTGAATAGTCTAGCACTACTCACTTGCAATTTATGACTGGTTTTCAAAGGACACTGTCCAGGTCTAATTTGTATCATGAAATAATCTCCAACATTAAGAACATTATGATACTTATGGTCTTATGTAAATCAAACATTTTAGGGTGAGGAGACATAGATTGATGATCTACATGCTTTCTAGGTTCATAACCATGAATACTATATGATTAAGGATGTGGAGTGGAACAAACACTATTGGAAGCCTTAGTAGATATAGTTTGGACATAACCTAGTAAATCAAGACTATCTTCATCTTTCTCACCACATGTTAGGGGTAAAGGATCATGAAGCTCAACATGTTGTTCTAAACCTTTGACATGCTGGATGTCAAGCATGGTGGGTGGAGAATAAGATAATTTAAGAAAACTAATATCATGAGACTCTTTTAAGATCATATCCAACTCTTTGGGCAATTCCACTAAAGAGTTTCCTAAAACTTCTTCCTTATTTTTAGGCTCATATGGACTTATAATGTTAAGTCCCTCTTCTTACGCATTATCTTCATTTAAATCACTAAAGTTCTCGAGATTGGGTTCATACACTTGCACACAATAGTTTTCTTTATCACCTATTTCCTTAAATTCTTGAATGACTAAGAGTGTAGAGGTGCAATTAAAGAACATATGACCGAAACCTTGACATTTAGTACACTAAATCTCTAAAATTAACTTGAACATTTCATTAACGACTTGTTTGCCCTTATCTTCTTTATAAATCTTAGCACTACTAGGATTAGGTCTATAAGGTGAAGCACCTAATAAAAAATCATTATTTCTAAATTGAGATCTAAAAGGGATCCTAAGAGGGGCCTGATGTTTTGTCCATCGACTCTTTATAAGCAACTCATAATCTTGCACTATAGTATAGACTTGGTCAAGAGGGAAGCACCTATGAGCCTGATCTTTTTTTTTTTTTTAAATCATCATTTAGACCTTTACAAAATATATGTAAAGTCATGGCTTCATTTTCCCTTATGGCACATCTTATCATGGAATCATTAAACTATATTATATACTCATTGATAGACATGTTTCCAGTCTTAGATTGTTCCATTGGTCTAAGAGTTTATTCCTATAAGATTGGGGTATATACTTTTCCTGTAGTTTTTGTTTCATCTTGGTCCAATCAGTTATAAGAGGCTTACCTCTCATCTTTAAACAATTCTCAACATCTCTCCAATAAAGTTTGGCTTCGTCAATTAACATCATCTTAGCAAATCTAACTTTTCTATTATCATACAAGTTGTGCCACTCAAAGAATTGATTCATGTCACGAATCCACATATCAAAGATCCAAGGGTCATGATGACCATCAAAAGTGGGGGCTTCTATTTTGTTAGGACTCAAGACTCACTCATCAAGGTCATTGTGTTTAGAGTAATCTAAATGATAGTCATATTGGTGGCACTCAGAGTGAACTTATCCATAATGGTTATTCTTGTGATATTTATTGGTCTTTGGGTGCCTTATTCGAAAACTCTCTTGGGGTTCAATTCTTTTAAACATGTTGATCATCTAAGTTTGCAGTTCCCTTTAAATGATCATAAGAGTATCATTAAGGGTTGAGTCTACGATAAGTGTAAACTTAAGCTTGGACACTAGACATGACACAAATACATGCAACACTAACTTATAAATGGAATTGAGATCACAAATGGTTCTTACAAGTGAAATCACAATACAAAATAAAGCTCTATGTGTGTGTGTGTGTGTGTGTGTGTGTGGATTAATCAAGAACAAAACACATCAATAAAATTTTAAGCATGCAATGCTAAACCCTTAAGTGTAAATGATTAATCAAACACAATGTCAATGCAAGGACTCACAATTATCAAAGAGGACAAGATAATAACTATCAATGATAAAAAAAAAGGTTGATGAGCAAAATTGACGGATAAAATGTAAGGTAAGATTTTTTTTTAATTTTCTAGGCACAAAAATAATATTAATAACAACCTTAAATGACAAGTGTAGAACCAGGAAAGTAAAATTCAACAACTAAAAAGGTAGAATAATTTACTAACTAGACTGCTTAGGAGCATGTTGGAATTTGATGTCGATGACGAAGACAATGACATGGTAGACATGGTCATGGCAGCTGAGGTGGCAGAAACTAACGACATGGCAACTGGTGTAGCAACCCTTGACTGATGTAGTGATGATGTGGCTTCACTGCTTGACGTGGAGCTAACGTGGCTTCATCGGCTGATGTGGTGTTGATGTGGCAGCAATAGGTTGATGTGGTTGGTGACGTGGCAGGGGTTAATTAATTTGCCTTGAAAGCCCGCAGTGAATTCCATGTTGTTGTTACTTGCAGCCGTACTCATACAACTCTATTGTTAAAGGATGCGACCTGATTTGTTGCTAGTTGCCGTTGGTTGTTGAAAGAGTGAACTGTGTTTGTGGCGGCTGGGATAGGTCTAGTGCGGTAGCTGATCTAGCTGAGGAGAATGATAATTATTCTGTTGCTAGAGGTGTGAAAGAATTGCTTCTTAGGGCTGTGCAAAGATGGTTGAAATTGTGTTGTTCTCGTAGAACCCAAACTTGTGCAAGAGAATTACATTGTTGTTTTGCTGCATTCCTTACAATTCCTTTTTTGCTTTCTTGACAACACCTTAGACTTGTAATTTTTTTAAAATAAAAAACAAATCAACTAGAAATTTCACAAGCCATAATAGATCGATTAATTATGAGAACAATTAAAAATTCAAAACTCTAATACCAAATTTGATGCGGAACAATAAACAAAAGAATTAAAGTAGGAAAGAAGCTAAGAATTAAAAGCAAAAAGAGAGAAAAATGGGGGATTGAAAAATGTGCAACTTTGCAATTCTTATTTCATTCATAAAAAACTGCTTAATATTTAGAAAAGTAGGATATAAATACTAAAATCCTAGCTAGAACAAGCGATTGGGTTTATGGCCCACTAAATAAAACACTCAACAATAATTAAATTAAACTCAAAAAATAAAGCCTAATTAATAAACCTCAATTAAAAGTTCATATAAATTAAACTAAAACATAAGTTAAAACCCAATCTCTCAATGGTTTAGGCTATCCTCCATCGACTATGATCATATGAGTGCGTAAACAATGTTTCGAGTTCGGTGTCCCCGCTAAATTCCCCCTACAAAGCCAAATAATTATTTGATTATCATATGTTGATAAAAAATTTAGGTTGATGAAAGATCATTTTTTTCCCTGTCGTAGTCATTAGTGAAGTGAAGAAGCAGTGTGTCTCTCAGCTAATTTGTTATAATGGTCCTCGAGATTGATGCACCAAAATAGGCCAAAAGCTCTTTGGTATTATAGGTTAAATAAACTGAGATAATTCATAGTTGTTAATTTAAGATTTTTTCTAATTTAAATTTAAAATTGAGAATTAAACTTCACATAATGAACGACATGTTTCAAAGCACTAAGACTATAATAATCACTCTTACTTAACATCTTCACCTAAAGACAAAAATAAAAAGTGTACAATCACAACGAAGATTGATCAATTCTTTAAAGAGTGTAATTCAATCAAGAACTAAGCAAGAAAAATCTCTATTTTTTATGCTTCAATATATGACAATTAATGTGTATTCTAATTTGAAAATTAGGTCTTACAAAATAGTATTTATACTCTTGGAAATAAACCTCTAAAATAAATTAATGGGCTTATTTGATCTAATCTTGAAACTAGGCCCAAAATAACCAAAAAACTAACTAAATAAAATGAAAATAATAAAATAAATATTCTAAAATTCTATCTTATGGTGCCACCACTACTCTTTGAAGAATAGACTATGAAATTTTCTTATCTCAATAATCATATTTTTTCCTCCACCTTTAGTGTCCAAGGTATAGTAGGATTTTCCTTCCAATTAAACATCCTTAATAGATTAAACTCCTTGATAGATTAAACTGCTTGATAGATTAGATTTTATTTTCCAAAATAATTTATGACTTTCTTATTGGATTAGGAAACACAAAATACTTGACAAAACAAGCCCAATGATGCCAAAATTGCTGCATTGGGTGAAACCCATGGTCCTCAATAGGGGTGATCATTTTCGGTTCAATTCGGTTTTTATCAAAAAAAAGTAACCAAACCAAAATTTTTTTTAAAAAAAATAAACCGAAACCGAACCAAAACCGGGTCAAACCGACCGGTTTCAGTTCGGTTCTATTTTTTTAGGGAAAAAACCAGTTGGTTCAAACCAGTTTGGCTCGATTTTTCCGGTTTTGGCTCGGTTTTGGCTCGGTTTTGGCTCGGTTTTTTTCAGTTTTGCTCGGTTTTGGCTTGGTTTTTTTTCCGGTTTCGGTTCGGTTTTTTTGGTTTTTTGCTTATAAAACCGAAATCGAACCGGTCGATTTTTTTAAAATTTTAATCGGTTTTTTTTTCGGTTCGGTTTTTTTTTCCGGTTTTCTCAGTTTAATCGGTTTTTCGGTTTTTTTGCTCACCTCTAGTCCTCAAGCCCATATTGAACATGAATTAAATTTATTAAGGCTTGTTCTTCTTGGTTGTTGCTTTTTTGTATTCCACATTGACCCATATATCTTGCCAAAACTTATTAAAAGCTTCCTAGAACTTCTTTGCCATAGCCCTAATTATTAGACCTACTAAAACTATTAATGGATCCTTTAGCATGGGTTAGATTGAGTCATCCTCTCTCTCCTAAAAAAGATTCGACCTGGAATCATCACCAACATCAAACAAAAAGAGATCAGGTACATTAAAAATAGCACTAACTCCATAATCACCTGGAAGATCCACTTTATAAGCATTATCAATGATCTGAAAATGACCATCTTTTTTTTCCATCAACTTAGATCTCCTTTGCTTAGGAAACCTTTTTTTTTCATATGCACCTAAACTCAATTTCCTGGTTCAAATCTCACCAATTATCTTCTTTTATTGGCTTTATATACATATTGCTCAATTTTTTATATGTGTTGTCATAGCATACAAATCTTTCACCACATGGGTTTTTCTATTATCATTAACACGAAATCTTCCATCAACAGGTAAAGGAATCAAATTTAATGGTGTCAAATGATTAAAACCATAAACAATCTCAAATTGTGAAAAACTAGTAGTAGAATGCATACTACAATTATATGCAAATTCAACAAATGACAGACACTCTTCCTAATTTTTCAAATTCTTTTGGATAATAGATCTTAACATTTGAGTTAAAGTCTTATTCACTACTTCAGTTTTCCCATTAGTCTGTGGATGACAAGTAGTAGAAAACAACAAATTAGTACCCATTTGTCCCTATAATACCTTCCAAAAGTAATTTAAAATTTTGATATCTCGATCACTGCTTTTAGGAACACCATGTAGTTGAACAATTTTCTTAAAGAAAAGATCTGCTATATTTGTTACATCATTAGTTTTATTACAAGATATAACATGAGTTATCTTATAAAACCTATCAACAACTACAAAAATCAAATCCCTACATTTCTTTTACCTAGGCAACCTTGAAACAAAATCCATAGAAATATCAACCCAAGATTCTTTAAGTACAGGTAAAGGTGTATATAAACCATGAGACACAATCCTAAACTTAGCTTGCTTACATGTAATGCATTTATCACATATTCTTTGCACATCTCTTTTCATATTAGGCCAATAAAAATATTCATGCAATACATCTAAAGTTTTAGCAATCTCAAAGTGCCTTATTAATCCCCTCTTCATGAGCTTCCCTTACAAGCAATTCACGCATCAAACAATTAGGAACACATAATTTATTTTCCTTAAACAAAAATCCATCATGCCTAAAAAACTTCTTTTTGGTTGAAACTTCACAGGCTTCATATGTGGTGCAAAAATAAACATCATCATGATATAATTCTTTTATATACTCAAATCCCAATAATTTAGTATTTAGAGTTTTAAGAACATATCTTCACGATAAAGCATCAACAACCACATTATATTTACCTTGCTTGTACTTAATTACATATGAAAATGTGGTGAACTTTGATAATTGTAACGACCCGACTTTTTCAAGGTCAAAATTGATGAAATTTTTTTTTAATCATCTGGTTTCTAGATGTTTTCACCACATCATTCTTCAGATTTATCATTGAATTTTGTTCATTATCAAGGCACAATCTACGTAGGATGATATAAATCAACATTCCCATAAAACGGATTCTCAATACATGTGCCCATAATATTATATTTTCATACTCATAAGTTTACATTACATTGTATTAACATACTCATAAATCCACATTCTTGTTCTAGTCTCATTAACATTACAAGATCATACAAGAGTGTCGAACAACAAGTTACACAACTAGTACTTTTGTTATCCTGATCTCATGTAATTTCACAACACGACATCCTCATTTGATGAATACCTCACACACACACGCGCGCTCACACACACGCGCGCACATCATATCAACTTGTTCGCACATTCACATCCGTGTTCTGTTTCAATTTTCATTACTAGTCTTTACAAAAGGGGTCGAACGACTAATTTAGTGATTAACACGTCTATTCATATAAAACTCATATCACTCATAACATGTGAATATATAGTTCTTTTCAAGATGTGTGAGCTGCGAAACGAATTTCCCTACACACCATGTTGGTATGATGTCCCTGTTACAACATAAGATAATTTCAAGCATTATAGGAAATTTAAAGAAACATAATAAAACAATATTAGCATAACATTTCATTCATAGACCAAAAGAGCGTAATTATATCATTTCTCCTTACTTATGTAAATACCACTATTAATAATTCATCATTTACCGAGGCTAATTACAATACTCAAACTTGATCATTCATCTCGAATATTGTTAGCTGAACTAACTTTATTCTTTGTTTAAAGCATAACAATCATAGCTCTTTTATATACTTAATATATACAAAACATAGTATACATGAACGCATTAATTCTTGAAATTAACTCCTAACTCTCAAATCTGGCTATCCTCTTAGAATGTCATTAGTCGAAGCCAATCGTTTATTCATCTTGATCATCCACTTAGGATGCTATTAGCCGAAGCTAGTCATTTATTCATCTTGGTCATCCACTTAGAGTGCCATTAGTTGAAGTTAATCATTTACTCATCCTGATCATCCACTTAGGGTGCCATTATCCGAAGCTAATCATTTGTTCATCATTCGCTTAAGATGTCATTAGCCGAAGCTAATCATTTATTAATCCTGGGCACCCCCTTAGGATGTCATTAGTCAAAGTTAATCAATCATTTGTCCCGGTCATCCATTCGGATGCCATTAGCCGAAGCTAATCAATCATTTGTGACGGCCATCCATTCGGATGCCATTAGCCGAAGCTAATCATCAACCAATCAAACGTTCCAGAGACGGTTATGAACTCACTACAACATGGTAATATCCTTTGAATTGCTCATTCAAAAGACTCATAACAATTTGACATTCACTGCAATATAATAGCAAACCCTTCATGATACTCGTATAGGCGTTCCGTAATAGTTTAACATTCAGTAAACACAATAATAGATCATTTGTAATACACAAACAAAACATTCCATAACATTTAGCATTTAGTAACACAACAGTACACCCTTCATATTACTCATCCAACCATTCATGACAATTAATGTTCAATACAACAATAGATCCCTCGTAATACTCATACAACCATCCGTGATAATTAACATTCAGTATAATACAACGGTAGAT
>Ga0307517_10006104_pt1 | contig 17936 bp, 9 predicted proteins | sample 23_EM_MG_FD_194515 | JGI IMG/M metagenome (GOLD analysis project Ga0307517, IMG submission 194515) | Populus trichocarpa ectomycorrhiza microbial communities from riparian zone in the Pacific Northwest, United States - 23_EM | ecosystem: Host-associated > Plants > Roots > Unclassified | place... | reverse complement strand
AATCTAAACTTTTCATGCTTACCAATCTAAGTTCTCCCAACTTTTCTTCTCCTCCTAGTGTGGCCAGCCCTCCTCACCTTTCTTATATCTTCCTTCACTTGATTCTTCCTTAATTTAATGTTCCAAGCCTTTCAATCTTACAAGTTTCAAAGCTCTCTCTCACTTTTTCTTGTTTTTCTCTTAACTTCTCACGTTCTTCTCTTATTTTCTTTCCATATTTGTTACTGCCCAGTCGACAGTTCATAACAGAAAAGGGGCTGCCTTGTTTTATTTTTAATGGCAAATTACTATTTTACCCTTAAAGAGTCTTTTTGCTTCCATTTGACGGTTCTTATTCTTTGATAGCACTACCGAGTTCCGTTCATTCTAAAATTTTAACCAGATTTTATTCAATATATTTTAAGGTTTTTCATAAAATTTCAGCTCAATCTGATGACCAGATTTAAAATTACGTCCAATAACATAAAACTAGTCAAATTGTGATTTTTTGTCAAATTTTTGAATTTCTCTAAAAATTCTGAAATTTTAACCCAAGCTAAGGAATCATATTAGAAGGCTCCACGTAAATTTTCAGAATTTTCTGATAACCCGATCGGGAGTTACAAAATATTTTCCTTTTGTTTTTACATGAAACTAGTTAATTTATAATTTTTCGCCTAAAGGTTTTACAGTGTTGATGCTACTGAATTCCATACTTGTTTCCTTTATGTATAAAAAATTAGTTACAACACTGATGTTGAGGAAATAAACTCTCATATTGGAAGAAATCACAAGTTCCTTATTAAGCTTTAATCTAACGAAGAAAGCTGGTGACAAAAATTCATAAGGTGAAGGTCTGGTGATAAGGAGTAATTAGGAACGTGGGAGAAACAAGTCCCGGAATAAATCGAGAAACAACAAAGCTCGGTCTAAATCCAGGAAAAGAAAGGGCATACAATATTATAAGTGTAGCAAAACACAACATTTAAAATGAGAATGTCTAGAAAAAAAAGGGATATAGAGAACAAAAAGGGTTTATCATAGTTTGTAAATGTAGTGGAAGAAAATTTAAAGAGAGGTGACAGAGACATGCTTTTTGTTTCATCCATTTCAGGTCATCTCACAGATTATTGGATATTGGATTCGACATGCTCTTATCACATGAAACCAAATAAAGATCAGTTAGACACTCACAAGTTAATCAATTCTAGTTTTGTTCTAATGAGTAATAATGATCCACGTAAAGTTTTTCTAATAAGGAATCAAAATTAAAATGTTTAATGGTGCTGTTAGAACTTTGTGTGATGTTAAACATATACCAAATTTAAAAAAGAATCTAATTTTATTAGGCACTTTAGACCATAATAGGTTCAGTTTCAAGTTTGAAGGTGAAGTACTGAAGTTGAGTAAAGGTGTTATAACAACGATGATGCAATAAAGATTGTCGAGAAATATTTATAGATTGTTAGGTACCACAGTCATAGGTGGAGCTATAGTTGTAGAATTTGAGTCAAATAATATAGTCTTATGGCATATGTGATTAGGCCATTTGGGTGAGCATGTGATGATAAAACTTCATAAGAAGAATATAGTGAAGGGTGTCAAAACATGAAAACTTGATTTTTACAGGTATTATGTTATTGGAAAACAAAATAAGGTGCAATTTAAGATATATACACACAAGATAAAGGGGATTCTTGACTATGTTCATTCATATGTTTAAGGACCAGTAAGGGTAGCATCACGTGGAGGATACATGTGTCTTATAATTTTCATTAATGACTATTTATGAAAGATTTAGGTGTACTTCATGTGACATAAGTTAAAAATATTTGCCAAGTTCAATGTATAGAAAACAAAAGTAAAAAACCAGACATAAGGAGGATCAAATGCCTTAGGTTAGACAATGGTACTGAGCATACATATTCAAAGTTTATGGTATTGTATGAATAGCATGTGATAAAGAGAAACTTCACAATACACAAGACATCATAACAAAATGGTATAGTTAAAAAAGCAAAGTGTCATAGGCTGAATACAGGGAATTCTGGGCAGAAAAGGTGAATATGATGTTTTTTAATTAATAGATCATATAAGGTAGCATTAGATGAGAAAGTAATAGAAGAGATATAAACAGGTAGTCTAGTAGACTACTATGGTTTGAGGGTGTTTGGATGTCCAGCCCATGTGCATGTCTCTAATGAGGAGAGGTCAAAGCTTGATGTGAAGTCTAGATAATGTGTCTTTCTAAGGTATTAAAAATGGGTGAAAGGTCTCAAGCTCTAGGACCTGAAGGAAAATAAGGTGGTGATCAATAAAGATGTGGTTTTTTTTTTAAATGAAAAATCCATGTTACAATATACTCAGGAAGAAAAGAAACAGGTGCTAGAAAATTATAGCAAAAATGAACATGAGGTGTAGATGGAGTTAGAGACTCTTATTAGAGAAAACACCATTTAGAATGAAGAGAGACTCAAACGCACTATCAGGCAAACCTAGACCCATTATCAGGCTACCCATTAGGTATAATTTTAAAGATGTGGTCACTTATGTATTTATTACTAGTAGCGAGGGTCTTACTACTTTTTTGAAGGTATTACACAACCAAGAGAAAAGTAAATAGATGGTGTTATAGAGGAAAAAAATGGAGTCTCTATATAAGAACCAAACATGAAAGTTGGTTGAACTTCCAGAAGAAAAGAGGGCAATAAGATGCAAATAGGTTTATAAAAATAAAAAAGCAATATCAGAAAAAGAGGATGAGAAGTTCAAGGCTCGTTTAATAGCAAAGGGTTATTCATATAAGAAAAAGGTTGATTATTATATGAGATATTTTCCCTATAGTCAAATATACTTCCATCGAGGTAGTGTTGAGCTTGGTAGCACATTTTGATATGCAGTTAGAATTGATAGATGTCAAGATATATTTTCTCTATGGTGATTTGAAGGAGTAGATTCACATGGTACAACTAGAAGGGTTTAATCAATCAAGATAAAAACACTTGGTATGTAAATTGAGAAAATCACTTTATAAGCTAAAACAATCTGAGGTAGTTGTATAAGTGATTTGACTCCTACATGATCAAGATTGACTATAAGAAATATGAGTATGACTTGTGTTTATGTAAAGAGCCTTGATGATGATTATTTTATTTTTATGTTGCTTTATGTGGATGATATGTTGATTGTTGCAAATAATATAAGTAAGGTCAACAAGTTGAAGATTTTGTTGAGTAAAAAATTTGACTGAAGGATTTGGGTGCTGCTAAGAATTATTGGGATGGAGATTAGCAGAGACAAAGCTTTTATAAGATTATGGTTATCTCAACATAACTATGTTTAAAAAGTGTTGGAAAGGTTCAGGATGGATAATGCAAACTAGTGAGTACACCTTTGGCAGATCATTTTAGATTATATATTTCACTATGCCCGAAGATAGATAACAAAGTAAAAGACATGTCAAAGGTCCCATATGCTAATGCAATGAGGTGTTTAATATATGTATAGTTTATACAAGACCAAATTTGGCACAATTAGTTTGTATGGTGAGAAGGTTTATATGAAATCTAGGATGACAGTATTAGGATGCAGTCAAGTGGATCTTCAAATACTTAAAGGGTACTACAAACTATGGCATAATTTTTAGTAGACAACAGAATGATCTTTCCATCGTGGGATATATAGATTCAGACTATGCCAATGACTTTGATGATAATAGGTCTACCACATGTTATATTTTTACTCTAGTAGGAGGGTCTATTTGTTGAAGGTCTATGATTTAGTCTCTAGTTGCACTATCTACTACTAAGTCAGAATATATATAGCAGTGGCTGCCAAGGAAGTTTTGTGGCTTATAGGTTTAATCAAAGAGATAGGTATTTAACAAGGTGGAGTTCAGTTGTATTGTGACAATTAGTATCATTTACTTGGCAAAGAACCAGATGCATCATGCAAGAACCAAACACATAGATGTAAGGTTTCACAGGATCATGGAATTGGTTGTTTTTCTGGTGAACTATTGCTCGAGAAAGTTCACACTTTTGAGAAGACAACATACATGTTGACAAAGCTTGTTACCATAAACAAGCTCAAGCATTACTTGAACTTTATTTAATGTCTCTAGGTGCTTGATAAGAGATGTCACAACCTATTTTCCTAGGTAGAGTTTCGATTATGCTTTCCCTACTTTTTCTCTTAAAGGATGGATATTCACCAAAGTGGAGATTGTTGTAGTTTGTGGCTTATAGGTAGATGTCAAAGTATAGTTGAATGATTGATGGGTTGGGGGTGTGGGGGGCAATGCCTCTGCGATACGATAAAGGAGTATTATTAAAATTTCCTAATATCCCTTAAGCGATTGAACTCTTGGGTGGGTTAGGGTCTCCTATAAATACACACTATATAATCCTATTCAATATATTGTGAAAATAAAAGTTTAATGCTCGTATGAAAGAAGACATATTATCAAACCATATTAAATCTTTTATTTTTTCTAGTTTCTTTCCTATTGCATTATGCATCAATAATTGTTGTAGGTTTTTCACAACAATTTCATTTCAACAAATAATTTTTTAAACATAAAATATTCAAAATTCATTATGAAATTGTAAAACATAAATTGGCAAATATATAATGATCTTGTTACCATAGCAAAAAATAATTCAAAATAAATATCAAGAAATTATCATACCATTATTACCATATATAAGCATCCAAAAAATAGATTTATTTGATGATCATGCAAGTGGATCACATTTTCTATGCTTAAACATGTTGTTCATAGATAATGAAAATCAAGTCATAAATAGGACCTTTAAAAAATGGATATTTCTCACATATAAAAATGACTCTGTAACCCCATTTAAAAGCATAAAATAAAAGACTCTTCCACACTTCTAGCATTAAAAAAAAAAACAAATTGAGTACTCTCGCCCTTCCCCTACTCCTTTTCCTCCTAGTTGCAACTTCATTAGTAGTGTTTTAACTTTAGTTTTGGTATAATTACTTCACCCTTGCACCTCCTTTTATTCCTTAACCTCTTTTTCATCTCGTTTAATATTGTATATCTATCTTTTCTAGCTCTAGCTTCAACATACTGTCTCTTTACAACTATTATATCTACAAGTGTCTGGGATGTGATCATATTATAAGAGTTTATTAGTTATTGTTAGTTGTTGACATACACAACAATTTATCTTTTATTTGTTTAAATTGTATTATGAACTATGCACCAAATCAAGGTTATCAACAATGATTTTTTGACTCGACATGGAAAATGTAATGTAAATCGGATCGTAAAATTATAAGTAGTTTTTTTTCATATATTGTTCATACAAACAATAAACAATTTCATTAATAAAGATGCGATATACTTGTCATTGCATGATAAAAACCTACCATGCAAGACCCAAGGGAAAAAGTTGGAAGTGGTTGGTAAGACTCTGCATCCAAGAAAAAACATTGGAAACAACTATATTTTCACAACTATACTCTCTTGTTAGCTAACACTAGTTCCAATGCTCCCTTCAAATGCATGACTATCTGTAGTGTTGTAACTTATCTGATGTCTTTTGCCTTGATGAATACTACATCACTTTTAGATATTGTTGTACTTTCATAAGTTTCAGATATTATTTGTTACATATCATGAATCTCATCAAGTATATCAATACGGAATTGTAGGGTTTGTATGAACTAAAACAAATGAATCAAACAATTCAAAGTAAGACTTTTATTTTTAATCTTGAAGTCTAGTTCTTTGTTAGATTAAATCTTAGATAAATTATGAGATTTTCTATAGAGAAATCATAAAGTTATAAACTTGTTTAAATGACTATGGTATTTAGGCATAAACACATAGTGGATCAGACTTTAAGGTATGGTCTGTCACTTTTGTTCATAAATATATCCCTATAAAATAAGAATTTTCAAAGTTTTGTCCCATAAAGATAATTTTTTAATTATTAGGAAGGGTTTAAACAAGATTATGTTTCCTTCATTCTTAAACTATTGATGGAAGAAAGAATCTATAGATATAAGGGCTTGTGGGGCTCATGTGTTAGTAGTAAACACAAGGGTATGTAATGAGGAAGATAAGAATTTCAAACTTAGAATTATTGTAAAATCATAAAATCAGTAGATCATGATTTTATCGATTTTACATGGTTTTAAATGATTTCAATATGATTTTATCATATTTTTTACATGATTTTGCACGATAAGTATATATTGACTTGTAAAATCATATGATTTTGTGAGTGAACTCGTGATTTTAACAACCTTACACCAAATGTCACATGTTACAAAAAAAAAAAAAACAACAACAAAAAGTAACAAGATAAATTGAAAATAAGAACAATAACTTACATTTCATATACTTAACCTACTAATTGTCTAATCAACAAATTAACCAAATCCCTTGTATAGTTGTTTCCTCTTACTTGAAGATGTATTAGCCTTATTAGCCTAAATTATAATTGTTTAGGTGTTGAAAAATAATTGATTATAATATAAATTGGAGGTTACTAAATAGTTGAGATTTGTTCTCTACTTTTCTTTGAAACTATAATATGAGACTTTTGAATTAAATTGTTTTGTAAAGTTTCCATTTAGTTTTAAGGAAAACTAAGAATCATTCATTGGTCTTTTTTATACTTTTTTTTCTATTATAAGTTTTGATCATTCATGCCATTATTTGTCAAATTGTTTTCTAATTTTATCGATGAATTTATTCTTAAGTTGAACCTATAGTATTTCTAAGATATGTTTTTTTTAGTTAAATGGGAGAATTAACCATCATATTTAATTGATTAGTTTAAGCTTTTGGAACTTAAATCACGCAAGGCATGGATATTGGCTTTATGTGCCCTTTTTAATTTCTTTATATTAAACCTATTTATTCAGGTTTTATTTTAGTTTAATTAAAAGTGACTCAACATGATATGGTTTTTCTAATCAATCATTTACCATTCTATCATGTGGAAACATAAATTTAAAATTACATTACTAAAAAATTACATAATGTTGCAACCTCACAAAGTTAGCAAATACATTATGAGAAAAAAATATAATTGATACAAATTATCATGGAACCTCATCACTTTGACATGGATTCTTAAAAATAGGAATCACATATACTTGAAGTCAAATCCAATATTGGTTTATGATATGAGTATATATGTGAAACATGTGACAAATAAATATAATTTTATAGTATGCCATTTTTATATAAAAATTATTGTAGATTCTCATTGAGCTAAAGTCAGATCCTAGAAAAAGGAATCTTGTAAACTCAATGTCAGATTATTTTACAATTTCCAATATGAATAACATATATGGAGATATGATAAGGAAATATGTATGAAATACTTATAAGGAAAAGAAAGATGCTAACTTTATATAAAAAAAAGACATAAGAAAATGGTATTGATGACATAAAAAAAGAAGAAGAAGATAAATATGAAAAAATACAACTTGATAGAAGAAAAGACATATAGGATGGGAAAAGAGAATTTAATAGCAATTTAAACATATGTGCGATCAAAAAATAAAACCTTCATATCAATTTTATAAATTAAAAAAAATAAATTCACTTAATATAATATAAATACACTGGCATTAACTTTATTAATATACTCAAAACGACATATTTATTATATACAACAAACATCTTATTTGCAACAATAATATTAATAAATAAGAAAAAATATATGTAATATCCTAAAATTATCAATTTTATCTTTAAAGAGAGAGAAAAAAGAAAATTAAAATAATAGTTAGAAGTGAAAGAGTTTTTGAGAAAGTAGATAAAGGAAAGAGTACATTTGAGAATAAACTCAATACAAAAGTCACCTTTACTTTATAAACCATAAAAGAGTGCAAATAACTAAAAAGAAACCCTTTATTTTTTCTAATGGACTCAAGCATATAAAAGAAAACTTGACAAAGTTAATGCACCTAAACTTTTTCTTCAACTTTTCATGACAATATTAAATCTTATTAACAATAAAATCACCATAAACACCCCTAATAAACACGCAAAGCAATTCATATAGTTAAAACAAATAAGATCATAATAAGAAAAGCAAAATAATATAAAAAAACTATTTTTGGACAATCAAGAGCACAATGCTTGCTTGAATTTTTACCTCTATAGAAGTTTATAGCTTTAATGGTGTGTGTGGTAAAAATTGAAAATCAGGACCTTAAATCACTAATAACCCCTACAGTCTCCTTGTATTGTCTTTCAAGTTTTTTCTATAGTAGATTCTTCCATAATTTTTGCAATTATCACTTTTTATAGAGAGAAAAGTGATGAATTTGTTGTTATTTTTTTAGGTTTTGGTGGTGCTAAAACAGGTGAGGTAATGAGTTTTAAGGAAAAAGGATTCAAAACCTTTGGAGAATTCATTATAACTAGTTGTAGCTCATGTATGCGTAGAGGATGTGGTTTTTTCATACATGGTTTGTTATTTATAAAGTAGAAACTTTTCGAACATGGTCTAGATAATTGTTTTATATAGTTTTCATATTTTGTTTTATTTATTCAAAGTATTAATAATAAAAACTAATCATGCAAATCAATATTTATTATCTTCAAAGTGCTTGAAGTTGCAAATAGTATTTTTCATTGATGACAATACATGTATAATATTATGATTTTGTATATTATTTGGATCCAAATAATATATTATTTTGATACGATGATGTTAAATGTTTGTAAAAGTTTGTGTATGATCTTCTACCTATTTTTCATGATAATCTCGAGTATTTATGTAATATGATCATTTCATAGTTTTTGAAATTGATCTTAAGGTTTTGTGTGTATGTGTGTTTGTTTATCTTATAAAAGATTTGACATGAACCCTATGGATATAAAGATTAAAAAATCCACAACAAAGTAGATGGCAAACCTAGAAAACAAAAAATCAATTTTGTGAGAAATAAACCTTGATCTAGAAATAACTATATACCTAAGAATCAAAGGTATTGAAATTTGAACTTGGACCTAATGATTATAGAGAATTACGAATTTGAAGTATACGAAGATGCCACAATGTTAGTTATACTTTGATAAGTCAAATTTTTTTCTGTCCCAATAAAGAGAAAAGTGTTGCATCACGCAAAACACAAGTCTATTCAAAATATCATGGCTGCTGGATTTTGCAGCAAAAACAAATATAGTAAATAACCCTAATGAACCCTTATTAGGTTGCAAATTAATGGGCACAAACTAATAATCAACTAACATAAGCCTAATGTCTAAAACAATCCTAAAACATTGATTTTAGGCCAAAACATGCTCAAACTAAAATACAAACTCTAAACTGAATGTAAATATCCAAATAATGAAATAAAACAAAAAATTAAACCTTATCTGCCATTAAATACTCCAGCCCTATATTTCTTATGTAGTTAGGATAAATAAGGAATCCTTATCACACTTAGAAACTATATTTCTTTCCATTAAAGATCCTTATAAAATTAGAAAACTTATAAAAATAAGCTGTTGAATATCCTTGAATTATGAGGGAAAAAATCATCTTAAAATAAGAACTCGACAAGTCAAAATTCAATAAATAACAAAATATATATTGCATCTACTGACCTGTATTACAATACTTTTTTAAATCCAATTAACCTAAATTATAACTCAATATACAAAAATATTTCTGGAAAATCCTGGTAAAATTTCAGCTCGATCCAACAGTCAGATTGAGAGTTATACTTGATAGCGTAAAACTGGACAATAAGCAAAATTACACTAAAATCCAAATTTTCTTGTTCAACATTTTCGTGGTTCATATAATTTCCTCTCTATTTAAGATGATTCATCCTCAAATCATCAAGAGGTACAATAGATGTTTCATAGGCATCTTGTTTAAGCATTCAAAGCTTTTTTCTTGCTAACATTCGCTTCCAACAACTTTATATAAAAGTAGCAGAAATTCTCTTTCATCTTTCATCATTCAAATTTATTACTCCTCTCTCTCTCTTTAAAGCTTGCCATTGGTAGAATAGTTCTTGTAACTTATCAAATTCTTAACTCGAAACCCCAAATATATTGGATATCTATTTGCTTTCTTGAGCGAGAACCCTTTTTCGTTCCTTCTCTATTGGTGAATATATGACACAAGTAGAAAAACAAGATGAAAGACAAGATATGATATAAAAACACTATAGAATAAGAATTCTGACCCAATATTTTAAATATAAAACTATAGGTACCCAATGGATTTTAATGAGATCAAACCTGAAAACTTTAATTTACTGTGTTATTAGAATGAATCAGCCCTTGTAACACCTAAAATTGCGATCTTGTTGATTTCCTTCTCTTTTTACTCCAAATAGATATTTTGGATAGAATAAAATGTTGGGTAATTTTTTTTTATCAAAGAACTCTAAACACAAAACTAGACAATAAAAAAAGAACAGAAAACAAAACTGGCCGAATTGAATTTTAACCAAATCAGACCAAAAATAAGACAAAAGGAAAAACAAAAAGAAGATATACGTTGGAAAAAAAATTAAACAACAAAAATAAAAACGATATAACTTGATTTTCAGAGCCTAACTCAGATACCAACTGATGCAAACCTTGTGAATATAAAGTTCTAAAAACCCATAGTGAAGCAGATGACAAATCCAAAAAGTTAAAAATCAAGTTTGTGATAGATAAACTTTAACCTAGAGATAACTATATACCTAATAATCAAAGGTATTGGAAATTGAACTTGGACATGTTAATTATAGAGAATCTAGAACCCAAAGTATGCGAAGACACCAAAAAGGTCAGTTATACCTTGATAAGTTAAATTTGTTCTTTGTCCCAACAAATAAAAAAGTGTTGCATCAAGCAAAACACAAGTTTATTCAAAACATCATGAATACTAGATTTTACAACAAAGGAAACAATATATAGTCCTCTAAAAAAATCCTAATAGACTCGTTTTGGGTTGCAAACCAAAAAACCCAAGTTAATAATTAGTTAATATAAGCATAATGCCTAAAATAATCCAAAAACATTGATTTTGATCCAAAATAGGCCCAAACTAAAACACAAACCCTAAAGTGAATATAAATATCCAAATAAAACAATAAAACAATAAATTAAATCTTAAAATAATTTAGATTAATACAAAGAAATAATTCAACTTAAAAGTAATCTGCCATTAAATACTCCAACCCGTATTTTCTTGTATAGCTATATTAAATAAGAAATCATTGCCATACTTGAAAATTATATTGCTACCCATTAAAAATCCTTGTAGAACTAGAAAAATTCCAAAAACAAGCTATTGAATATCGTTATATTATAAGGAAAATAATCTTCTTCAAATAGAAAGTCCACAAGTCAAAAAGTAATAGATAAAAAAAACTCATATTGCATCTGCTAGTATACACCATACCATTTTAAAAGTACAGGACAAAGTGGAACAAAATTCATTTTACTTAGGATCTCAGGTCATTTTATATTTCTCACCAAAATTACAACCAAGAAGTTTTGGGTTAACTTTGTCTGTTCCATTCCAAATAAAAGTTTGACAAAACTAAAATATGATTTTATTATCTAAAGAGTTTAGTAAAGAGACCTAGCCTAATGAGTAAAGTAAAGTGTGATTTTGGCATGCCCTTAGCTATTCGTCAAATAGACAAGTTAAATCCATGTAATAACTTTTATTGTTTGTATTTTTTTTTCAAATATAAATATTGTTTTGTATCTATAATATCTAATTTACTAATCTTTTGTTTTAATTAGTTACATGATGGGAACAGTTTGTCAATGATACTCATGATGTAACCATATTATTTGATAGTTTTACCCACATTTACCTAGTATTTTCCCTATATTTTATACATAAAATGCCTTGATATTTTTTTTTATGTTTTGAAGGCACTTTTGGATGAAAGATTTAAAAAGAAGTAAATTGGAGATAATTGACAAATTTGACATCCAGTCGATGTTTTGTGCAGAGCTTGAGCTCTAGAGGTCGAAACGAAGTGATTCCAGTGGCATTAGAAAGCTAAAATCCATACCTTTCTATAAATATAAGGCAAGAAAAATAAAAGAGAAAGAGTATGGAAATCATAGCCTTTAAAGTCAAATCTTGCATTCTGCTAGTGTTGCCATTTGACCATTCCAACTTGAATATCTTGAGCTACAGAAGTCCATTTGATGCAAACTCAATTGTGTTGAATTCCTTACTTAAATACATATAAGCCTACCAAATGTCAGCAGAAAAAGAGCTCATATGAGAGATATATGATGTTTTTCAGATGACACATGAATTCTGTCAGCAGACAGGTTTTCTGAAGAAACAAGCCCAAAATACTTCTCAAAGCATCCAAACCGTCATCCAAACCTCTAAGTTAAAATTCAAAGCTTGAAGATTTTATGCAAGGTTATTTCTCCTTTTTTAGAAAAATAGTTATTGAAAGGCTTAAATATAAATTGTCTACTTAGGAAAGGACTATTTTGTAGCAAAGAGATTAGGGTTTCCTAGGATATAAAAAGAAAGAGAGAAAGGAAAAGAGAGGACAACCAACCAAGAGAGAAAACAATGCCCCTTTCCTCCAACAGAACCCGAAATCATGCTTTTTTCTTTCTTTTTGATGAGTTGTTCAATAGACATGCAAGGCTAAACTCTTTTTCTTGGTTACAAAGACACGAAAACCTTAAGATATCAAGAACTGTGAGATTTATTTTACCTTTTCTTTTCAGTTTATATGATGAATATGTTTGTTCTCCTATGCTTATTTTTCCTATGATTGTTTATTTTAATTGCTAAAGCGAACTGTAAGTTATTATTGTAGACAATTTATTGCTAAGTTTGATATCAAAACCAGAGTTGTGGTATATGAACTTGTGAAGTATTTGAGTTTAATAATTATGGTAGATCTACGTTATTAACCTTAGGGAGAACATTCGAACAAATCAAACATGGACTGCGGACAGTTTTGTTGTCTATATTAATCAACTCATCTAGTTCTTAAGGTTGCCATTGAATTAAATTACTGGTGCGGACACTGTGATTGTCTGATGGTTAGGATTAGTTATACGACGGATCTATTAACTAATGAACATAAGAAAAAATAAATATTCAGAGTATAAGTTGACGTTTCATTTCCATGATCAGTTCTGATTTCTGTAGGTGGATGTTTACTTGCGACCAATGTTTGTTTTTCTTGATAAATTTTGGTCTTCTTTGATTTAGCATTGATTTTTTTTTGTTTACTATACCAAAGCTTAGATAACTTCACAATTTCCTCCCCCTCAATTGCATATCGTATAGCATAAAAATCTGAACTAAATCTTTCTCGTGGGATCGACCCCTTACTTGCTCTATACTATCTTGTTTATTTAAGCTAAGGTAATTAATTTGTGCGACCGCGACATTGCAATAACTCCAAAACTTTAAAAGTCTCAACTCGAGTTTTTAGTCAATGATAGTGTAATTGGATGTGAGAAACATTAGGGTATATTTGAATTCATTCATTCTAAAAGGTGAAATTGGCTATAACACAAGAAATTAAGTGATTTGGTCTTTGTTTGTTACAATTTAAGAATTCAACGAACGTAAAATATTAATATTATCATATTAATAATAATATTGAAAATGATTATTACTATTTTAAGTATATATATTAATGATGAATTTAATTCTTAAAAAATAATATCAATGTTAATGAAAGTAGTAATAATCATTTTCAATATTATATATATTTATGTTGGTACTTTGTAGGAATTTGAGTAAAATAATGAATGTTTTAGATCTCATTAGCTTTGATAACATTAACTTATTGAATAAATGGACTTATGAATAACATAGCCTTTTTATTAAAGAGGATTTAAGTTAGGAGATTATTGAGGCTTTTTTTTTTATCTACTTTGACTTTAATGGATTAAGAGATCCATTTTGATTGTATTAATGATGAAAGGTAAAATGCTGAGACTTTTAGCATGAAAAACCAAATTTTAAGTGAAGCACTAGTATAATGATATATCTTTGAGTGTAAATACGTATAGGATTGTGTGAGGATTTTTCTTTATTTACTAACAAAAATTTTAGATTTAAAGATGTCATTTAGAGTCGTATCATAACCTAAAAAGGAGAAGGACAACACCTTAGTTGTTTTACAAGCCATGTAACAATAGTTTAAGAAGATGAATGTGATATTTGGCGAGGTGAAGTATCAAATGGATAAAAAAATGGCTATTATTGCTAATTAGTAAAAGGGGTCATCCCAAAAGGCTCCTAATATCAGAAGCCCAGAAAGACATGTTGCCACACCTATAAATGAGTTTGTTGATGAGAATAATGATGAAGATATCGATGTTTTTTATTATGCTTCATTCGCCCATAAGGTAGATTTTAATAACAAGGAAATCTCGGTGATGAGAGATTTCAACAATATGTAAATTTTGGTTATAGAGGAGTTAAAAGAGATATTGGTTTTCATCATGAGTTGGGTATATATTGGGAATATTAAGATGAAGTTGTTTATTTTCAAGAAAAAAATGATCCAAAAACTTACTTGGAATGAGAGAAAAAAAATGGAGTTAATCTTTGATTATCACAACTATTTGGAGGAGAGAAAAATAAAATTAGTTGTGATTGAGTTTACTAATTATAATATTATTTGGTAGAAGCAACTTGTTTAGAGTAGAAAGAGAAATCATGAGAGGCCTATTGATACATGTGATAAGATAAAGGCAATCATGAGGAAAAGATTTATTTCTGGTCATTATTATCAGGAGTTATATAGAAAATTACAAAGCTTAAATTAAGGTTATAAAAGGGTAGAGGACTGCCATAAAAGGGATGTAGGTAGATATGATTCAAATGAATATAGTATATGATAAAGAAGATACAATAACTAGATTTTTGAATGGCTTGAATTGTGAGATAATGAATGTTATGGAGTTACAACATTATATAAATTTAAAAGATACGGTGCATATGGATATAAAGGTGGAACGACAACTTAAGAGAAATGGTTGTTCATGACAAGTTTAAAATTTGGTCTTTTCGACATTTAGGCTAAATTGGAGGTAGAAGGGGGCTGCCAAAACCAAACCAAATATGGGAATTAAAAGAAAACCATCTAAGAAAATGAAGGAAGTCTCCACTAATGTTAAAGGTAAATTTGATACTCCAACACCTCATAATCATTATATTAAATTTTTTTGATGTTTGAGAATATGTCACATAACTTCTTAATATCTAAACAAAAAGGCTATGATCTTATGTGATCATGGGAAGGTTGAAACTAAAAGTGACGACAATGATGAAGAGATGCTACCACTTAAGAATGTTAGTGACGATGATGTCGAGTATTTAGTTAAGGGTGAATCACATGTGATTAGACGAGCATTGAATGCTCAAGCTAAGAATGATGATTTGGTGTAACAAAGGGATAATATTTTCTATATAAAATGTCATATTAGTAAAAAAGTATGTAGTATAATTATAGATTGTGAGAGTTGTGCTAATATAACTAGCACTACACTTGTTAAGAAGTTAAATTTAAATACTACAAAACAACTTAGACCTTATAGATTTCAATGGTTAAATGAATGTGATGAAGTGGAAATGAATAATTAGGTTTTTGCTTCATTTTTTATTGGGAGATATAATGATGAAGTTTTGTGTGATGTCATTCCTTTTATTCCTAGTATTGTTGTTTCTTTGTTACATGAATTTGAGGATATGTTTTATGAAGATGTTCCTAGTGGTTTGCCACCATTAAAGGTAATAGAACATCATTTTGATCTTATACATGCGACTGTGATTCCTAATCGATCAACCTATATAAGTAATCTTAAGAAGACAAATGATCTTTGAAGCCAAGTTAAGGAGCTCGTGTCTAAAAAATATATACGGAAGAACATGAATCCATATACGATTTATGTGTTACTTATGCCTAAAAAAAATAGAACTTGGAGTATGTGTGTTGATTTTCATGCTATCAATAATATCACGGTAAAGTATAAACACCTTATTCATAGGCTAGGTGATATGTTAGTGAATTACATGGTTTATATGTTTTTACTAAGATTAATTTGAAAAATAAATATCATCATATTAGAATGAAAGAATGAGATGGATGGAAAAATACTTTTAAGAATAAGTATGATTTGTATGAATAGTTATTCATGTTGTTTGGTCTTACTAATGGTTATGAGATTGATGAATCATTTTTTATGTGCATTTATAGGAAAGTTTATTGTTATTTATTTTGATGATATCTTAGTATATAATAAAAGTATAGATGGGAATATTGAACATTTATGTTATGTGCTTAATGCTTCAAAGAATGAAAACTATATGTTAATTTAAAGAAGTGTACTTTTTACAAGGAAAAAGTTATTTTTCTTGGATATATTATTAGTGCAAGAGGTATAGAGATGGAAGAGGAGAAGGAGAAGGCTATCCAAAAATAGCCTACACCTAAGTCAATTACTAAGATAAAAAGCTTTCATGGTTTAATTAATTTTTATAGGAGATTTGTTAAAGATTTTAGCACACTATCCACGTCACTTACAAAAGTTGTTAAGAAATTTATTGGGTTTTAATGGGGGTATTGAACAAGAGAATGCATTTAATTTGATTAAAAAAATGCTATATTCAACACCTTTATTAGCAATACCTAACTTTTATAAAGCTTTTGAGATTAAATGGATGCCTCAAGAATAAGTATTGAAGCTATTTTAATGCAGAAAAAAGTGTTTAATTGTTTACTTTAGTAAACAGCTTAATGGAGAAATATTGAATTACTAACTTATGAAAAATATCTTTATGTATTTGTGAGGACTTTGAAAACTTATGATACGATCCAAACAATGTTAGATTTGAATTTTGACGTAAAACTTCTTACTGTCCAGTTTTATTCTATTGAGCATGACTTTTAACTCAACTATTGGATGGAGATGAGATCTTTACAGGAGTTTTTAGACATGTTATTCTATATTGGTTAGAATTTCAAGTCAATCAAAGTTTGCAAAGGGATTATTTTAGAGGGTCGAAGTTACTAGATGAATCTTGTCAAATTTATCTATTTGGACCTTCGTCTACTTTTTTAACTCTATCTAGAGCTACATAAAAAATATTGATATTATTCTTATTGGAATGAAAAGTAGACATTCATACCTTTTCTAAAAATATATGATAGGCTTACTAATTTATCCAGACAAGGGAGAATGACGTGTTTAAAGTTAGGATTGAAATGTGCCAAGAATGTGCGAAAATAGAAGAAATATTGTTTTCTTATGTATTATGGATTCAGTCAATACAAGGATTCCTTAATGTTATTAGAATAATGTGTGCTAGTTATTGACTTACCTATTCCACAAGGATTCCATGTTAAACAAGGAGACATTTATGATAGCAACTATTATCCATAGCTTGCAAGAATTCCATATCCATTATGGAATATATGTGGTGGCAAAGAGGCTTAAGATTCTTTTCTTGTTCTTTTTCTTATTTTACAGGATTTATTTAATCAAAGGGAGATTATGGAAGGCTATTTAAAGGAGATATTTCTACCACTTCCGTTCCTTTTTTTAGAGCATACTTTCAGCTAAATAAAGGAAGAAACTTTAGCATTCAAGACATCATCTTTCTAGCAAGGAAAGAAGATTAATGGATGGCACAAAAGGACAATATTTCATCTACAAGTTTCAGATTCAGCTACAAGGGATCTAATGCAAGGAGATATGATTTTGAGGTGTTTTTATACTTCCGTTCCTTTTTAATGTGTGTTTGGTATTGTGGTAGCTTTTGTGGTTGTGGTTTGAAAAAAGTTGTTTCATAAAAAATACTTTTAGTTGAGGTTGGTTGGATATTTATATATGTTTGGTTAAAACTACGGTTAAAATTAAGGTTATAAAATAACTAATATATATATATATATATATATATATATATATATATATATATATTAATTTTTTTTAATAT
>Ga0307517_10006103_pt1 | contig 17939 bp, 23 predicted proteins | sample 23_EM_MG_FD_194515 | JGI IMG/M metagenome (GOLD analysis project Ga0307517, IMG submission 194515) | Populus trichocarpa ectomycorrhiza microbial communities from riparian zone in the Pacific Northwest, United States - 23_EM | ecosystem: Host-associated > Plants > Roots > Unclassified | place... | reverse complement strand
ATACATAGTGGATACTGTAAGAACGTACAGCATGCCTATTGATACAGGCGTTTCCATAGGCGTTATCTATCCATACACAGTGACTATTCAAGTTGCATATTTGATAGACGCGGGCTATAGGAGTAAACTGGCGTCTTGTCAAGTGTTATTTTGGAGTGTAGATCGCATGTCATTCGCAACGTCACAACCGCTAGTGAATAAGTTCTTAGGTACAGGCGATATCGCAACAGCGCTGCGCACGCATCTAACGAATACCGCAGGCAACAGAAACATCGCGAAATTAAAGCAGGTTGCGCGCGCTGTTGTCTTCACATCTACAACGCGCGTGCATCCAACACACCTTGCAACGAAGATGCGGCGTATCAACGCGCTTGTGCAGGATCTAATAAACTAATGCGTCGCGTTGTATCCAAATCGAAGAAAGTTGCGCAGCCGCTGCGCCTTTATCCGCATCAACAAGCTGTAGTTGACCACTACAAACTTGAACACGTGATGCGGTTTTTCCTTGCATGGCATCGACGCGCAGGTAAGGACGTATTCGGTTTGGATTTTGGGCGTGAACGTTTGTTAGAGCGTGTTGGATCGTATTGGCATTTGTTTCCTTATCACATTCAAGCGCGGCGAGCGATTTGGAAAGGAATTGACGCGAAAAACGGTGAACGTTTTATTGATCGTGCATTTCCTGAGTCAATGCGGGAGCATACAAACGACACAGAAATGTCTATCACGTTTAAGAATGGATCAACGTGGCAGATGCTTGGATCAGATAATTACGACAGATTGGTTGGTGCTAATCCTGCTGGTGTTGTGTTCTCTGAATATGCGTTGTGTGATCCTGCTGCATGGGATTACATCCGACCTATCCTTGTTGAAAACAAAGGATGGGCAATGTTCATTACAACTTTTCGCGCGAGAAATCACGCATGGCGGATGTATGAAACGCTTCGATCAAACCCAAATTGGTATGTTGATCTGCGCACTATTAATGATACTTGCCGCAATGATGGAAAGCCTATCGTCACGGCGGCGGATGTTGAAAAAGAAATCAAGGAAGGAATGAGCCGCAGTCTTGCGCAGCAAGAGTTTTATTGCGATCCAGACGCCGCGAATACAGGAACGATATTCGGCAAACAGTATCAACGTTTGATGCGCATTGAACCGAAAATCTGGGTTCCAAATAATCGCGTTGTGCGCGTTTCGTGGGGAATGCGTGATGAAGGTATTGCAGCGGTTGTCCATCAGGATGATTTTATTTTAGGCGCTAGCACGTTTTTAGAAAGAAACATTACTGATGCGGTTCAATCAATCGCGCAGCGATATCCTGTAAGCCCGTTAGTGCATTGTGGTGTGAATTTAGATCCATCTTTGTTTGCAGGGTTGGATGGTGATGGTGTGATATCAGTTCAGCAGCCGTCACAGCATATGCAAGACGGGCGCACGGCTGCGCTGTTGAATATTTGTAATGCAACGTCAGCAGCTAGAGAAACATTAGCGGATTTCTGCATGACTTATACGCCTTATCGTGAATCGCCGGACGAGTCTGCAATGACGCATCCTGCGTTGTCAGAGGCTTTAATGGTTATGCAACAGTCTGCTTTGTTTCGTAAGAAAGAATCGAAGCCTCTCAGTTACGCACAATATGATCGTGGAGTAATTTAATATGAATCGCGACGATGAAAAAGAGATGACACAAAATCTCAAGCGCATGTTAGTTCATTGCATCGGATTTGATGGTGATGAACTCGCACAGTCGCGGAAAGATTCGTATGATTATTATTTTCAGCGTCCGCGCGGGGATGAAGTTGTCGGCCGTAGTTCTATTGTGACCGGCGATTTGAGCGCAATGACTGAAGGCAATTTAGCGCTCATGACAGAACCGTTGTTAGATAAGCGCATTGCGGAGTTTTGCGCTTATGACGCAGCAGATGAAGAACAAGCAAACCTAGAATCTGACTGCGTGCAGGTGATGTTGTTCAAGCGTCAGAATGGGTTCATCGAACTAACAAGCGCAATTAAAGATGCGCTTCAACTTCGTAACGCGGTCATAAAAATTTATGTTGATACGCGCACACACAAAAAGAATATTACTCGTGCGAATGTCGATCCGATGGTTATTCATGAAGTGTTGGATAAGCTTGGGCAAGTTGATGTGCATTCGTATGATCCACAAACTAAGAAACTTAAAGCGACGTTGACTAAGACAACGCGCAAGTTTCGTGTTGAATCTCTCGCGCCTGAAAATTTCCTTTATCCTAAGGATTGGCATCGGCAGGATTTAGAGGATGTTCCGTTTTGTGCTGAAAGGCATGTTGAACCGCGCAGCGCGCTTATTGAAAGAGGATTTCCGCGCGGAAAAGTAAACAGGTTGAAGCGTTGGAATAATCCTTATCAGGCAGCAGCAGATGCACGGTTGCCGCGCAATGTTACGCCTAATAGTATGCCGTTTGACAAGTCGCAAGAACTTGTTGAATGGTATGAAGCGTATTTGAAGATGGATGATGGTGATGGTTCAAGCGAATTGCGGCGCGTATGTTTTAGCGATCAATATGTATTGGAAGATGAGCCGGCGGATTTAGTTTGTTATGCAACTGGTGTTGCAATCATCAATCCGCATACGTTCATGGGTATTTCCTTGTTCGATAAAATCAAATGGGTTCAAGATTCAACAACGGCGTTGACTCGCGCGTTGATGGACAATTTGAATGCTACAAATAAAAATAGAACTGCACACCTTGACGGTGTATGCGAGGAGCAAGATGTTACCGACGGACGCACAAATGGGAGCATACGTGTCAATCCTCAGCTTGTGCAGGATGTGCGGCAAGCAATCATGGCATTCGGTGTGCCAGACACGTCAGCAAACATTCTTTCAAATTTGGATCACTTTAGAAGCGTGCGAAGCGAATCCGGTGGTGCTGCCCTTGATTTGGCAACCGGGCAGATGCAACTAAATGATCGTGTCGGATCGCAAGGACTAGACCGCGCATATAGTGTGATGGAATCGTTGGCGTTGTTTATGACGCGGATCATCGCGAATACGCTGGTTAGAACGATGTATCTAATCGCGCATGAAACATTACGAACGCAATGGCATGAACCAATCATGTTTAAGCGCGGTAACAAATGGGTTGAAACAAATCCGTCTAAATGGCGTATGCGTGATGCTGTTGAAGTGAATCTTGGCAAGTCGCTTAATGAGCGTGCGCGCGAAAGTTCAGTATTTGAGCGGCTGATGGATCGTCAAGCGTTCTTAGCTGCAAATGGTATGGAGGAAGTATTAGTTGATGTGACTACGTATCATGCAGCGTTGGATGCGTGGTTGCGTGTCAACGATATTGAAAATCCAGAAAAGTATCAGATTGACCCGCGCAGTGATAAAGCGCAGCAGGCGTTGAAGGATAAAGCAATGCGCAATAAGCAGGCAGAACAAAAGCAAGATGCGTTGCTGAGTCAAGCGGTCGCGCTTGAGCAAGTGCGCACGGCGTTGAGTAAGTATCAGACTGACGTTAAGACGCAGTTTGATTATTACAATACTGTTATCAACGCGCAGATTGAGGAAGCGAAGATTACAGCAGGTGCGGTTATTGAGATTCGCAGGATACTTGCAACCGCTGCATCAGAGTCACAACGTTTAGCAGGTGAGGCGAAATCAAATGACACCGGACGAAAAGAAACGAGCAGCGAAGGGGTTGAATAGAAACCCCTTGCTAGAGGAATGCTTAGATAAAGCAATTCAAAATTGTTTTACAGCATGGCAGGCGTCAACGTCATCAGATGAACGTGAAACGCTACATTCTAGGGTCAAGGCAATTCAAATTGTGAGGAATGAAATTTATGCAGCCGTCAAATCCGCGCTCCGAGATGAGCAGCCAAACACCAACGCCTAGCGGCAATGGTAAAGGCGCAAATGTTCCTAACGGCAGAGGAAACGCGCCTGATGCAAATCAGCCTGCGTTGTATGAGGCGCGACCTGCGCGCAGTGAACGTAACAAGTCACAGCAGCAGTCACCGCAGTCGCGTCAACAGCAGTCACAACAGCAAATCGATGAACCGCGTCGATTGTCGTTGGCCGATTTGTTTTCGCAAAATGAGGAAGGCGAAATTACTAACGAAGATGAAAACGTTGGTGATGATCCTTCCAAACCTCCTGAGACATTGGAGGCGTTGAGTAAGCGGCTAGGCTTCAAGCCGGAACAAATCTACAATGTGAAAGTTCCTTTGTCTGATGGAGCGGAGCCGCTAACCATTGGACAGTTGAAAGATCGCATTGGCGAACTTGTTGACTTGGAAACACGCGAAACACAGTTTGAGCAGCGTCGCATGCGCTCGGAAGGTGAATTGTTGCGTTCTCAGGCGGAAATCCGTGAAATTCTTCAGCAGATTCCTAGAGAACATATCAAGCCGGAAGTTGTGAACAAGATTCGTCAACGTCACGAAGCCAACATGGCAATCGAACGGCGTATGACTCTTGAACACATCCCGGAATGGCGCGATGAAAAGCGCGCTGGTGAAGACTTGCAAGGCATGATTGATTTGTTAGGTGAATATGGTTTCGATGAAACATTCATCGGAACTGTTCACGATCATCGTGCAATCAAGTTTATCCGTGATATGTATTTGCGAGATAGACGGATTAAAGCAGCGCTCGCTAAAGTAACAACCCCTGAGAATAAGGGGCAACGTGGATCAGCGAAAACTAAAAAGGCGGCTGCGCGCCCGAATCAGCAACAGTCAACCCGTCGTAGTGGTGTGATGCCGGATCAACGTTCTCGCATTGCTGCATTATTCAACGATTGAACTTTGGAGTGATTTAGATGCTTGCATTTAGAATGTTACAAATGCTGACAGGCATGGCACCAAGCGTGATGAACGCTGCGCCGTCCGATTATTTGGACGTGTCAGACCTGAAGGCTGTCGCCGCTGGCGGCTTGGTCCGTGAGGATGTTCTTGATTCAATCTTTGATATCAGTGACATTCCTACGGTGTTCCTAGACATGATCGGTACGGACGGTTTCAAAAATCCGTATTCCGAATGGACTGAAGATAAACTTGCCGCACCAAGTCTCACGAATCGTCGTGTTTCTGGTAGCGACGTTGCAAGCACGGATAACGATGCAACAACCGCAAACGGTAAGCGTGTCGGCAATCATGCGCAGATCAGCACCAAAGAAGTGATGGTGACTGAACGCTCACAGAATGTTGATGTGATCGGTCGCAGTGATGAAATGGGTTATCAAACGTCACAACGTTTGATTGAACTACGTCGCGACGTTGAAGCGATTTGCACGAGTCAGGGTCAAGCGTCTGTACAGGATGACAACAACGCGACTCCCGGTCAGAGTGCAACGCTTGGATCGTGGATTACTACCAACAAGGATTTAGGTGTTGGTGGTGCGGTTCCAGGGTTTCAGACTGGAACGAAGCTTGTAACAGCACAAACGGCAGGCGCAGAACGCGCGTTGACGTTCGCGCTGATTCGTACACAGATTGAAAACGTTTATACATTGGGCGGGAATCCTTCCGTGCTGATGAGCGTTCCAGGTGTGACGAAACGCCTTGCAGAGTATTTGTTTACTACGCCAAACGCAGCAGCGCCAACGGCAAACGTGAATGGTACAGGCGCAGGTGTTGCGCAAGTATCGCAGGGTTATATCGATACGTTCAAAACGGACTTTGGTACGTTGATGCAGATTGTTCCTAACAGACTGCAACAGACGTATACGTCAATCGGTGCGGACCCTGATCCAGTGGTTGCAAACGTTTACGGCATCGATCCGCAGTATTGGCGGCTTGGGTTGCTGTACGGCTGGAAAGTTGAACCGCTCGCAAAACTCGGCTTGTCACATCGCAAGATGTTGCATGTCGATTGGATGCTGAAAGCATTCCTTGAGCGTGCAAACTTCCTCATCGCGGATATCGATCCGACGTTGGCTGTTACTGCAACTTGAGGTGATGTGATGGATACCGAGCGACGCGCTATTTTTGAATCGGTGAAACGTGTTCGAGATGGAAACGAAGCACATCGGCATGCGCCTTTCGCACGCCACACCATGCGCATTCCCATGCGCGATTGGTATGCACTGCGCAGATTAATTCCAGACTTAGAAGCGTATCACGATCCAGAAAGACAGCGCGTCGCTTGGGACTATTTCGAGCAGTCCGCATTTTCTGAACCGTATCGTGTGGGTCGCGTTGTTCGTGGCGTTGTTAAGAATGGAGTAATTCTCAAATGACTTACGAAGAATTAAAAGCTGCAATTCTTGGTGACACTCACCGCGAAGATTATGCGCCGCACATTGTGAGATTTATTCAGCAAGGTGAAGCGTTGATAAAGCTTAGCCTTGAAGGCTATTTTCTTGAGGCAACGATTGATGAAGATGATCGCATCGTTGATGCGGTCTACACGTTGCCGTCAAAGGTTACATTGATGCGGACAGTGTTATATAACAATTGTCCGCTTGACCAAGTTGATGAAACATTGATTGCGCAGTATCGAAACGTATCAGACGTTGTTGCATATTGCATGCGCGGCGGTACGTTAGTATTTGCAGGGATTCCAGCAGCGGATTCAGAATTTCAGCTGAATTACTTTGGCATGCCTGCGGCGTTAGTTGTTGACGCTGATACAAACAATCTTCTAAATGATTGTCCACAACTTTATATCGAAGCGGCGCAAGTCTACTTGTTCAAGCGTGCAAGGAATTTCGAAGCTGCAAGCGCAATGCTTCAAAGCGTTGCCTCTTACATCCGTGATATCAATCGTGCGATGAAAAAGAAACTTGGCGGCGGACAGTCTGCAAATGCGTATAACGTTTCTTTTCGGAGTAACTACTAATGGGTCTCGAAGCTGCAACATATATTCATCAACTAGATCCGAATAATCCTGTTGGTGGTGCTGATCCAAAGTCACAAGGTGACGATCATATCAAGTTGACGAAACTTACTTTGCAAAATACGTTTCCTAACGTAGAGGGTGAAGTAACTTCAAGTCATGCTGAGTTAAACATCCTAGATGGTGTTACAGCTACAGCAGCAGAATTAAATAAGATGGACGGCTTTACTGGCAGTCCAACCGATTTGAATAACATTCTGTCGCGTTTAGGCGGAGTGAAAATTGCGTTTTGTAGAGTCAACGCAAGCGGAACCGCTATTGACACCACGCAAGCAAACAAGAATATCACCAGCATCGCTCATGTTAATGGAAGCGGTGCCTATGTAATCGACTACACAGCGGCAGGTTTCACCCTGCCACCGATAATTAGTGTTATTGGTGTAAACGTTTTGTCGTCTCGTTTCTCAACTAACACGCCAACAGCAACCGCTGCAACGATTCAGTTGTATAACGATTCGACAATTTTGACGGATGGGTTGTTTTATTTCATAGCAGTCGGTGTTTAACAGCGGGAGTGATTTATGGAAGTTGCTGAGATATTGCAGTTGATTCAAGGTGGCGGTACGCCTGCACTGGTCATTTGCGCTTATTTTATTTGGAAGCTGGAGGCGCGTTTAGCACGCATCGAAAAAGCTTTTGAAATAGCCGCGCAGCATCTAACTGTTATTGTGAAGGATGTAACAAAATGAAAAAGATTCTGCGGCCAGTTGGCGGGCATATCTTAGATATCGAACCGCTAGAATTGTCCGAGCAAGTTTTATCACTTGCTCGCAATGTTCATATGCGACGCGGGTTCCCGTCGCGTATTCGTGGCCGCAGGTCTATATACACTGCGTTCCCAACAATTCCATATCATCTGTTGAATTTTGCATTGAATGATTTCAATTGGTGGTTGCTGTTTGGTGCAAGCAATATCTATGCAGTAGAAACAAGCAACGAATTTGATGTTTCTATTGCTAGTCAGATTGCAATTTCTGATCCATATGAATGGTCTAGCACGTTGTTAAACGGCATTCCTGTATTCACAAACGGGAAAAATGCGCCGCACTATTGGACTGGTGATGGTGGTGACGATGCAATCATTCTGCCGGGATGGCCAGCAGCAACGTTGTGCAAATTCATTGTGGCGTTTCGTTTTCATCTGTTTGCGTTAGATATAGATTCGCCAACAGGTGTTTTTAATAATTTGATTTTGTGGAGCAACGCAACGGAACCGGGCGCAATTCCTGATTCGTGGACGCCATCAGCAAGCAATGAAGCAGGATCAGCGTTCTTAGCTGATAGTCCGGGGCGTTGTGTTTCTGGTGTGCCATTAGGCACGCAGTTAATGATCTATAAGCCAACATCGTTCCATGCTGTTGAGTATGCAGGTCAACCGCCAGATAACATCTTTACCGTGCGTCCTGTTGTGCGTTCAACCGGATTGATTTCACCGCATGCATTAAAAACGATTGGTGTGCAGCAAGCTGTAGTCGGCAACGAAGATGTGGTGTTAACGGACGGAATAAACGTTCGAAGCATTGCGGATAATCGTATTAAACAAACATTGAAAAACAGCATTGATGAAGATAACTCACAAAACGTGTTTACGATCTATGACGATCATGCGCGCGAATTGTGGGTTTGTGTTCCTGAACCTGGGAGCCAGTTTGCAACGGTTGCGCACATTTGGGATGAGAGGCGCGATAATTGGGTTTCGCGTGATTTGAATGCAGTGAAGTATGGAACCGTTGGCTATGTCACAGACACAGCGCCGTCGCAGGTTTGGGATGATGATTCGCAGGTGTGGGATGATGATTTGAGTGTGTGGAATGAAGCGCAGCAAGGTGGTGCGCAAAAAGTTGTATTAGCTGAGAATGCAGCAATTTATGCGGAAGATGTGCCCGAATCTAATTTAGTTGATTCGGTGTTGCAACGCTTGGATCTAACATTCGATGATCCAGAACAACGCAAGGTAACGTCGCGTGTAATGATTGAAGGCAAAGGAAGCGGGCTATCAACGTTGTTTGTTAGATTAGGCGCGCGTAACTCAACAGATGATGCGTCAGGTGTTGTATGGGGCGCATATGTGCAGCGCAAAATTGAAGGCAATGAGTATGAAGTCACAGGAAGATTTATATCTGTTGAGGTGAGCAATAACACTTCAGCGGAGCCGTGGACAGTAACGCGCATCACGATTGAAGCAGAGTATGACGGTGAATTTTAATGGCGCTTCCTAGCAAATACGTCAAGCAACCGTTAGCAACACAGAACGGCGCGAAATACGCTGACGGCGAACTGCGCAAATTAGAAAAGGCAAACGCAACCTTATATGATTATACGGTTCCGCTTGCTGAATCTGTTTGGGCGTTTCAAGGGCAATATAACGAGTTCTTTAATTCAGGATACGTTGCATACGTTGGACCGAAAGGAACATTGAAGTTCAGCGGGCAAATGGTATTCGGAACAAACATTCCTAATCCTGCGGGAATTCCTAATCAGCCTGCATTGTTGTTAGGTGGTGCTGATGGGCCCGTGTTGTCTATGCTCTCAACAGATGAGCAAGTCCCAGGAAAAGACGGAATAGATTTAATCATCACTGCTGGCGCAACTGCTGTAAATGCAGGCAATGTGCAGACTGGCGGCGATTTGTTTCTATTAGGCGGCGGAGCGTTAGAAGGTGTTGGAGGCTTTGCGAAGCTTCAAGGTGGAACAAGCTTTGACGGTACAGGTGGGGATACAATCGTCAACGGATCTAATTCAACTAACGCAGGTGGGCCGCGTGGTAGTGTTTATATACAAGGTGGTGAGAATGGTAATGGTGGCGGCAATGTTGAAATCATTGCTACCGGCGGAACCGGAACTGATGGTGAAATCAAACTCAAGTTTAATTCAACATTGCTTTGGACGATCCCAAGTTCAGGCGCTGTTGTATTTGGAGCGGGTGCGCAATCATCCGGTGATACTCTCACATCGCAAGGTGTTGGCGGATTGCCGTTATGGGTAACGAAGGATAAAAACTCTGCGAAGACTACAACCACAACGCGGACTAGTACGGTAACGATTGCTGATGATCCGCATCTAGCAATCACGAGTGTTCCAACTGGCAGCTATCAGCTAAGCGCGTTTATCATGTTTGGCGGAACTGCTGCGGCTGGTATCAAGTTTCGCGTCAATACAAATTCTAATACAGGCAACTTTGCTGTTGATGGATTTGCGAACGGCATACAGGTTAGCGGCGGAGCGATTGCAGGCAATGCGGATTTCACAATAGGAGCGCTTGCAGGTGGAGCGATCACAGGATTCACCGCTACTGGTAACGCTGTTATTGCTGGTTCTACTTGGAATAAGACTGGCGGCGGCGTTGCTTTTGATAGCGCTATTTATTCCAACGGCAATACTAATAACAGTCGTATTAGCTGCTCACCTAATGCAACAACGCTTAGATTCTTAATCGGTCTAAGTACGTCGCAGGGTTTGCATGCGAGCATCACGCGGTCATTCTTTTTTAACAGTGACAACCATTGTTATATATTTGAAGGCGGCGGAAGTGTTCAGGACTTAGGAACGTTTATAACAAGTGACGTTTTTGAAATAACGTATGACGGCGCGAATGTGCGTTATTATAAGAACGGCGCTTTACAGCGTACAACCGCCACAACTGGCAATATGTATGCTGATTCATCTTTTGTTGATCCGGGCGCGCAGGCTGATAACGTGGTTTACGCAGTGTTCCAGTCAACAAACGATCAATGGGTACAGATAAACGGTTTGTTAGAAGTGTCGAGCAGCGGAAACGTTGCGATAGCATGGGCGCAGAATACGTCTGACGCTGGCGGAACATCTATATTGAAAGGGTTTTTGACTCTTAGGAGAATGTAACAATGAGCGGTTCATTAGGCGGCGGACGAAGCAAAAGCAACCAATCGTCAGAGTCTTACGGCTATAGCGGTTCGCAGCAGGCTTCAACGTCAACGCAAGATGTTTATCAAAGTGATATCTTTGCGCAGTTGTATGGTAATGCGTCAACAGCAGCAGGCGGAGCGGCTGCGAATGCTGGTCAACTACGTACAGCAGCGCAGCAACTTTTTACTGGAGGCAATCAATTCCTTGAACAACTTGGCGGCGATGCAGGGTCTGCTTATCTTGAAGACAGATTAAGCGCAAATAATCCGGTCCTAGAGCAGCAGATCACACAGCTGCAACAGGATACCGGGAGATTATTTCGTGAAGAACTTAATCCAGCAATCACGTCGCGAGCAGTTGCCGGTGGAACATTTGGCGGCGGTAGACAAGGCGTTGCGCAAGGATTGGCGGCGGAAAGCGCTGGCCGCTTATTCACTCAAGGCGCAACGGCGTTACGTGCGGGAGACGTTGCGAGCAGAGACGCGGTTGCACAATCAATTGCTACAAATTCGCTTCAGTCTGCGTCAACTGGATTAGGTGCATTGCCGTCACTGTTGGAAGTGCTGGAACGTGGAAACAATGCGGAGTTAGGTGTGTATGGTGGGCTGTCGCAAATACTTGGCGGGCCAACGACACTAACAACTGCACAGTCACTTGCTAAATCGTTTGGCGAGCAAACTGCTAGCAGCCGTGGAAGCAGCCGCGCGTGGAATTTCGATTCAAGCGCAAGCTTGATTTAGAGGAGTTAGCAAACATGGCAGAGGAAGTTACTGTTACTAGTGATCGGTCGCAGCCGTTCAAGCGTACTCAAGCGCCTATTGAACGTATTAAACCTTGGCAAACGGGGTTGTTATATGGTGGTGCTGCTGCTGCTGTTGGAGGCCCTATTGGTTTGCTGGCAGGTTTGTTTGCTGGCATTGCTCATAAGCGTGCGCAGGAAAGTTATTTAGATCGTGCTGCGCGTGACGCTTACAACATGAAATCTCAATACAGCAATGTTGACGATACAATCAATCAGGAAATCGAAATTGCTGATCCTGATGAAGCGCGCATTTTGAAAGATGCGCAAAGGACTGCGGCTGTCGGCTGGCAAATGCTGCAATCCGGTGATGAAAGCGGGCGCGAATTGATAATGCAAGCGCACGAGACAGCGCGGGGCGTTATGAATGCAGATATTCAAGCGCGCAAAGCGGAGCAAGCATCGCAGTTCAATACACAGCGCGGGCTTATCACAAGCGCAGCGCCAGCGTTGAGAGATCAATACTCGCAGGTGATATCACTTGCGCGTGATACAGATTCAAGAGCGCAACGTGTTCTTGAGTTAGTAGCTGATCCGACGTTTGATCCCGATAAACCGTTTAGTAAATCGGTGTTGACTGAACTTGTTTCCTCAAGTTTGGGTGGGTTGTTTAAGGAAGATCCTAACGGATTGCTCAATGGATTATCTGAACTTGGCAGCACTGGATCAGAAATCGGTTCAATCGTTGGAGCAATCGCAAGACTCGGCAAGTCTGTTGCTGATACAGATGAATTCAAAATTACGCGAGAGGAATACAACCGTATCGCGTTGAACATTCGTCAGGTCACGCAGCAGTATGGTGAGAAACGTTTGCAGGAAATATCACAGCAAGCGGAAGGCTTAGACGGATGGGCGCGACAGGTCGGTGCTATCCCTGAAGACTATAGCCTGCGTGATTATGTGAGCGGCGGAGTGCGTGAGCTAAGGGTTGCGCCTGCTATCAGCATTCCAAACATTCGACCAACAGATACGAAGCAGCAAACATCAGCAGTTAGGAGTGCGCCAGAATGGAAACCTCGCAGCAGCGGACCAATACAGCGGAACCGTCCGCAACTTCAGGCTCAACCGTTACAAACATTGACGCCACAGGACGATTGGGCGCGAGAACTGCTAGGGATTCCAACAGCACGCCAAAGACGGCCGACGAATTAATAGATACATTCGTCAAAGGATTTGATTTCTTCACTCGTGAGCAAATGCTAGAAGCAATTGATTCTGGCATGTTTGAAATTTATCAGCTAACGCCTGCCGCATGGGCGTTAGTTGAATTTGTCGAAACGCGATACGGCAAGACAATGAACATCTTGACGGTAGCAGGGTCGCGCGACGAATGGGAACCGGGGTGGATTTCTGTAGAAAAGATTGCGCGCGCTGAAGGCTGCAATATGATTTACAGTGTAGGGCATCCCGGTTGGAAACGTTTCATGGAGGAACGCGGGTTTGTAACGGAGCCCATGATGAAGATGATAAAGTTCATCGAATATCAGGAGGATTTATGATCGTTTCCATAAAACCAGGGGTTAGAGTGCGTGGGCTTTCAAATGAGATATTGTTAGCAATCATCATTGCTGAGTCTATCTATCGTGAAACGCAAGGACTGATGGTTATAACATCACTCACAGACGGTAAGCATAGTGTAGGATCATTGCACTATACGGGTGACGCGGTTGATCTTAGATTGCCGTCAACCGTAACGATTGACCAAGTTGTATTACAGTTGAAGTCTGCGCTTGGTAGCAGCTATGACGTGATACTTGAAACCGATCATATTCATGTCGAGTATGACCCAAAGAGGAAGATATAAAATGATTCCGTTCCCAAAGATTCATATTGCGGAAAGTGTGCTGAATCGCATCATGAATGCAGTTGAAGATGTGCAGCCAATGTTTCCTTCGTTCAACCCCGCGCCACCGATAACGGCAGATCCGGTTGCGCTTGGTCAGCAGATTGAGGAACAAACATCGACACCAGCAGCGCCGGTTGCGTTGCCTGATGATCCGATGGAAGCAGGCGCAGCCGTAGAAGGAATATTTGGCGGCAGTCCGCTTGCAGGCGCGGTTGACTCGTTGATGTAAAGAAAAACGCCCCGACTCACAATCGGGGCGTTTGTTTATAATTCCGGTCTACCGCCAACCGGATAACAAACATATCGCCACGCGCAGCCGTTACCCTTCCAATCAGGACTGCCGCTGCGCATGCGGTTAATCGCTTTCATCGAATGGTAATTTGCACTCCTCGCAATTGCTGCCTGCGCTGCGACGTGCGAACGCGTCAAGTGCCTCTTTTCTCTGTCCTTCAGATTCTGTAACGACATTGTTTGACTCCGCAATAACGTGTTCAGACATAGCGTCATGAAGCTTGGCCAATTCGGAATAACCTAAATCGTCGATTGTTCGCTTTGTCGCCCAATCGCGCAACCGGTATTCCTGAATGTTTGTTTTCGCGGCCAACACTCCAAGCATGCCGCGTTCATGTTGTTCAACAACAGCATCACGAATCATCGAAACCCATTTCATATAAGCCATCATGATACCGCTCCATAAAAGGCTGCATCACAATTGATGCAGCCGTTTTGCCATTTGCAGCCGTCGATTAGAACGGGTTGCGGTTGCCCTTCGCGCGTTTGACTGCGCACTTGAACAACTTAGGCGGCTGCGAGTCTTCATCCTTTGCTTCACCATAGCCGATGAACTGAATGTAAACTTCGTCGCCTTCGCGCGTATCATCAAACAACTGCGCGAGTCCACCAGAACGCCACACTGCAACGTCACCAATGTTTTTGTCGCTGACAACAAATGTTTCAGCGTCATACTCGTTTTTGGTTCCGCGACCAAAAGTCATTTCGGTGATTTCACCGCGCTTGCCGTTGATGATGGGATTGGCTTCATGATCCCATGTCGGCGCACGTTCAATAACTTCATAGCCTTCCGGCAACTGCACGGACTTGTTAGCAGTGCGTGTTGCAACTTTCTTCGCTTTACGAGATGCCATTTGATTTAACTCCTACAATGCACGCAAAAATTAGCGCCTGCGTGCGCGACGATTGGCGGACTTCCGCCGATACGTGGGAACGGTTTCAATATAACCGTTGTCAACAAGCCATTCAAACAAACGTGGAGCGCTATCAGGACTGCGCCTGCGCATGCGCTCAAAGTTTGGTAACTGCGCGAAACGCTCGCCGCGTTCACGCTTAGACGGACGGCCGCGTCCGCGTTTAGATCGTGTCGCCATGATAATAAACCTCAAAGGGATCAATGTTTCTAACCTTACGCCCTTGAATAACAAATTTGTTTGGATCGTCCCCTTGTTTCAGTGCGGTTTTTAACTTCAACGGTTTGTTAGTTTCGTAGTCTCGCAAATTAGAAACTAACATTTGTTCCATATCTGCTAACCGTCCTTGGAATCCATGTCGCGCGCACTTTAAAATGTGGCGCCCCTCAAAGATGGTTGAAGGATATGAATCATCGGTTTCAACATCGGAGTAAAAGATATACATCTTATTTCTAAACAAAGCCAAATCACCAAACCCTTCTGTAACGAATGATCCAATCGCTTTACTAACATCACCAACACAGCGACCGGGAGCAAATATTCCATCGGTAGCAGTGTGAAGCGCGCGGAATTTGTGTTCGTTAACGTGCATCACGCTGCGCGTATGTCCTGTAATCAAACTTGCAACAAACGGTTGATACAAACCGCCAGCGCGTTTGATCTTAACAAGCTTTCCGTCAACAAGCGTGAAATCCGGGCTGGTCTGAATGAATTTGCCTGTGAGAGCGTTTAACATGATTTTATACATGTAACGCATAACCGGATCAGTCGCTTCAGACTTCATCCGATAAAAGAAATCAACGAACGCCGCAAATGGTGAATATCCATCCTCACCGGTTTGATCGTATAGATAACCGTTGATGTGAGATAAATGTAATTCCTCACTATCTAACGCCTGATTCAGTTCATATCCGCTAACCCATGTATCAGAAAACTTTCCTGCAAGCGGTTTGAAGTTGTGGTTAAACAAAGCAGGCCAGTCGCATTCATCAGCGCGCCCCGATATTTTATAAACGCCCAAATCCTCAACGTGTTTAACTCCGCGCGGGCTTTTTGTTTTATATGCTTTGTATCCATCCTCATTCGAGAACGATGGAAATTCCTTCATCGCTCTAGGATAAGCGCTCTTTAAGTCGAGCGATGTTACATTGACATGCCATGCGGGCGCGGCTTTAGGTCGCACGCGGTTCACTCCACCATGATAACTAGCAGCAGCGCCAGCCATCCATTCAATCATTGGCGGTTGCCAAATATCACTTTTCATATAGTGCTTACGGAAAACCGCAGCAGCCATTGATGCAAGCGAGATTTGCGGAGTTATATCTAATTCTTCATGAAATTTTTCAACCGCAATTCCAAGGTGATAAGCAACAACAGCATCACGCATGGCGTATTCAACGAATTCATCATCGTTAGCAGCAAACATCACTTGTCCCAAGCCTTCAGGACGTTTTAACTTTGGCAGATCAGGGCAAACAAGTGCGCCCGCTTTTTCTAGTGATGTTTGAAACCATAGCATCGAATCAACTAATTCAATGTATCTTTCGCCGTCATCAAAGACTGCAAACACGGGCTTAGAATATCGGCCGTGAATTTCCCAGTTACCGATTCTAATATCAATATTTCCATCACGCATTTTTGCGCGTTCTTCCCAAAGAGCGCTCAACATATCAAATTCCAAATTGTGTCCATACATTCGATATCTGCCGGGGCGCAATTTCTCAATCTGTTTTACAAAGATATCTATTGCGCGGCGTTTGCCAATAAACACGCAGCCATTAAAGCGTTTTGAATACTCACCGCCATAGAATTGCAAGGTTATCGGTGGACCCTGCAACGTTTCACTATCAAATCCTAAAACCTGGATTTGTTGCCGTTTAAGATTTCGTGCTTTTGTGTGACGCACGCTTACTCTTTCCGGGATTAAATGAGATCCGAACACAGCGCACTCCAGCGGTATCTATAGCAACGAACAAATCACCAGTGCGAATAGGTGTGATGCGGATAGTAGTTGTAGACCAACCATAAACACCGTGCCAATTAGGACCGGAATTGTCGTTGAGTTCATCAATTGCAGAGTGCGCAATTTCTCGCCAATCTTCATAGCTATGCGGTTCATCTGTCCCCCCGTACACATAAAACGTGCTGAGTGTGTAAAGATCATCATCAACCGTATAGATATAAAGGCATACAGCGTTGTGCCATTCATCAACAGCGCGCGCAGGATGCTTCTCATCTGCTGACAAAAATCCGTCTTTGTTTCTGTGAAGACTGCGCACTAAGCGGTCAAGCAATAGTGCGCCGTCATCAGTCACCAATTCATCATATTCAGCGATTGCGTCCATCAATCATCATCCGTCGATTCCTTCGTCGCAAACAGATTCGGAACTTTCGTCCGCGCCATCGTCAACGCTTTGTTGTGATCCGCTGTCGCTTCCTTCAGTTCTCTTTGCGCCGCTGTCAGCCGCGCGCCTGCGCGGTCTAGGTTTTCTAGCGCGTCGATTTGTTCCTTTGTCATTTGCTTTATCCTCCTGTTGCCAGTGCAACGTCCAAAGTTTGCGGAAAGCTTCAGGCAGATTTCCATCAGCTTCCCAACGTGCAACGGACGGTTGTGTAGAACACAAGATAACCGCCGTTTGAACTTGAGATAAGCCGCGCATCTTGCGAGCGGCTTTCAAGTCGAATGCTGCAAGTGATCGTCGCGGCATCTAATCAATCCTCTAAAAAGAAAAGGCCCACGTCTTAGGTGGGCCAAAGAACGCGAGGGGGATTCGCGTTACAGAGAGAACTTAACTCGCTTGGAAGTCTTCGCGGCAGGCTTGGTCAAACCCAACACGATGCGATCAAATTTCGGCTTGAGTTCATCGATGATCTTTTTGGCCTGATCTGCGTCCCATGCGTAAGAGGTGATATCACAAACGTTTTCAAGATTGGACAGTGCGCGCGACGCGGCATCGGTGCGGACGCTAGCAACTTCTTTGAAGCGCACAAGCTTCAGCTTCGAATGCGCAACGCTCTTTTCCTGATCGCTAGCAGCATTCTTGACAGCGGCGAGCGCGGCTTTACGAGCGGCGGACATTTCTTTCTTCGCGCGTGCTTTCTTGGATTCAGCCATGTTTGCAAAACTCCTAACAGATATGAATTGCGGGATTGCAATCCAGTCTGCACGCTCTTTCGAACGTGCAGAGTGCATCACTCAGACCGCATGAAACGTTCAGCAAACAAGTTGAAAGCCTGTTGCGACTGCGAGCCGGGAGACACGTTCATCGCAGTATTACTGCGCAACGCTTGTTCGTTGATCTGCCCCCACAT
>Ga0307517_10006102_pt1 | contig 17939 bp, 17 predicted proteins | sample 23_EM_MG_FD_194515 | JGI IMG/M metagenome (GOLD analysis project Ga0307517, IMG submission 194515) | Populus trichocarpa ectomycorrhiza microbial communities from riparian zone in the Pacific Northwest, United States - 23_EM | ecosystem: Host-associated > Plants > Roots > Unclassified | place... | reverse complement strand
CCTCCTGATCTCGCTAGCCTACACACCGCATCCATCGCAATGTTGGGAAAACAACAACTAACATAACCGGTGCTTGCGGTACGTGAGTCGAGCGTTGCGGAGATCGTCGGTGCAAATACAGTGAACTCCAAAAATGATGTCCCTCGAAGCAGGACACAATGTGGGTACTCTCTTCCGTTGTCACCTCATACACATCCTACCCACGTAACCCTGGTTCGATTTCACCCACCAGTGCGGGGACCGGAACCCACTCATATACCTCCGGTTCCTGTTTGTCGGTGATGACACGTACTGAGGGTTGCCAGCAGAGTTTCGGTTATCCAACTCTTTCTTCCGGCACCAAGTCATCCGAATAACTCATCTCCCTGAACTTCCCTTTAGAAGCTCCATCTCTAACTCCATACCTTGATGCTGTCTTTCCCCCGTTTGAACTTTATAATGGGCATACCGATGTACCGTCTACCGGTTTATTCAGCATTACATATATCTTCACGCCACTTCTCTCCCACACATCCCACACAAGAAATCGTCAGATGAATTTCAGACTCTGAGCGAATCGGGTTTGGGGACAAAATACATGCAATAGCTCTGTGGTCCACTGAAGCGCAAGATACAATCCACCCAAAATATGCCTCGCCGTAACTGCCACAATTATCGCCCTTTTCTTACGGACACTCGCCAAAGGGACACCGCGACTCCAGGCACTCATCATCAATCTTGAACTCCCGAACCAAATCCCTGACACTCCGAGTCACCTTGAAACACATATGACAGGGACCATTGATTAGAAGCGAGCCAAGTTGGTTTCTAGAGGACGCGCGATAGGACAGGAAGGCAATGAGTGGAGCCCAGCCATAGGCGTCCAGATGCGGCCGTCCCAAAAAGAGGCGCTGCAGAGAAGGGGGGAACCTCTCGTGGACACAAGAACCGTACTGGTCCAGCATCGGAAACACGGCAAGCAAAGGTACTCTAAGGAGATCCAGTCCCTTCAGGTTCGGCATCTGAACGCGGAGGTCCTTCACGGCTTCGATGCTCCCACATGTTCGGAAGTAAACGATTTCCTCCCGTGGAGTGTGCGCGATGAGGTCGAGGGTCAGCTTCTCCGACGCATCCTCAGGAAGCCCTTGGTCCAGCCCAGCGGTAATTGATATGAACGAGGACATCCGTGTCGATACTGATGTCGAGAGGCGAAACTGGCCCACATCACCCACAGTGAACACGATCCAATCACCAGAAGAGAGGGAGAGTCCAAGTCCGTTACGAGACCTCCCGCGACGCTGGAGGTAGTCTCGCAAGTAAGGTCCGATCGTCTGTGGGATGTCCGTGGCTGCGCAGTGGGACAGACTGATCGATAGCATGCCCATCTTGTTAGGGTGTTCGAGTCGACGCAGCAGCCCAAAGACCTGTCCCGTATCTCCTTCCAACTTAATTTCCTCCAAGTGGTGAAGTGGTACCGGACATGATCCATCGTCGTCGTCTGGGATCGCACGTGGGTTGAGTATGAGCTTCTGAAGGTGAGGATTGGAGGCTAGGATCGAGAGCAACTGGGTCATGGTCGGAATGGGTGACTCATCGTCGAAGAATAGTTTTAGCGTCGTCAAGAGTGTGGTTTGTGACGTCAGGTGGTCCCATGATGAGACTGTACAGCCGCAGAGTTCGAGGCGTCGCAATTTCGAGAGACGGGAGTGGGCCAAAAAGGAGACATCCAGTAGTGTTTCGCCCTCGTTGAGCAAAATCAACGACTCCAAACTGTTGGTCCGCAGCCCACCAGACGGGGAGAGCAATGGGGTGATAATGGAGGTTAGAAGACAATGCATATCGCTCTGCAGGTGAATCCGTCGTATGGTATCGCGCGCGGCGCGGACCTCGAGCACCATCTGTTGGGATTCGCTGACAAAACCGAACATGTGGGTCAACCCATCCAGCACCAGATCGAGCGGAGTCCCGACGCTAGAGCGAAGATACCGTTTCTCCCAATCTCCCAGATTGTTACCCCAGAAACTACAAAGCTCGGGAGTTCGTGAGGCGACCTCGAACCAGTGGTGACAAACGAGCAGGAAGTTGTGGGATCCTTCTTCCAACCCAAAGTCATCCTTGAGCGTGGTGTTCCAGCGGAAAATGTTGCCTAGTACTTCGGGTGGGAGCGTGGAGACATTCAGCAACGAGTTACGAGCACGTTTGAGCTTGAATATAGCCCCCTCGTGCTCCTTGATCTGTTCCTCCAAAGCTCGGATGGAATCGATGTTGATTTCGCGGTCCATTCTATTTTCCAACCGCGTCAGGAGTCGCGAAAGACCCAGAACTCACTTGCTTACCCTGATTGTAATCTCCGTTTGTAACCTCGGGGACCTAGCGCGTCGTGGTAGGGGGAGCTGGTAGAGAATCGCGTCTCGATGATCGTGGTACGCGACAGAGATTGCAGGTGCTGGTGATCGCCCGCTGCATATCGAATTCAAGTTCGAGCATCGCCTCTTGAAAGAAAACCCTTGCAAGAAAATGGTGACCTACATCACTTAGCGAATGAGTTGGTATGATAGTATTCAACGAAGCACGGTCCACACTCCAGTAACTACCACGCCTCGAACGATTTTTATGCATGGTCTGTCCCCCGTGAAACCCACAAACCATACCTTTCCCAACCACGTAGGCCACGTCTCCTCCGAGTCTCCAACACCGATGAGTTGGACCGATTTTTCCTTCTCAACAACCGCTCTTCTACCACTCGTCCTGGTCCATCGTCGACCGCACCCCGGGCAGCCTACTAGATGCCTGCGCCTGTTCCACAAGCTAAGCCGCAGTCACCAATAGCGGTCGTTCTATATGGTTTCGGAGATTGGAGAAATTGGTCTTCAAGGATGGATGCAAAGAGGAGGTCGTCATCGGAAATCTCCTCGTGCGTGCTTGGCAGGCAGGCTTGTTCAAGAGACTTTCATCGAATGGACCTCCAAACCCTGCGGCCCAAACAGTCTTCGCTGGCAACGCGAATGAGAAACGGGGATGGTTACTTGAGCTGATCGGTCAACTGGCTCCTCCTTCACTGCCCGTCGTTGCGAGCTGAAGATGCGAGACGTGTCCCGTGTCGAACTCTTGTGTACCCCCAGCAGACGGAAGTTGGAACTCGTCTGGAGGGAAACCGGGCGATGGTCGCCAGTAACGGGGGGGCAGATTCCGGTGGCGAGTTCATCGCCGGAGCCAGGTCCTCTGGGCATAACTCAGGAGGTCCTCCATTTCGAAGAATTCCCACGTTTGCAACTCCCGTTCGAGTTCGTGCCTGATCGGGACCCAGAAGGTGAGAGTGGACGGTCAATAGCGCCGGCCGTCCAAAACTCGGACCGCCTGGAATCTGTAGACGGGACGCAATCACACAGGGTTAGAAAAACCGCCATTGGCCCATGGAAGGTGACTTTCCGCAGAACCGAGGGACGGGAGCGCGAAAACGCTTCGTCAGTGCGATGGTGCCGCCGGTTCCACGTTCGAGAAAACCTGCGAGGTAGTTCAACGCAGTCTCACGCAAACCGGCTTGCAGCGGTGCTACGCCAACTTTCACGATTCTTCGGCTCTTCAATATCCTGTGGTCTCGTCGGTAAGTGATTCTACAGCACCAGTTGGGTATTTGTCGCTCTTGAATCTGGTAGAGACGATGGATGTAGCCACGAAGTTGGGGAACGGGGAGCCTATGGCTAACGGTTGTTGCCCTGAGCTCAGAAAGGTGATGCATTCCCGAGGCGCAACACGAGCTCGATGGCTCAACCCGTCGACCGTCACGCTGTTTATGGGGCGTCACACAGCGCTACACTTTGTCAGAACGCTCGACCTACATAATCCCGACAATGCATCGGGATTTGAGGGAAAGGACGACATCTTTCGAAGTGGCGGTGAAGGCGCTTGAACCGATCGAAAGTGAAAAAGAGATCGGGCGAACGTCCCAGCGACAAGCGAACAACCAAGCACGACTGACTTTCCCTCACTATGCCTGCCACCAATCGTTCGTCTCTCCCTCTTGGCATCCGCTGCTCGTTTCTGACGCCAACGAACGTTAAAGACCACCGCGCCCAACTCAACAACTTCCTCCAACAATATGGCGGATCTCGTCGTCTTCAGTGGCAGATATACCAAGATGGTCCTCAGCATCAGCAAACTTGGACTGCGATCTGCTACAGTAGGCGTTCTCATACACACCGACGCTACCTCCGATTCATCGAAGCCCGCAGTTGACGGTGTCGAGTTCGCAAAGGCTTCCAGTGACACCTTGGCAGATGCGAAGGAAAGGGCTGCCCATATTGCATGCACGTTACTCATGTCCCAAAGTTAGCGTACGGAGGTGGGAACTCGGGCACTACCTGACGCCGGGGTGCGTACACCAGCTACCATTACCCTTGCTATCACTTTCACTCTGCGATTTTATCGTGTGTATTCTGCATCCTCTGGCAATGTCGTGACCTGTTTACGACACTGCGGTGGTGTGTTTTTCTCAATCGGTTATGACCAGCAACCGCTGGTGGAGATACCTGTGTTATCTGATGGTCACCTCGGTCTTCTCTGCAGTTCCCATTATCTCCCGCTCGGGAAATGGCGTCTGTATGACTGATTTCACGCCCCCGATCACACGCCAACTGCCCTGGAACATCCCGTACATCTTTGCGTTTTGCAGCCACGGGCCAGATCCATTGCTAGGTGGTCGTACGATAGGATCATCCAGTTGATGAGTTTGGGGCGTTGCAACTTCGGGAGACGGCGGTGAATGGAAAAAAATCGGCAACATGCATTGGCGTTTTGTCCTCAGTCCACAAAACGAGCGACTCCGAACGGTTGGTTCGAAACCTCTCGGAGTTTGCGGATAAAGGGGGGAGTATGGAGCCCAGAAGGTTTGAACTTGGGCTCTGAGACAAGCCCATCGGATGGTATTCCGGGTAGCACGGTCCTGGAGTGCATTCCGCACGGCGTCATCGAGAGCGTCCACTGCGAACTGCACCCCGCCGAACTTCAGGTCGAGTGGCTGGAGAACAAAGATCATGATGCGATTTCCACCAGTCTTGCAAAGCATTTCCCCAACGGCTCTGGGATTCGGGGGTTGCGTGAGGCGACCTTGGACAGACCAGGAGAAAGTCGTACGATCAACCCAGCGTCAAAGGAGGCCTTGAATGTGGCGTTTCAGGCGAGAGTGCGGATATGTTTAACAACAAGTTCCGAGTACGTCTGAGCTAGATTAGGTGACATTGGGCGTCCTAGATCCACTTGCCCGACATACATGTAGACTCGACGGGCCTCTCGCGGTCCGTTCCGTTCTCCGGTCGTCTCAAAAGTTCCAAAGTACCTCAAAGCTGCTTATGGGTCGGATGCTAAACATGAGGGTGGGATGCAAGCAAGAACGGGATCGATCACTCTGCCTCGAGGCAACTGAAGGATCCCAACCCATGATGCATGACCACTCGCTCTCACATATCATTGCAAGCTGGGGGCTTCGGAGAAAAAAAAACACGTAATTGTAATCCAATTGTAAACCCCAGACCTATCCCGATACGGGTGCGTCTCCCGTGGTCAGTGCCAGTCGCTTCCAGGTTCCATCACCATTGGAAACCGCAGCAGATTTTGGTGGTTTGTAATCAACTTCGGTGACTAATGTTTTGTTCTGATCGGGAACCTGACTCGGGCCTTACTTGAGCTTGGGCTTGAGCTTGAGTACTTGAGCGGGGACGTAAAACACTCCGGGTGCTCCCATCTGCTCTTTACTACTTACCCACACGTCACGTACCCCTGCGACGCGTCTTCACCGTTGCTCGTCACATCGTCCATGGCCACGTGCGGAACTACATATCATGGCCACCGCGAGGGATGGGGACCGGTCTCAACGCTGAGAGAGTTTGATTTGACCCCATGCTTTGAAGAGGGAATCATCCTCTCAACCCTCCTCGTCGTCCTCCTCGTCGTCTCCCTCCTCCGCCTCTGGGGAATCAAATCCAAAACTGCGGGTCATACATTAACAGCCCGGAGCATGTCGGTTCTAAAAGCCAAACTTGTACGTTCCGTTGGCATGCTACCGGTATCAATGACAAGAATTTTCCCTCAACTGACAAAATCCCCCCCCCCCCCTCTATAAACACCGATGAGTGTAGACCTTGCTCGGAGCCGCCCTTTCCGTCAGCCTGGCAAACCTCGCCTACATCCTTTTCGGTCATGTCCGCGTTCCGGTCCTCCGGTCCTACATCCTCGAACCGCTCGCCTTACTTCCCGCAATCCTCCTCACTCATACCAACCACAAACAAACCCGGACCTCCTCTTCAACCCTTTTGCTCTTCTGGCCCACCTACGCCGTCGCCCTCCTTGTTTGGGGACGTACTCTCATCACCATCCATTCCGAGGACATCAGTGATGTCATCGTTCCTCTCGCCCTCCGATCCGCCGTTGCATTGTTCGGACTCTTTTCGTTCGGACTAGAATTGCTCGCGCCCAAGTTCGAACCCGACCTCGACGAGGAGTTCGACGAAACACATGTAGAGAACCCGTTTACATCCGCAAACGTCTTCAGCAGGTGGTCATTCGGCTACATGACACCGATGCTGGAGAAGGGCGCCAAAGAGTACATCACCGACAAGGACCTACCCTCACTTCTCAAGCAGGATCAAGCAGCTGAGTTGGGTCAGAAGCTGACCGCTGCGTTGACAAAGAGGTAGCCTGTTCTCCATCGTCATTCCCTAATGTTGTTAACCCGTAACCGCAGGAAATCTCTATACCTCGGACTTTTCATCGCTTACGGACGACCCTTCATATTTGCCTTGTTTCTCAAGGTCGTTCAAGATTGCTTGTCGTTTTTGCAGCCACAGTTATTGAGGCTGTTATTATCGTTTATTACCGACTACCAAGAAGCTCGTGAGGGGCTACTTGACGAGCGACCGACACCGTTGATTGGTTTCTCTTTTGCATTCTTGATGTTCTTTGCGTCCGTCGTCCAGACTGTTGTACTGCACCAGGTATGCTGTCGCAGCGTCCGTCTTACCCGGTTTCTGATCAGAAAGGAAATAGTACTTTCAAAGGGTCTTTGAAACCGGCCTCAGAGTTCGATCCGGTCTTGTCACCGTCATTTATCAAAAGGCTTTGAGGCTATCCAACGATGGACAAGGCAGCACTACTGGGGAAGTGGTCTCACTCATGTCTGTCGATGCTACCAGGCTCCAGGACTTCTGTGCCTACGGTCTTATGCTCATCTCTGGCGCGTTCCAAGTCACCTTGGCGTTCGTGTCACTGTACAATTTGCTTGGATGGTCAGCGTTTGTTGGAGTTGCAATTATGGTACGTTGAACCTTCCTTAACCATACCGACAATTGTTGATTGAAAACTTTCAGATCTTCTCGATACCGTTGAACACACTTACCGCCAAGGTTCTAAATAATCTCCAGCTGAAGCAAATGAAGTCGAGAGACAAGAGGACAAAGATGATGTCCGAGCTTTTGAGCAACATCAAGAGGTTCGCACTGTTTCTTCTCTCGACAGTTCCCCGGCTGACCCTTTTATAGTATCAAGTTGTATGCGTGGGATTACACGTTTATGAACCGTGTTATGGCTGTCAGGAGCGACGAGGAGCTCTCGAACCTGAGAAAAATTGGCATCGTTGCGGTACGTTATCGAGGAGGCTACCCCAGGATTGAGGTTAACGAATCACATGCATACAGTCGCTGAATCAATCACTCTGGTCCGGAATCCCATGTAAATCGGTGCTTCTTCAGTTTTACCCCTCATATTGACGGTTTCTTTTAGTCCTTGTCGCGTTCAGTTCCTTCGCCACTGCAGCTTACATTTCCCCAACGCCCTTAACCGCCGACATCATCTTCCCAGCGATCTCGTTGTTCATGCTTCTCCAATTCCCACTCGGGGCGGCAAGTTCCTTCTTTCCCAAAGTCGGTTTCTACCAAGCTTATCCCACCTTGTAGTTCGCATTTGTCATTTCCAGCCTCGTGGAAGCCCTCGTGTCCGTCAAGCGTATCTCTTCCTTCCTCGACTCGGACGAGCTCCAGACCGACGCACGGAGTATCGTCTTGAAGGCGAATATCCAAGATGGTGACGAGGTTCTTTCAATTACGAACGGCGAGTTCTACTGGTCGAAGGATGGAAAAGAGCCCACCTTGCAAGATATCAATCTCACAGTGAGGAAAGGCGAGCTGATTGCGGTCCTTGGTCAAGTTGGAGCGGGAAAGGTTGGCATTTCATTGGGTTTTATCCTAAACTCCAGAAAAGATAATCGTCGTATTCCACCTTACAGAGCAGCTTGTTGTCTGCAATCATCGGAGCGATGAGGAGGACGGAAGGCAAAGTTGAAGTGTATGGAAGTGTCGCGTACGTCCCCCAGAACCCTTGGTAAGCTATCGACCGCATCGACCATCCGCACCCCCACTCACTGTATGTGGAGGATCATGAGTGGAACGATCAAGGATAACATCCTGTTCTCTCACCGTTACGATGAAACGTTCTACAATCTTGTCCTTGACGGTGGGCGTCCTCACCCCAATAACTGGTTCCCTGACTTACATCATTAAATCTGCAGCCTGTGCGCTCAGACCAGATTTGGCCCTTATGTCCGATGGTGATATGACGGAAGTAGGAGAAAAGGGTATCACAGTGCGTAAAGCACTTAATGCCACCTGAAAAGTATTAACTTGTGGTGAAATAGTTGAGTGGTGGTCAACGAGCTCGCGTTGCTCTTGCCCGTGCTGTTTATGCACGCGCGGATTTGGTATTGTTGGACGATGTGATGGCTGCTGTTGATGCTCACGTTGCACGTCATATTTATGGCAAGTCGGTTTCGAACTCACGTTGAACCAAAGTAATAAACTCCTCACAGACCACGTCATTGGACCTGACGGATTGCTTGGGACTAAGGCTAGGGTCCTCATCACGAACAGCATCTCATTCTTGACCGGCTGCAACAATATTCTCTTGATTCGACGTGGTATCATATTGGAATCTGGAAATTTTGAAACTATCATGAGCCACAACCAGGGCGAGATCCAGAAACTGATGTAAGCTCTACCATGCGTTGTGACAGACGAATATAGAATCTGACTGAACTCACTCTTTTCCCCAGCCGGGATCACTCACGAACATCGTCTTCTGGAGCTTCTACACCATTCCCACTCACTGAAGACGTTACTCCTCAAGAAGACGACAGTACCCTCGTCGCATCCCCCGGAAAAGGTTCCCCCACTGCCTTTAATGGAATCGATGACACGCTCAAGCGACGGAAGAGCTACGGCCACTCCCAAATCAAACTTCCCACTCCCAATCGGCTCTCGATTTCCGAAGGCATCCAAAAAGAGCACTCGGAGAAGGGTCGGGTCAAAACATCCGTCTATCGCAGATACATCGAGGCGTGCTCCAAATCTGGTTGCGCGATATTCATCGGAGCCATTATTCTCGCTCAAGGTTGTTCGATCCTCTCGAATTTCGCTTTGAGGTCTTGGAGCGAGGACAACAGGCGAACGGGCGACAATGGGGGCATTACGAAGTATTTGGCCCTTTCAGCCATCGCTCAACTTGTATCGGTGGTGCTCCTTGCGATTGCTATAATCGCGCTATTGTTGTTGTGTGCGTTGAGGAGCTCGAAAAAGTTGCATGACGATGTAAGTGAACTAACCCTATCGCCTGCGCCATCAAAGGGAGTCACTGACTTTGGGTTCGACGAAGATGTTGAATTCGTTGATGCACGCTCCTTTATCATTCTTTGAACAAACGCCGACTGGGAGGTATGAGCATGCCTTTACGTTTCCGAGGAACGGTGAAATTTAAGCCTTCCCGTAGGATCCTGAACATTTTCTCGAAGGATATCTATAGCATTGATCAGACCCTTCCCAGGGTAAGTCTCCGTACTTGCTCCACGTTGATGTTCAATCCTCACTGACGGTTGGGACCAGACGATTCATGGCCTGTTCCGCACGCTAGCGACTTGCATTGGGATCATTGTGGTCGTTGGCATCATTTTCCCCGTCTTCCTTGTCGTCGTACCACCTCTGGCTTGGTTCTACGGTCGTGTCACGACGTATGTATGAGAACTCGCGGTTCTCGGCACTAGCTGACATTAGCGCTGCAGGTATTACCTCGAGACTTCTCGTGAACTCAAACGGTTGGATGCGGTCTCCAAATCCCCAATCTTCGCTTGGTTCTCTGAATCCATCGCTGGCCTTTCTACTATTCGCGCCTTTGGCCAGGAGGATATCTTCCTGACGAATCACAAAAAGAAGGTCGACGCGAACCAGATTTGTTACCTACCCAGCGTCTCGATCAACCGTTGGTTGGCTGTGAGGCTGGAGTTTGTGGGAACGTGCATCATTTCCGTCGTTTCGGTTTTGTCTCTGGTTGCACTGATCACGACTGGTGTGGACGCTGCGTTGGTTGGATTGGTCCTCTCGTACGCTTTGAATACCACTGGCGCTCTGGTGAGAATTCGCTATCCCACAAGTCGTGGTTCTGGTCGCTGACTCTCTCGGTTTCGACGTGCAGAATTGGGCTGTGAGGTCCGCTAGCGAGGTTGAGCAGAACATTGTCAGCGTCGAACGAATTCTTCATTATGTGGAATTGAAGCCGGAAGCACCCTATGAGATTCCCGAGACCGAGCCAAAGGATTGGCCAACCGCTGGAGATGTCAAGTTTGTGTGAGTTCGGTGCTCTGAAACCTATGGGGGCAATACACTGAACCATCTCAGCGACTATGCTACGAAATATCGACCAGAGTTGGATCTGGTGTTGAAAAACATCAGCGTCGCTATCGTACGCCGCGCCTCCGCCTGTTACGTCATTCTCACTAACATCGAAGCATATAGAATGCAAAAGAAAAGGTTGGCATTTGCGGGCGGACGGGGAGCGGGAAATCTTCATTCTTGCTCGCGCTGTTCCGCATCCTCGAGGCTAGCGAAGGCAGGATCGAGATTGATGGAGTAGATATTTCGAAGATCGGACTCCGGAATTGTGAGTTTGAACCTCTCGGCTCCGTTCCCTTGGCAGATATTGACCCTCTCGTCTGCGCGCAGTGCGCAGTGCTATTTCCATTGTGCCGCAGTCGCCTGATTTGTTCGAGGGGACCCTTCGAGATAATATTGACCCAGTTGGGACATACCAGGATGTGGATATTTGGAGGGCCCTTGGTCAGGTCCGGTTAAAGGAGTTTGTGGAAGGGCTTGAAGGGGGTTTGGATGCGCCCGTGAAGGAGGGTGGATCGTCCCTCTCCGCTGGTCAGAGACAGCTGTTATGTTTCGCTCGCGCTCTTTTACGAAACACGAAGGTCCTTGTTCTGGATGAAGGTACACCCCCACACACCTTTTGTCCTCCTTTTCGGACCCTTTCCCTAACCTGCTAATTTCAGCAACTTCCGCTGTCGATCTTGACACGGACAAGGCCATTCAAGAGATTATTCGGGGATCGGATTTCGCTGATGTTACCCTACTCACGATTGCGTACGTATCCAAACTCACGTGTTCATGATTCCTCGAGGCTTATCTCGAGTTCTCTCAACAGCCACCGTTTGAATACCATAATAGATTACGACCGCATCCTGGTCCTGGACGCTGGAAAGGTGGGCATAACACTTTAGCCGATCGACATGCTGGCGCTTCCGCTCCATCACCCCGATTTCTGACGATGCTCCACCCGTTTTTTTGTAGGTTGTGGAGTTTGATTCACCCAAAGTGTTGCTAGATAGGAAGGATTCGAAGTTCTACGGTCTTGCGTTGGAGGCTGGATTAGCATAAGGGGTTCAGCTCAGCTCATGTAGTATATTGCCAAAAGAATCCAAGAGATAATTCGCCGATCGCGACTTCTTACGGAGGCATTCTCGGCTGCAAGCCTGACACGGACTAAATCGACACGTAATCTGGAAGCTAAAATGCGGGAGACGCATAGCGAGGGAAGACAAACCACAGAAGTTCCACTCCGATACACAACTGATAGGTGCAGACTCTGATGAATTCAAGGCTAATGGTAGACAGCCTATCAACACGAAAAAATCCGGAAAGAAAGCGGCCAAAGCCAAGCCAAGCTAGTCCTCCAAACGTTGAAAGGATGTCTCTTGGATGATGGGGATCTACCACGCAACTGGCGCGGGAAGAAGGGGGTTTTAGTGAGTATTGCCCCCGTACGTCGTGGACGTAGGCGACGTCCCTCAAAGTGCCATGTAGGTGGCCAGTGCGTAAAGGCATTTCCTCCGGGTGTCTCATGGAGCTCTGACTGACCAGGCGTCGTTTCTCGATTGCTGTGTACACCAGAAAAAAGATTTGCCGATCGAATCAAGGGTATTCGGTTGCTATAGAAGATGGTGATCTCACACTCTGCAATCATGCACTGTCGTTGTTGTGACCAGTCGTTATGCATTATTCGGACCTAGGCGTTTTGGCGAAGTTCTTCCGGATTCTCCGTCTTCGACCTACATGCCACGAGCGAAAGAACCGCCGGAAACAGTCGTCCTCTCTGAGGTCCCTTTGAGGGAGAAACGCGAGCCTCTTAGCGTCGGCCAAGAAGACGACCGCGGCAAGGACACGCTCGTCAACCGAGGAGCGGAACAAGCGGGCGGCGTGACGACGGAGAAGCGGCAGGGAAAGGACGATGGTGCCTCGGACTCGGACTCATCACCGACGGGCTCCTCAGACGAGTTCGATTGGGACAAGGAGGAAGGCGGCGCTTCGAGCGAGGCTCGAGATGGTCGTGCGGTCAAAGCCAAGCGAGGTCGAGCCGCGTACCTTGGTTTCCTGAAACTCGTGAGACCACTCCGGGTCATCCTTTTGTGCATCCTCGGCGGAGGCATCCTCATCACTCCCCTCCTCGTCGTTCACTTCCTCTTCCGCTCGAACCCCGTCAAGAATCATGTCTTCGCCTGGTCCATTTGGCTTACGATCGTTTGGGTCGCCGGGTGCCTGACGTATGTCGTCGTGGATTCGTTTGGGTGGATGTTTTTGGGTCTCGTTTCGTCGTGTGGAGGGAAAACGGAGTCGTTGCAGATGCAGTTGGAGGTGCGTTTATCTCTTTTGCTATCCCCTTTTTGTTTACACGTGCGTGATGCTTATCGGTTTGTGATACCTACAACAGCTGGTGACTGCGGTTTCTGCATGGGTTAAGCTTGCTCTGGATATCGTCTGGGCGTGGGTTTCTCTCTCGGTCATGCGGAGCGTTTACAAGCCTCCGGGCCCATACTGGGTCTACGTTAACCGAACGATGCAGGTAATGTCATCCCCCACCAATTCAGCAGTCACCCCGACCACTTACTCATAACTGATCATTGGCTATTTCGCTTGGTGTGATACCATTCTACAGGCGCTGTTCGCCGCAGGGATGATCATCCTTGTAGAGAAAGTGTTCTTGAACTTTGTGTCTATCAAATTTCACCGGAAAGCTTTGGCGGAGCGCCTGGCCGAGAACAAGATCGGCCTGGAGGCTCTCGATCGGTTATCTAACGTTCAACCCGCTTCAAACAAACCGGCATTGAAGAAGAAAGGACACAGTCAATCCTCCTCCGGCGATCTCCTTCAAAATGAGCACAAGAATGGGCAAGGGTCCGGGTCTAGTTCCGGATCGATGACTCCAGATAATAGTGGAAAAGAGAAGAAAGGGTTTGGGCCTCGAAGAAAGAAGAAACGGGTCTCGGTAATTATTGATCACGTCGGAGAGGCTATCGGGCAAGTGGCTCTAAAGGATTCCCGGCTCCATCGGAGAGGAGAGTACGGAAGTCTCGATTCTGCTAGGAAGTTGGCCAAGAAGCTGTTCATGTCGTTATGCGACGTGCACCCTCCGAGAGATTATCTCATCGTGGAAGGTCAGACCTCCTTCGTGGATATCACGGATACTACGGTTGTTGACTTCAAGATACTCCACTCCTCCAGACTTCGTACCGTACTTTCGAACAACTGCGGATGCTGTGAGTTAAACTTCCTCCGCCTTTTGAATCTCGTCTGACTTTATTGGTAGCACGCTGCGTTTGCGGTATTCGACAAAGACGGCAACGCTGATATCACCAAGAAAGAGATGCGAGAAGCTGTCCAGAGGATATACAGGGAGCGAAAGTCTCTCGTTGCCAGCGTGAAGGATACAAGCTCTGCCCTCGCTAAGCTGGACGCAGTCCTACTCAGTGTCACACTCACCTTTATCATCTTCCTCTGCCTGCTCATCTTCAATCGTGCCAACACTTTATCATCGCTCGTCCCTCTGGCCACCATCATCCTCGGTTTCTCCTTCATTTTTGGCCACTCGGCTCAAGTTTTATTTGAATCGGTACGTCCCGCCCGTTCTACATCCTATGTACTCACACAGCTGCGGATATTCACCACGGTTAACCCTCTAGCTTATCTTCATTTTCTCCACACATGTGTTTGACGTCGGAGACTTGGTCATGATCGATGACAATGTCATGTTCGTCAAGGAGTTTGGTCTCTTCTCCACCACTTTCCGCCGAGTCGATGGGCAAGAAATCGTGGCTCCAAATTCCATCTTGGCGAGCACCAAGCTGGTGCATAACGTTAGGAGATCTGGTTCTCAGTGAGTATTATTGTCTTCTCTGGAGTCAGAACTAGGATGTTGAAGGGGGGTCAGGTGGGAAACGACGAACCTGATGATCTCATATGATACACCGCTGAGCGTGGTCGAGCGATTGCGCTCCCGCATTGGCCAGTATATCGGCGAGAACAATCGGGAGTGGAACAACTCGGCCGTGTGGATCGACAAGATGGAGTTCCAGAATGCGATCCACCTGATCATCTCTCTAGAACGTGAGTACCTGTGGGTCTGCATCGGTGACTGTTGTCACTGAATGTGTGTGTTTTTTCAGATCGTCATAACTGGCAAGATTGGGGTGGACGATGGGCACGCCGCAACGCGTATATGAAATGGTTCAAGGGAGTCTTGGAAGAGCTCGACATCAGATACACAGCGCCGGTTCAACCTATACTGTTGCCAAAAGTCAACCCCTTCCTCGACGCCGGGTCACCAGGAACGCGGCCCTCTCCGTTCAGAGGGTTCTCGTCGGATTCCGCGTCGGGGACGTTCCTCGGTGCAGACCTTGCTCGTTCCCCCACCCAGACCATGCGCTAGATTAACCGGATCCCTCTCCCCTCGTCACCACTTCTGCGACCCAAAATGCTTTCCTGGATGCTATCGAAAATAAATTCCAACCCCATACATTAGATTAACTATATACAAGCACACACAGCCATCTCTCGGACGCCCCGATTCTCTTTCCTTTGTATTATTTTCCTTGCGTTGGTCCCTCTTTCCGTGTACATGGATGAGAAGATTCATCCACTTCTTTCGTTTCGCCTGAATTACATAGGGATTGTTTTCCTGTTTATAATCCGAGAATATCTTCTGTTCTTGCCTTTGGAATATGATCTGGAACTGTGCCTGTGCACCGGGGGGCGTTGTCGGTAGACTACGGCAACGTCATCGTGGATGATCGGAGGAGCCAAGAGTCCCCCACCCTTGACTCCTCTGATCCAAACTTACGCTCAAACCACCATGTCTGAGACTCGCTGGATTCCTCTCGAATCTAACCCAGAAGTAAGTCTACATGCAACACAGAAAATCTCGACCCGATTGACCTCGGATGCATAGGCATTCAATGCGGTACGATTTCGGTTTACCTCCGCGTTCCATGGGCTCCCCATCTGATCACCGAGTTGCTCTTTCGATACGCCTCGGATAGTGGGCTTCTAAAGCTGGTTTGAGCACGGCTCGGGACCAGTTCGGCGATATCTACGGGCTCGATGACGATGTAAGCCATCCTACCATCGCATCCCACCTTCGTTGGTTTATGGTCGTGGTCCTACCTTCTGGGTATAGTTATTGTGTTTCGTCCCGAAGCCGGTCAAGGCCGTGATTCTGCTCTTCCCGCTCACAGAAGATTCCAAAAAGAAGCGAGATGCTCGCTACGCTCAAAAGGTCGAGGATGTCGGAAAAGGACACATAGATCCGACGATTGTCTGGATCAAACAAACTGTACGTCCAGGACTTAACTCGCTATTTTCATCCCTGGTCGTATTAGGATCTTGGTTCGCGTTATGCTGACGCCCGGATCGATCGTCTCTTCTTTTTGTTCGGATAGATTGGGAACGCATGCGGGACTATGGCGATGTTGCACGCTTTGGCTAATGTGAATTTCCACTGATTCCATCACGAGGAAACCTCGGATCTCCCGCCTCTCACTTGCTAACGCGCCTCCTTTGTGTATCTAGTCGCCGGTCCAGGTTGAGCCTGGGAGTCCTATCGCTCAGTTCATCGATCTATGCAAATGTAGGCGTGAATGGTCATTACTCCTCGATCTACGGCTTACCTGAAGCACCCCCAAAGCCAAAACCCCGCTCGAACGAGCGAAGCTCCTCGAGAATACATCACTCTTCAAGAACATTCACGCGGAGACGGCGGAGATTGGACAGACGGCACCACCGGTGGATCTGAACGTCGATCTGCATTTTACATGCTTCGTGGAGGCCCCGGACGCTTCTGTCAGGACGTCAGCGGGTGGTAAATACTCGAAAAGGCTGATTGAGTTAGATGGAAGCCGCGATGGTCCGATGGATCATGGCCATGTCGAAGATTTCTTAAAGGTTCGGAACAGCCGTCAGGTTTTTGAGATTTTGACGTGTTAAGCTGACCGTCTGCTTTGTTCTTGCCCCGTGTGTTTGTTTGTGATGGCGTCCTCAACCGACAGGACGTCGCCAAAGTTGTCAAAGAGAACTTCATTGATGATTCGGAGAGCTTGAAGTTTACCTTGATGTATTTGGGACCTCCGGCTGGGGTATGAATCCCCGGGGAATTATCACTCTCTCGTGTTCGTTTCCATTTATGTTACGCAGCCTCGAAAAGAGCTGTTTATACTATATTTGCCTACCCTGATACAACACTAGCCTCCCGTGAAAAAGAAACAGATGAACAAACCAAGCCTGTGGAATGTTACGCTGACGCTGTGGCAAGGAGTGGTCATTTCATCCTTAGAAAGCGGATTGCGATCACGGAACCCTATAATTCACGGACGGGGATCTCACCAAAAAGAAGGCCAGACCTTTCCCAGTTCAATGACACCGGACATGACCAGCCAATCGCAGACCCGATGAACGCCAGATGTGAGGAGGGGGATGCGAAGAAGAGGGAATTCGAAGGCACAGCCGCCCTCGCGGTGGCTTTTGGCAGCCTTCTTCGGTCGGTGTTGTGGTGTTATGCACCGATCGTGTCGGACTTTAAACTTTAAGACTGTGCGGTTTGTGGGGTAAGCCAGGCCAATGGTATCCTCGGAATTCGACCCCGGCCGCGCACAGGAAGCCTGGAGCGGGGTGTGAGCTCGAGTCGCTCCTTGCAGAATTAAATGTGGGGTGTTCGTGTGTGGGTTCGTTGGGTTATCTAGAACCCATTCAAGGTCAGGACTTTTGAGGGACCAAAGGCTGGAACCCTAGACGTCACACTGTTTGGACGGATTCGTCAATTGTGGAATGCCGCCTTGGCGGTGAACCTGGGGTCAGACCCTTTGGGGTACTTTCAAGTGCGGATCGTGCTTGGAAACCGTATATGCTTCGGACTGGACTGGAGTCTATGCTTCCGCAAAGGCGTGTTTGTGTTCCACACGCGCGGCTGGATCTGTAACTCATCGGAGCGTCCTAGTGATCGAGCAGCGATGGGCAATGTTTGATGTGGAGTTGGTGCCCTATTACCACGACTCCTTCCAACAAACCGCATACGCGGTTATTTGTGGGTAGGATAAATGATACACGCCATGGACACCCTTTATGTGTGTTTAAGTTATTTTATCTTCTCTAGATCCTGCGGGAACGTACGGATTACGCGACCACGGAATCAGCAAGTCATGAGAACACTAGCTCTCACCACGTTGACCACAATTCACCCCTCAGGTTCCAGCGTATCCTTTAACCCCCCCCCCGAACAAACAGCGCAGTGAATGTGGATGCGGGGTTGCAACGTGCATC
>Ga0307517_10006101_pt1 | contig 17941 bp, 19 predicted proteins | sample 23_EM_MG_FD_194515 | JGI IMG/M metagenome (GOLD analysis project Ga0307517, IMG submission 194515) | Populus trichocarpa ectomycorrhiza microbial communities from riparian zone in the Pacific Northwest, United States - 23_EM | ecosystem: Host-associated > Plants > Roots > Unclassified | place... | reverse complement strand
CACCGATCCTAACCTAACATATCTGCGCCGATTCTAACAGCTATTTTATTGTTAACAGTGCTAGAAATAGTTAGAAACCCCCAATAATACGCCCATTACATATTATTCCACTCCTCCTCAGTTGGTTCGCGATCCTTCATCTCTGTGTGTGTGGTGATCACGGGGGCCATGACACTCGTGCACGCTTGTTCTGGTACATTTGTCGACGGGGTGCTTGGGTGAGTGGTTGACGAACAGAGGGTTGGATTTGTTTCACCTCAGGAGGTTCCCGCTCCGTGACTGACTGGCTGAGACGCTGTCAAGCTAGGAACTCATCCGGTTGGCTGTAGACTACTATTTGACATTTGGATATTCTGTTTCTATGCGTCATAAACTCTTCCGTTCTTGATTGACACAACGCGGGCAGCCAGGATAACCGATGTTAGTAACAGGCCGTTTGAACCCCCGTCTTCCGCACAGTTAGTAACTGGTTACTAACACTGTTACTAACAGGCCAGTTAACAACTTGGGCCTTCCGCACGGAACCCTAGTTCAGATGATTGAGTACGACCGCTGGTCGCTCGGAACAACGTAAACAGATGCGTGAGTCCGTCCCCATAAATCATTGGCGTGACATCATTCGTCGCTCCTCCCCACCCCAGTCAGATACGGCACACGCAGACCGCGATGCGTTTGGCTCCCTTCGTCAGTGGGTTTGCCTTCCTTGCCACACTCTTCTCTTCCACCTGTGAGTTCCCCGTCGCGGGTCGGATGAATGCGACACGCTGACACTTCGTGTTCTCACCCACATATAGTCGCCGAAGAGACGGTGGTAGTAGCCCCAGAGCTCAAAGTCACAAGTTCTTTCCCTCCTGACAATCCCTTTGGTCGTACGCATTGTTATCATTCACCTATCCGGAGCCCTTCCGGGATACTGATCAATCGACATCCAAAGGTGTGGTCAGCGGAGAACACAATGTCATTGACCTCTTTATCGAGAATAACACGAAACGGAACTTGACTTTACTCTCCATTGCAAGTTCATTCCACGACCCGCGGACTGATAGTTTACTCAAAAGCGTTTGTCATCGCTCCCTCTTATATGGTGGTCTTCTGACTTTGGATGCTCCGGCAGATAACCGCTACCGAGTTCAATCTCAAGTTACCAGAGGGCGACAAACTCTCCCTTCAGTACCCCTTCTACAGCCGGTGTGTCCGAATTTGTTCATTTGAAACCCAGACACTGATTGTCCCCCAGGCTCAAGGTAACTTGAGATATCCGAACGGTCGAGGGATTTTGTTCATTCCCTTCTTTCAGCTCGGAGATATCAGGCTGAAGGTTTGGTTGGACGTCGTTGGCGTATGTCTCCCTCGTTATGCTCCTGCGATTTTGATCATTAATGTGGACCACAGGAAACACAATACCGTGTCTCTGCCCACGATTCTATTGCAACTGTTGTTGAATCCAAGTACTCCCCTGTGAACTGGAAACTTGCCAAACCAAAGCACCCCCCCACGGACCGGCAATTTGGCGAACCCAAGTACTCTCCCCCAGACCGACGGTCGCGTGTTCCATCTCTACTCTGACTTGGTTAATGACTGAATACCTTTTTCCCCTTCAGGTGGGCAACTGACCTCATCGTTCTCGGTGTTCTCGGAGCTGCTGGCTACTTCATCATCCTCCCATACTTCCTCCAGGAGCCCGAGCCCCCTTGTATATACATATTATATGTATATATACCCCCTGGAGTTAGAGCTCTAGCTGCCAGACGTCGCAGGGGAAGGAAATGAGTGCAACGACAACATTGTCCTGCGCTCTCGGTTTAGTTCCCTGGTACTGTTCATTAATCATATGCACGAGTGGTGGGTATCAGTGTACCTTTGATTATTACCTTGCTTTGTTCGCTGCTGTTGTACACACAGTGTGATTGCACCCCTGGGTCATCAACACATTTGAGAAGGCACCAGACATTATATGATGGAGGTTGGGTTGACTATCCAAGCAGACACCCAATGAGCTGTGAAACCTGCAAACCCATGTACATTACTCCTCTCAACCTAAGCACCATAATGTTACTCAGAATTTGCCTATTATGTCCCTTAAGGTGACCACATCATTGGTCACAGGGATATAATCAAAGAGGTTTCTTCTAGGGAAAAGTTGACCTACCATCACCACCTGAGGAACCTTGGTACCCACCTGCCAAATTAGGTCAAGTTCTCCTCTTGAGATGGCTATATAATATGATCTACAAGTGCTATAGTTACCTTATAATGTGATTTTGGTATACAGAACTTCAGGCATAGGCAAACAGGATACATTTACTACAGATTTCTAATGAAGGGGTACATAATTACAGTCCAGAATCAATACTTCTCCAGAGTCATAACCAGCAACCAGGTACCGACCATCCCATTGTGCATCAACAGGCCTTACAAGTCTTCCAGGGAGTTGAAAAACCTCCTTTCCAGTAACTATATCCTTGATTTTAGGCAGAAATGACCTTTTCTTCCTGATACCACCAACAAAATCCAGGTGGGGCCTTTTTAGGGCCTCACTGAATAGTTGAATAGGAGAGCCTAAGATCCCAAAGTCCCACCCACCAATTCCTATTGTGCCATAGTAGAAGTTGAGCCAGACTCTTGAGCCATCTATAGTCAAGAATGGGTCTTGTGATGTTATAGGCAATAGTCCCACTCTACCCACAACCTCTCCTGTCAGTATAGACCAGGCTTGAATAGAGGTCTCATATAGGCAGAAAACTTTAGATCCATCCCCTGATATCCTGAGATCCTTGACATTATCTCCAGGTACATCCACCATTTGGAGTTTCTTTTTCTCAATATCCAAGATGTGAATCTTCTTATCCCCATGCCAAGCACAGATCAAGCTATTGTTGATCAGTTGGACATCTCTTTGGCAGGAGTCTCTAGCTGGTGTTTGGAATGATGCCTTGCAGAGGCCAGTAAAAATGTCCCAGATCTTCACCACCCCATCTAAATCACTTGAGATGGTGATACCATCTTTTGCCTGTAGGGTGATTGACTTGATTGGAACTGAAGCAAGGGGTACAGACTTTGGATCAGCCATAGCTGAAACCACTGGTAAAGTGCCAATTTGCCAGAACTTGACTGATTGGTCTGCAGATGCTGAGATGAGGGAAGAGGAGGAGGAAAATGCAAGGGAGATAATTTTAGCATGGCCAATGAAGGTCTTGAGAGGGTGAGGGTCTGAGCTAGTAATGTCCCAGATGTAGGCAGTATTACCAGCAGCAACTGCAATAAGTCTGCCATCAGGGGAGAAACAGCAGCTTCTGGTCTCACTGTTTCTCATATGAAATTCAGCTACAACCACTCTGGAACTAGAGTTTTGAACCCTAACTACTGTCCCACTGCACAAAGCAAACTGGGTACCATCCAGGGAAAAGGAAACATGGGAACCATCATATGTAGGTGTGATCTGGTGACCATTGGTATTCCACTGCCAGACTTTACCACCAGATATGGATATGAGATGTTGAGGGTCCATAGGGAAGAAGTGAACACAGTTGACTGGTTTCTGTTGCTCTATGATATGATAACACTCCTCTGACTTGGTGTCCCACAAGCAAATTGTATTGTCCTCAGATCCTGAAGCAATTGTGGTACAGTCTGCTGAGATGGAAACAGAAAAAATGTAGCTGGTGTGACCATAGAAGGTTGTAGCAACCCCACCAGTCTGTATATCCCAGAGTTTGACAGTCTTGTCATAACTTCCAGATACAAGTAATCTCCCATCTGCTGAGAAGGTGAGAGATCCCACCCAAGTAGCATGCCCAGAAAGAATGGCCACCTGACTGCCTGTAATTGCATCGAGGATGATGATGTGATAGGATCTTGAACCAACTGCAATAGTATCTTTCCAGCATGCAAGGACTAGTGGGTTATGGGCTAATGGAATAGTGCGGAAACATTCTCCCCATTCAGGCAAGAACCCCTTGACCACTTTAACCCCTTGTGAGAGTTCTGCACTGTAGCACTGATGGAGCCAAGATGAAGAAGGGGAAAATTGGAGAGCAGAATGGTAGATGTGAGAGGGTGAGTCGTGGACCAGGTCAAAGTGTTCCAAGATGAGTCTTTGGCTATCAGTTATCCATTGGCATGGACCCCCTGCCTGAATGAGTGTTAATATAGGCATTAGTGAATAGTCTGCATAGCACCCACCAAAGCACACCATTTTTCAATATCATTCAGAGCATAAACTCCAGCACCAAGATTCCCAGTAAGAGCAAGGACTTCAATCCAATACAGCAAATATGTTGTGAAGAATTCATTGATTGCTTTCTGTATCTCAGCAACATGAGAGCCATCACCAGGGATCATCAGAAGATGTTTTGTCCAGAAGCAACATGCATATTTCAGAGCATCTCCAATGTCTTCTTTCTGGTGAGTAGAAAGATCTTTGACCTCCCCAAGGACTGCATAGTCATCCAGGTTACAGATATTCCTCTTTAATTTTCCCCTCATAAGGTTGAGGCATGAAAATAAGATTCCCACATGATGAACTATAGGTTCCACAGAAAACTGTTTGTTGTTACACCGATCTGGATCAATGAGGAAGTCAGGAAATGACTTGTGGAATGTGTGGATTGGGTCTTCTATGTTATCTGGGATAAGGAGGACAGAATGGAGGGGGCGAATAGTACTGTGGATAAGTGATGAGTCATATCTCAGGAGTTCTGAAAGGCCCTTGATTGAGAGGGGGTTGAAGATGAGCACAACTGTTCCCACTACAGCCTGGAAACATGAATAGTCCTGGCTGTTGTGGAATGCTTGCTCAAGGACCTTGATGTAGAGTTGGTCAACCCCAGACTTTCCCTCTTCAGCAGTGCTTTGTGGGAGTGAGGTGATGAGGGCAAGCCTCAGAGGAGGTGGGTTGTTTTCAGAGGCAACAAATTTGACAACTGTTGAGGCATAGATGAAGAATCCAGCTGCCTTCTTGCACAGAACCTCAATATCAGATGAGCTTGGCCAGTCCCCTGTAGAGTCACAGTCACTCCGGTTTTCAGTAAGGTTGGTCAACTGAGTTTGAAAGAACAGCTTGATGTCACTGTCCACTATCTCGGGTTTGACCTCATGGAGCTTGAGGACCTCTGTGATGGGGAGGAGTGACCTCAGCCGAAATCCGGATCGGATTCGTGCTTCAGGCCGTCCAGTGATGAAGAACTTGACATTAGGTATCTCGTTCACGTAGCGGGAGAGCATTGACAAGATGGCAGACGCAGGTTCCTCATCCTTGCACTCGTCAAGGGCATCAATGATGATGAGTGTTAGAATGCGGCTGGCTTTGAGCGGACCAACAATGAGTTTCTCCATTTGTGAACAGAGTGACTCCTGTCCAACATCGGGGCTGGCCTTCAAGACCTCGAGTAATTCCTTTCGAAAAAGCGGATACTGATAGGCAAGCTGGAAGGCGAGTGTTGGGAAGATTGCCTGAAGCTTGCTCCGGTCCTCAAAGTCCCGCGAGCAGAAGAAGCTGGCCCCAAGCTTCCCATCTGCAAAGCTCATCTCGGCGAACGTTTGGGCAATGGTTGATTTTCCAGTCCCGGCAAGGCCATTCAGCCAGAAAACACGCTGGTCCTGGCCGTCCGTTGACCAACGTTCAATCTCCAACAAGACCTCCTTCCTCGTTCCCTTCAGACACCCCTGCCTCTCCCCACAGCGGTACCCGGCATCTGCAGTATGATACATCCTGTCGAGGAGGGCAAGATCCGCTGATTCCTATCCATGGCTTAGCCCACGAGGGCGAGAGGCGAGAGGATGGGACTCACAATGAGCTGACAACTCTTGTCATAGATGTCTTGTTGCAATGAAGTCTAGCACGAACATCAGACATGGCATGAATGGATAGCTTGATATGCAAACCTGATAGTCCATCATTGCTTCACGAACATCCTCTACTAGACCTCCAAGTTTATCGGCGTTCCCAACGTTGTTGAAAAAACCCTCAATCTTCCCTTGTTCTGCCAGTAGGGTTAGATCTTGATGAACATCTCGGAATTTCCTAGCAATTCCCATACATCAGACCCAGCTCTCGATATTGGAGAATGTGGGCTTACCTTTCCAGGATCTTTCTCCTTGATTCCTCCCTAATATCACCCTCGGAAACAGGTACGCAGAGCGATTCAGCAAGTAATTTGACCCGGGGTGCCAACGATTCCACCACTTGCTTATTCGCCTTTGTCCGCTGGGACAACCATAAACGTCGTGGATTGAGCACATAAACGGGCCATACCTCAGCATTTTCCAGGATAGCGCAGAGACCCCCCGCGACAGATTTGAGCGGTGGGAAGGCGTCGGATGATTCTTTCACCGTGCGGAGGATTAGTTTGGCCGTGGCCACTGTTGTTTCCGGCTCGCGCTTGCTCCCTGTCAGCTGCTGCTTGAGTTTATTTTTCGCTCTAGAGAGTGACTTTCGCATGTCCGTGTTGTTGTTGGATCAGAACAGATGGTGGTGCGATAGTGGACGGTTGGACGCGTGGCCTCCACGCCAGCGCTGGTCGCGGATGCAATGTGTTATCTTGCAGACGCTCAAGAGATGGCCCTCCTCTCCCTCAAGCCGCTCAGTCAGATTCATTTCTGAAAGAGACGGCGCGGCTCTGGGTACCTCTATTGCGGTGACCGCGTAAAAATCGAGATCCCCCACACGGGAGGTGCGCACCACGTTACACGCACGGTCTGGAATACCAAACGAATTACGAACAAGACCGGGCATGTTGAGAAACTGGACAGGCTGAGGCTGCTATGGATGTTTCGACATTTTGAGAACACACTGGCGTGGGTTCTAACGTCCAGCGAAGGAGACGCACAAGTGTGCATGGCAACCCAACCGGTCTGCCACGTACGTGTCCGAGGCCATTCCTGCGGGACGGAGTATGCAGGTTGTCTGCGCCTCTCGTTCTCATCCCTCTCGCTGGGATTTCTTGCTGCTGCTCATTCCGTTCCTGCTGCACCACCCTTGATATCACCTTTCTGGCACCATTACCTTTCGATGCTTTTTAAACCACCATCCCAACTAAACTCAAAATACCCCACCGGAACCCAATTACCCTTACCCAGACTCGATGTGCTTCATCTAGGACTTTTCTTGCGTCGGTCGGTCTCATGTGGCGTCAGCCAACCTATCGACGTGTGCCCCCTGCAGACAAGCTGCTTTTCCCGACAATACATGTTGCATTCGACTTTCCTTTCCTCAGAGAACATCGTCGGACCTCAGTCACTCTCAACCCTTTCTGCAAAGGTGAGGCAATTGGACACGAGCGACATCCTGGGTATCCGATAATTCCGTCAATAAATATCGCCGTGCATCGGCCACCCTAATCTATTCCGACCGCTGGGGCCGTGCGACGTGTGCGACGTTGTCCATACCTGTCAACCAACGTCAACCAGCCTCGAGTGGCTTCTTACTGGAAGATGGTGCGGTGAGCTCCGAAGTCCGTTAGCGGGGTTGGGTGCACCGCGGTGTCGGAGCGGGAGTTGGGGGTGAAGTTGAAAACCCGGATGCTTGGAACCGGGAGCATCGTTTCCCTCACATGAAGAAGGCAGACAGAGACCTCGCAGCGGTCGAAATGGGGAATTGGAGGAGAGTGAACCTTGGGTCTGAGACGTCTGAGAAATAGCAAACCACTTTGTTCATTGGAACCATTCTCCGGCACTACTGGTACACACTGCTATTCGATACATTACACAATACTAACCCCAGATACTATTCCATAGCATATGGCATTTGACTGAGTCGTTCAATGTTCGCTAGAAATGGTGGTTAGCAATGACCTCAGCAAAGTGGAGGCATAGGGACCACACACCACATATTGAATCCCTGTCATACGCCCAAGTGAGCTCAGTCCATATCGTGCAACGGGAGAGTGAAAATAATATGGGGGGACTTACCACTTCAAAATAGGACGAATTTGACTGCCGCATAGCGACACTCCTCTCACCCATCAACTCCTCCCTATACGCTTCAGCCTCCTCCCTCGTCATCGCATCCCCATATTCGTTCACGATCAGATCGAGCAACTCCACAGGAAGCTTAGCGAAGCGGGTACTAAGGTTGTTCCGGTGTGTAAGCTCAATCAGCCAGTCCTTCTGCTGAGGAGCGACGTTCGTGGCGGAGGGAATCCGGTACGTGGGGTCAACGAGGAAAAATACTAGGATTTTGCGGTGGCCGGGCTTTTGTGGATTGGCGAGTTGGAAGGGTTGGACTCGGTGTTGGTAGAGGTTGGGGAATGCGACGCAGCGATCCATTTTAGTGATAACGTCCCCAATTTCTTGCACACACGGCATACCCCTGAAGAAATGTTGCTCGAGCGCGCTCCAGGTATTGGAACTAGACTGGACGTCATACCTGTCCATGTTGTATAACGTCCGCATACATAGTGTGTCCTCTTGCCAATGGGCCCAAGGCTCCGATGTCGCCCTTCTAAATGCAAGTTTGGATTCCGTGATGTTTTCTGAATCGTAATACTGGGGAAAATCGATAAGCGAGTAAAAAAAAAAGAACTCGTGATCTGGAGCTGACTACCGTTCGGGACTCACATAAATAAAACTCGCGACGATTCGCTCATTGAGCATCCCTGATAGCCACTCAGCGCTCAGCACAAAATCAGAACCGGGTCGAGGCCAAGGGGCTAACCTTCTACATGCCATTTACCTCCCGGATATTCCGGGTTCTCGGGTGTCAGCACGATGTTCGCCAGCTTCACGATACACTGGATGGTTTCTCCGTTCAACGACACCGTTTTCTGAATCTCCTCCAATTCTCCATTATATGGCCTTCCTCGGGGGATATGGGGATTCTGTGTCCAGAACCAGTCTCCCAGGGAGGTACTATCCTTTTCTTCCGGCCACGGAGGGAAGTCATCCCACAGGCAGGGCGCACTATAGAACTTGGGTGAGGGCCAATGCCCAACCTCCGTGGTCTCGATACGCATCGGGAGGAGCGGTCGACGCAAATCAGACAACACCCGTTCGAACATCGGAAGTGTGCGTTCGAGAATCTCCGGGATGACGGTGTAGAGGTCTGCATGACGAGCGGGGTGAACGTTGTTGATGTAAGACGAGGATAAGGAGGCTTTTCCCGTGTCCGATACTGTAAAGTCTGATGGCAACCACTGGAACCGTTCCGAGATGAACTTTTCAATACCGTTTGAATATAGGGCAAAAGTCAAGGGGGAGATGTCTTTCGCCGAGGGTGCTTCCATGGTCACTGGATCAGTGACATCTTTCTGTCGGACCAGCGTTCGTTGGTATACGATTGGGTACAAGGAAGGGTGAACGAGGTCTAGCACTTGTCCGTTCGAACCTGGGTGCCAGTCCTTCTCGGAGTCTGGGACGTTTTCAAGAGGAGCAACGGCAGCTTTGAGACGCTCCCGAAGGGTTTCGGGGATTAGGCCATCTGATTTCCAGATTTGTTCAAATGATCCAGCCTGGGCCTCAAGGTCAGGGAGTTACGTGTCAAGGCATACCACAGGCTCCTACCTCGATTCCGGTCTCTTCATCTCGCAACGCGGCGTAACCGTGTAATTCGTCCAGCACATAGTCGATCTGTTGTATAATTGTTCACAGTAATCATCGTCGGCTATCATAGTAACCTCACCATCACTTCTGTAAGCCGTCTGTGGCGCGACAAAGACTCCTGCTGCCCAAGCGCCTCCTTCCTCCATCGAGCCATAACCTCGGGGTCCTTTATCTTCTCCCACCAACGTGGCTTTTCCCTGATCGCATGGGATATCGCGCACATCCGCATCTCAAAGACCTACCCCAAATCATCAGCACAACCAAGTAAGGGAAATAGCCGGAATGACGTTGGCCCACGGTTTTGGGATGATGTTTTCCTCGGTCCGTGTCATCATTGATATCAAACGGAATAGCATAATGTGTCTTGTTGGGGGGCGGAACCAACGGAAGACCAAGCTCCTCGTTGAATTCAGCGTATCCAGCGATTCCACCGAATATAACGGCTTCCTGGAAGTTGGCGGGTGTACTGAGAGGGGCCGCAGGTGTCGAGACAGGTTGTCCAGGAAGAGCAGGATCCTTGACGGGCTGCATAACGGTTCCGAATTGGAGGTGCGGCAGATATGGCACGATGAAAACAGGAGCGGGGAAGAGCCCGTGGGTGCGTGGGGTGGACAAATACCATTTGTGGCAGCCTGCGTGCCTATTTTATCCTATCCTCGTGATTGCAGAGGCTGCTCGCTGAGTCAGGACTGGGTATCAGTGAATTTGCTTGATCCCAAAAGGGGGGCGGCTGGTGGGAAATCGCGAAGTGATGGAATTTGTCTCGGTGGGCCCCTTTGTGGTGATTGACAGGGTCAAATACTGCGATCCATTGACATCAAACCATTTCCCACGGTTGCAACACATCGTAACCACCGTGCAAATAAGCGCCTACCGTGGTCGGCAGGTGAGACTAGGTATACCGCATCTCTAGACATTACAGGTGGGTGCCTGCTGTCGAGATTTGCGCTGTTTGCACTGCGACAGAGAGATCTACACCTTCTCAACACTCCCCGGATATTCGTTTACAATATCTCCGTGTGTACATGGTTACAAGCTCACGGATGGTCACCCAGCAACCATCCAACATCCTGATCGAAAGAAAGCGCCGGGCGACAATGTCAAATGTGGGTGTTCGTTCAACCGGGAAGCCGGGGATGGAGAAACTCCGCGAGCAGGGTATGTAATCTTGACAGCAGAGTCGTTCGGCAACGTATGCCGAATCGCTGGATGGGGTCACGGCCCTAGGATAACAAGGCTCATTACGTGGAAGACTCCCCGTGTGGAAGACCGATCTGGTGATATGCACGAGTAGGGTGGCCCACTTTGAATGCCGAGTCAATCGTATTATATGCAGTGCTGTAATGTATACGTTCTAGAAGGTGCAAATTAGGGGTAATCGAGCACCGGTATAGGGAGTAGTCCGAGGGAGAAATGGCAGCGGAAAAGTAATGTCCGGGTTGGAACAAGTGCTGGGAAAGAACGGATGATGATACCGAAGGCGCAGACCAAATCACTCATAGGTATAGCAAAGGATTTCGTTCCTAGTGTCCATTACGTCGAAGATGGTCACGTTCTCCCACAGTCCATCGCCGGGCAAAACAGAGCCGAACTGTATAGCGAGCAGTTAGCAATGAGAAGCATTGGGACAGGTTTTACCCACGTTAAGGAAGGGAGGTCCACCATTGGGGAAGGTTTGGTAGGTCGCGTACGTCTCGCGAGCCCGGACTGATCCTCCTGTAAACGAGAAAGTGTTCTCTGGCGCCGCGAGCTGCCATTGTGCCCAGAGCCTGTCAACCATCTGGAGCAAAGGCAGGTTAACCGCCAGGATCAAGCTGAATGGAAGTGGAGTGAGGCTTACGGTGTGGTGAAGGTAGAACATTGGGTCGTTCGGAGTCCACTTGGGTCCCGCGTAGCAATCAGGCGCTCCGGTACCTCTAGGGCAGTTGCCGGTCATATCGCCTCCCATGATAAGATGGGGACCGCCGTGTGTACCCTACATTGCCAGTCAGGATGTCGAAAGAAAATGAGGGGCAACGACCAAATGATCACATACCCGTGGACCTTCGAAGTAGGCGTGGAAACTTCTAAAGTCGCCGCGGAACCCATTCACCAAGAAGTCGTAGTTGGCTCGAGTAAAACTTCCGTTGATAAAAATCGTTGGGTCGACAGGAGGAGCCAGAGGATCGTTAGGGAACGGGTTGGGTATACTTCCCAGGGGCTGGGGAGTGAAACTCCTTCGGATGCGGTGAGGACTCGGGTACACCCTGACGGCGTCCTTGAAGCCTCCCGTCGTGATCTGAACATCGTCGTTGGGATCTCCCCAGCCACCCAGCCCACTCACTCCGTCGTTGTCGAACATTGTAGAGTGCTCAGTGTCGGAGGAATCTGGTACGCGATGTTTGAAAACACGAAAGGCCCGAGAAAAGTCGGTGAGGACATACCGAGAGTCCAGTCCCAGTATGGGGTCGCTCCGGTGTAGTTGCACTTATCCCTCAACGAGTTTTCGAAATGCTTGACGAAATAGCGGTGCCATGGCAGGAAGAGCCCGGTGAAGTGAATCTGATATAACGGCGGTTAGATCCGTACCAGCATTAATCAACAGAAACCTACAACAGGGTTGAGGTCCATGTGCTGGTAAACCAAGTCTGTAAAGGTCAAATGTTGTTAGCGCGGTAAGGGTTGGGAATCGCCGTAGACAAACCATCGTAATAGGACGAATCCATGTTGATGGGTGGAATAAGCGTAACATTTGCCGGTTGGGTTGCGACCAGATTGGGGTCATGGGGTTGCTTCGACAGACACTAACGGTGGGGTTTGGGTTCAAAGCGCGACATAGCGGAAAGGCAAAGACGAACGTTGACGGCCTTGATCCACTTGGCTCTCTCGTGGACGGAAAGCGCTCTCCACTCCCTACGTACGCTGGGATTCTCACAAGCCGCTGCATGGACAGACGCCACAGCCGTGCTGATAAATAGGATAAAACGAGCGATGTTGGCGATGGAGGGAGCCATGGCGGGTAGGTGTGTGCGGATAGTCCGAGGTGAAGAGGGGATGCGGAAAGGGAGGGACGTCTGGTCCCTTTTATAGGCAGAGTCCTGAGGGGTACGGGCTCACTCCTCGGGTTCGAGAGTCAACCACAAGACGTCAACAAGCCAGAGATTGGTTGCCGGGGTCAATTTAGAGTCCTCCCCTATGGGCAGGGGCTTCGCGTGTTGAGAACGTGTCGTCATTCGCATTCGAAGACGTCAGCGACTGGAGTCGCTTGCAAGGAAGATTTACGGAGAAGAGGGGAGCTCGGACGAGGGTCAATAAAACATCCCCCAAAACGCGTGCAGGAAACGGCACAAGATCAGGTGCGTTTGAATCAAGAGTGCGGCTGATGGCCGTTCAAGCAAGCGGAAAATCTCGGCACCAAACCCTCCCGCGACCCCTCATCCGCAAAAATGGCATCGGAAGGACACAGGATCGTTGTCCTCGTATCCGGCTCGGGTGAGTCTGTCAACCCCGCAGATTCACGACCCCTCTAATCCGAATAGACGCTAGGAACAAATCTTCAGGCCTTGATTGATGCACAGGGCACCCCATCACTCCCGAACGCCAAGATAGTCCTCGTTCTCTCCAATCGCAAGGCGGCGTACGGCCTCACACGAGCTCAAAATGCGGACCCGCCGATACCGACTCAGGCGTTGGCCCTACAACCCTATCTCAAAGCCAACCCAGGCAAGACGCGAGACGATTACGATCATGAGGTTTCCGAGATCGTGTTGGCCGCGTCTCCGGATCTCGTCGTTCTGGCGGGCTGGATGCACGTTCTGGGCGACGGGTTTTTGAAAGAGGTTGACAGGGAGGACGTTCCGGTCATCAACCTCCATCCCGCTCTCCCCGGCGCGTTTGATGGGGTGAACTCTATCCAGCGAGCCTTCGAAGCCTTCGGGCGGGGCGAAATCGAGCACTCCGGTGTAATGGTCCACAGGGTCATCAGGGAAGTTGATCGCGGAGAGCCGGTCTTAGTGAGGACGGTTGAGATCGGGAAGGAAGACACACTGGAAGACTTCGAGCAAAGGGTCCATCGAACGGAATGGGGTGTAATCGTCGAAGCGGCAAAAATCGTCCTTGAGTTGCGCAGGTAGGTCTTGCCACTTCACAGAGAGTTGGACCATTTTGACGCGAGCTTAGCAGCGGGAACCCCCCGGCATAGGGCACGTATCTAAGAAACCGAAGGGTATGATAATAACGCGCGTAGTTTCGCCTGCGTCGGGCTACAACCCACCACTTGTCCCCTCCCTAGAACCTTCTGGATTCCGCCGTTTAAGAAAAGTCACGCACGCGGCAATCGAACGTGTGCCACTGCCTGCAGGCAGTCCTCACAACTTCGTCGCAATATGTCCAGCTTAAGGGGCTCGATAGGTTCGCAACGGATGTGAGTGAATGCCGCCCTGCCAAGCCCAGAGTGAGATGGGTTGAGTTTCAACGGCGAGCGCACGCCCCTCCCTCCCTCTACGCTGGAGGCCGAACTCCGAATTTCGAATCTCCAAACCGCAAACAGCCTGTCCGCCCATACGTCCTTGGATTCTGAGCGAGGTACGCGGCAAGGAACGGGCTCGCGTGGTCGTCTTCACTGCGAACATTCATCGCCCGTTGTCCCCGCCCTACGTTATATACGGGTACGGGATGTCTTTGTCATCGCTCGGTGTGGGACTCCCAACCTGTTCAGCCTTCACCAAAAGGGATCATCCTTGACTTGGAAACCATCCTTTATAGACAAATCTGTACGGCATATTCAGTCAGACAGCGGGTACTGGTGATCCGTCGTCACAACCGTCACTCTCCTCTGAGTGTGGGCCCCTGATTCCCCCCTCTTCATCTAAGCCCAACTCTGAGTTCACCTCCGTCGCATGATTTCTCCGGCCGCTAATCCCCTGAACCACGACCCAGCCACGTCATGGATGTAGCACGACCGAACGACCAGCTTTTTCAAGCCGATGTTGTGGTCACGCCCTTCCCTCAGGACACCTAACAGCTTTTGCACTTGATAGGAGTAAATTTCAAGGTGAGAGAGGGTCAACGATTCCAGTTTGAGGACGGAGTGCTGATACGGCTCATCTATATGTGTCTATATCCTCGCAGTAGATTTGGTTGGACCACCCCGGTTGCCTAAAGACAACGCATCTAACGCCTGGGAGATATTTTGTCTATCATAGCTGCATAATCGCAGGTGTGGAAAATCCTTCACCTTCTGAAGCACCGTGTAGGTAATTGGCATCGCCCGTCGTTGAACACAGGGCGATACCAATATCTGAGTCAGTTGCGCTCCTTGCTTTCGTGGACTTGTCCGAAAAACGAGTTATCAACAGATCGTTTTCCGTGCACAACTTTTGTATATTTCCATGTTTACACATACATGTATACACCCCGCACACGGACCGCCTACTCGTAAGGAGCATTCCGGCCTAGGAGGATAGAAATCTCGAGATCCAACCTCGTTCCTGCTCCTCTATCCCCCGGAATGGTGGGGATCATAGTCGTGGCGCCGGTCCTTCTCACACCTTTGTAATTCTTGGGTAGGTGGAGCTCGAAGTTCGCCAACAGCTCAATGAGAACGGTTTGCATCTCGAGAACACTGAACCTCCACCCTGCGGAAAGTAATCACACACAACGCGAAGGGAATCGAAGGGAAGGTACTCACCAATGCAGGCATGTGGACCGTGGCCAAAAGTAATCAAGCTGCCGTAGACGCCAACCAAGCCAGGGAGATCGTCCAGCCTATTGTCCAGCCACCGATCGACGTTAAATTCGTGGGTGTTTTCACCGAAGATGCTCGGTAGCCTGTTGTAACCAGGGATGTTGATCCAGATGTTCTGGCCGTTTGAGACCGGTATTTCCATAATTGACCTTCCGTCCGGAAGTTTTAGCGGCTGTGACAAGGGAATCACTTCATCTTTGACCGCCTGCCTGGTGCCCATGAACGCAATTGGATGCATCCTCAGCGTTTCCTTTATACCAGAAGGTGAGTTCATTATCGCCGACATTCATGGTGAAACTGCGATATACTTTGGTTACCGCGATGAGCAATGGCATCTTCTCATAGTGACTGAACGGTATCTCGTCGGTTCCGGTGCTTTTCAAGACATCGCGTCTGGCCGCCAGAATCTCATCACGAACACGCCCCTGGGTTTCGGGACTCTTGGCTAGCTCCCAGAGGGCGAACGCGAGAGTTGATGCGGTAGAATCTGGGAGAGAGCGGTCAGGTACGGCGGATTTCCAGCTGGCACATGGGGCGTACAACCAGCAAGGGTAATCGTGCTGCATGCTCTCGTGTTAGTGGTTGAAAGAAGCCCCGACGACCACTGGACCTACGCAATTCCGGCATTGATTTCTTCATCTGACATTCTCTGCTGCTTATTCTCCCCGGCATTTGCACGTAGGAGAAGCGACATGAGGTCCTTACTGCCCTCCAAGCCTTTCCTCATATCGTTCCGTTTCTCTCTCATCGCCTCTGTGGCCACGGCAGCAATTGTATCGCGGGTCTGCCTGATGTACTTGTATTTCTTGGTCGGGAGTTGAGGCATCATTTCGATAATCTTCTCTGGGAGGTGCTCTGCAACGAAGGAGACAAAAATCTGGGACTTGGAGTTGTTCCCTAATGACTGGGCCCTGATGGAGAAATGGGGTTAGTGGTTTCAATCACAACCATTGGACAGAATCAACGGCCCCGATGCAACCCCCTAATGGCTATCACGAACTCACTCGAGGTGTTTGATCACTTCGTTCAATCTATCTTGTTTATCATCGAGAGAACCGAATTGATGTCCGAAGGCGGCTGTTTGCAATGATGAAGCGGATGGGGGACAGTAAATGGGGGAGGGGGGGGGACAACTCACCGTCACCTGTGAGATCCAAAGTCACACGTGTAGTGTAGTCGTAAACATTTATTTGGAGGCTCTGGCGATTGGAGTCTTCAGTAATCTCCCGCCTGAGTAGTTGAACCAGCTTAGAGACAATCAGTATCAGCATGGTGTGTCGCAACTGGTGGGGGGGGGGGGGGTGGACCTTTTGGGTATGACGGATAAAAACGGGGAAGAGGTTCCGTAACTGAGGGGAACCGAAGGCGGGTTGCATGACTTTACGCTGTCTCTTCCCATCGTCAACATCGACGACACCAAGTGCAGGCCCAAGGAGCATCTTGAGCAGATTTCTACTGTGCTTCTGACGGATGAACGAGTGCGAGTTCGCGTAAATGTGCCGAATCGCCTTGGGGTCCGAAACCATAAGGTACTCCTCCTGAGAAACCAAGTCACAAACCACGATAGGTCAGAGTTGAAAGTTACGTACTCCGAGGAGGCCGTGAACCTTGAACACCTGTCCATACTCCTCTTGCCATTTGAAGTGAGGTTCGCCGGCCTCTCTGAAGTAGAGATCTGTGAGGTTTCCGAAAAACGAGTCGCTCTTCTCTGGGCCAGGGATATATGAGATGGAGATGCGTTTGTGTCGGTGGTAGATCAGGCGAAGGAGGAACACGACCGCGACCACTGCAGCCGCGGACAATAAAGGGGCTTGGGGGACACTTTCGAGTAAGGCCGGGGTTGCCATCTTGAGGAATGAGGTGAATGAACGCAGTTTTCGAGTATTTATACCTCATAGAACTTCCGATGCCCACGATATAGACGTCGAAATCTCCATGTGTGGAGCGCGATATGAGGGTGCTGTTCAGGGGAGGGATGGCTGTTGCTGACCGACATCTATACATCGATATCGACCCACGATATCATCGATCGCCGTCCCATACACCACTTTGGCCGGATTCGGGGACTTGTGGGGACAAAACCGGTGAATTCTGGGATTTAGTTAGGGCCAGGTAGACAGGTGATCGTTTGGCCACTATACAGTCCGCAGAACGGCCCAGGTGGCCATGAGGCGCAATAGATAGCGGTCATGTCCGACGGTGGTTGGGTTGAATAGAAACCAATGTGTGGAACACTTTTCCGGCCAAAAATAGTGGGTTCGACCGATGGCCCCGACGGCCAAGGGAAACGGAAAATTTGTGGGGTCTTGACGCTGAAGATCAATCCACCCTGCATCGAGGCGGGGAAACCTTTGTTCTAGCAATTCAAGGCCTCCCAGGGGTGCTTAGATGTGACTCGAGCACCTGTTCACTATGAACAATCGTACCTTTTGAGTCGTCCCCGTTCGTGGACGGGAAAAACGTCGAGGATTGCATCCGATGGATACTAACGTCCAAGTCCCGTCGCTTCGCGAGGTACTGTGTGTTGGACACCCTCTGCAGAGGTAGCGCTAGGTTCCGACCCCTGTCTGCTGGGTGAGTTCAGTTAAACAAAGTGAGATGGGTGACAAAGGTATTTTTCTCCGTTGTGAAAGTCATTTTGGTCATAAGGGTCACGGTAGGTCAATTGCGGAACACAAG
>Ga0307517_10006099_pt1 | contig 17948 bp, 23 predicted proteins | sample 23_EM_MG_FD_194515 | JGI IMG/M metagenome (GOLD analysis project Ga0307517, IMG submission 194515) | Populus trichocarpa ectomycorrhiza microbial communities from riparian zone in the Pacific Northwest, United States - 23_EM | ecosystem: Host-associated > Plants > Roots > Unclassified | place... | reverse complement strand
GCGACTTTGACCGTGGCATCGAGGCCCTTGTTTTTGAGAAGTGCGCGTACATGGGCCACGACTTTGCGGATGAGGGGGGGAAGTCCTTAGTCGATCCTCCGTGCCATGTGGAGGTTGTGATCTGGAAAACAGAGATTACGACAGTGTGTCGGTCGAGGTCGGGATCGATGGTGAAACGAGCCAAAGAGGTGGTTGGGGTGTAGAGTATCTGTCGTTGTCGAGCGCCACGTTGGGTGAAGTTGACAGCCCTGGTGCGGGTGCGTAGTGGCGTGGGAGATGACAGCGAGGTGTCAGGAGCAGAAGAGAACAAGGAAGAGAAGAAAGCAGGATGGTTGCGGCCGTTGGAGATCATGGGAAAAGTAGGTCCTTCTGACCGCCGGCCGCCAGAGAGCATGCGATGGATGATCGCCTTGAAAACCCATCCCGCCAAAGTAGAGCTCTCTAGGAACCTCCGGAAGAGGTCGTACGTCTCCCGAAGGTGTTTGTCCTCTTCCAGCCGCGCCAATTCCACCACTTACCTCGCGATCCGAATGGATTTGAAGTCGATTGCCCAACGGTCGTATGAGGCTGAAAATTTGACAGGGTACACGGCGATCACGCGATGCGAGAAATCATCGAGTTCATGCTTAAAAGCGAACGTTTCGGCGGGGGTTGTTAGCTTGGAATGAGTGAGTTCCTTCACTGCGGCGGCGTGCCGCTGCCTCGTCGTGTGAAGGTTGAGGATGCCTTCGTACACATCACGGGGGGCGGAGTCGCTTTGCGAACCAAGACCTCGAGCGCGTTATCCACCGCATTGTCATGTCTTCGCCCTGATCTGTGGTCGATGTGCTGATGCCGTCGCCCATCTCCTCGCGATATTCCTTCTCCGCCTCCACCCTCTCCCTTTCCATCTGGAGAACATTCGGCACAGCATCGATCGTCTCGTCATCGGTGGTAGGGAGTGTTGACTTATCAAGGAGTGGGAGGGACTGCTCCAGCCAGCTTTGTACTTGCGTAGAAGGCACAAGCTACAGGAAAGGCGAATGACAGTCAGTGACAAACCTCTGTTAAATTATAAATTCAGCCGGTTTGTGGCACTGAAAACGTGCGCCCACCTGAAAGGCGACATAAATCAACTTAGTTTCAGTCGATTTTGGGGACTGAATTTCGGTCGCTACAGTTTTTACAGTGCGGGAAGCCAAGAAACGCTACACGCATAACAACCATGGTAGGAATACGCTTCACGCTTCCGTGTCCCCACACCAATCTTGTTCAGGGCAGGTGAACAGGAGACAGGTTTTTTTGAGCACAACGCGTATCTGGTTTGGGAGAGATGAACAATCATGAGAATTTTACTCACCAGCTCATCAGAGGTTAGATGGATTAGGAACCAAGCGGCTGTTTGTTTGGGTATTCCAAATGACAAACAATCAGGGGGAGGGCAGGTGACGGCGGTGCATGTGCAGTGATCGACTCAAACTCACACCCCTGCGTTCGACTTACCATGACCAAGGCCATGTCGCCCACCGGTTGGGTGACAAAGTACACATGCCACGTGTGTAAGAAAAGTTACAGCACCAATGAGCAATCAATGCTTTTCTGCGCGTCGTGCGCGAAAGCATGGCACTCGTGTAAGTTTGGTTCTGAGTTTTGGTGCTTAGGGGCTAGAAACTCACTGCAGTATCTGGGGTAGCGTGTCACACCCCTCCAGTCACTCGGCGCAAGCTCGTGAAGATGTGGAAGACAGAGACGGACAAGAACGTACCCCCGCACATCCGTCAACCATCCGCCTGGCGCTGTATGCGCTGCTCTCTTCCCTTCACTGTCCAAAGTAAAGGTAGCGCGGTTGTGAGTACGAGAGAAACTCATTTCTACTACCCCGTATCCTAACCTTCTGTCTGACATCTCAGGATATCTGCTCTGACTCGGATGAATCCGAGGACGACCAACCGCGACGCAAGCGCGTTGCCCGCTCGATGGATTCGCCTGCAGCTTTTTCTCTTGCCCCTGTTGATGTGATAGATCTAACGGAAGAGGTCCAAGTCTCACAAAAGAGGGAACCCAGCACCGCCCCAGATAACTCTGCGCCAATACGACGAGGTGAGTGGGCCAGTTCTCGGCATACTCGGTGTCAATTTATCTCACCCCGCAACATGGCCTCGCCAGAACCCAGACGGGTAATTATCATTGACGATGGCGACGACTCTACTCCCCGGGAAATCAGCCCTCCACTTGTGGTCCATCCTCAGATTCACCCCCTTTCACCTATGCCGCCACCCCCGGTTGAAACGCGCCTACTTCCATAAAATTTGAAGGAAGAAATGGGGGAACCCGTATCTTCTGTTCCCATAACAGTGGAAAAACGTCACTTGCACTCCAAGCCGCAAGCAAAGTGCTTCAAACCAAATAGCAGGAAGGGTAAGAAACGGATTGCAAACTTTGTGAATTTACACCTCCCCTTTGGATACGAACCCCTTCCTAAAGTAAATCTCGGGACTCTGGATGATGCCCTAACGAAATTGGGAGTTGATGTTCTATTAGCTCAGACTGGTTTGGGACTAGAGGGGTGTTAAGCTCCTACAACACCAGGTCCTTCATGCACATCCGAGACGTTAGCGATACTGCACAGGTATGTCGGACGCAATAAATTGACGTATGACACCAAACAAAGGCAAAATACCGAGACTGGGTGACTAACTGCATGCAAAATACGAAATGAAGGTGCAGGAACAAAGAGTTCGCGAGGAAATTTGAACCAACTGGCCCTTTAACGGAATTCAATCTTCGTACTCCACTTCGCCAGCATAATCCACCAAACCATCCAATCCGACCGCCGCGTGAGATGGCCCAACGACCAATTGCCGCAGCCTGGATCCCATGGAAGCCCAGGTGGCCAATATCGAACGGAGTTCGGGATTGTGGGTGGACTCCAGTTCTTAAATCACTAGGACCTCGGGCGAGGGGCAGGGGACGATGGATTTGCCTTCCTCGGTTTTTGGTGCCAACGTCTGAAGGAACGGTGATACCCACGCTCGTTACATCGTGACTCCCTTCAGGTTCCTCGCTTCGGCCAGCAGTCAGCCAAAACATTCGCGAAAGTCTTCCTCGAACCGTATACATTCCATCTGCAATGACCTCACAACACTGCCAAGTGACAACTCCAGGATAGAAGTGTCCAATCGGGAAGACCTCAGGAGGTCGTGCCGGTTGCGGTCGGAGAATGGGTCACCAAACCCAAGTATGTTGACATCCGAGATTTTCGTGACGAGCTGGAGGTGAGAGCCCATGTCGGTGTAGAGATCGATGAATAAACGGGTTGAATGCTCGTCACAAACTGTCCCAACTTCGACAGCACTGATAGGCTTGGAACCACGGCGTTTAGAGGTGACGGGAACCTATGAACATCCTCAGAATAGGCAAGAGAGGCTGTGAAAGATGCATTAACGCCAGGAGGAAACACCACACGAGTGATGAGAATCATTTGCGCAAGATACACCACCGATAACGAGATGATGGAGGTTACGAGGGATTATTTTTTGACGCGGTGGTTCCGGTGGTATGATCGTGAAGATGGCCCGAAGGAGGGGCAAATTTTCGAATATACCTAGGAGGCCTCCCAAGCCCGCAGGCGCAGTAACTCCGAGCGTTAGATACACCAGACTGGGGAAGTTCAAGTCTGGGAGCGTGAAGAAAACCAGTCTAAGCACGGTCAGGCATGTTGCGTCCGGGAATGGGTTCCAGGTAGGATTATTCCCCGTACTCCCGGACTTGATGATCGAAAAAACGCGGAAGGAACGGAATGAACTGAAGACACGAGCAAAGAGCGTGGCAAGCTCCTGCCATGTCAGATTGCTGATGTCTAGGCACTCTATCCGCTCCGAATGAGGTGCGAGGATGTCAAGAGTCTCCGCTGAGTGGACGTCGATGATGAGGGGGGCGGGTTTCGACCTTTCCAGTCAAAGCTCTATCTGGGGACGAGACATGATATTATCTGTCCAATGCATTGCGGATGAGATGATCGTGCTCCTCCAACGTTGGCATACATGGGTCATCGTGATGAGAGTCTTGTTGCAAGAGCGGTAGGAAGCGATGTACGCGAGTATTTCCGGAGGGAGAAGATTGACGGTCTGATGCACGTTCATTTGCATCCGAATCCTCGGGAGGACTCCGGCGGCCCCCTCTTCGAATCGACAGAGCTAAGGCGGGGTTCAGTTCCTAGTACTCAACATCTGAGTTCTGCAAAGGATCCTACGTCTGTACTAGAAAGACTCCTAACGTCTGTGAATCAGGACTGTGAATCAGGAGAGGGAGGCCCCTCAAGAGCTAGGGAGACCATTCACCCAGTCCCACTGTTATCGCTGAGCTCTGTATCTGGAGTACGTAGTGACTGGGAGATAGTGGATACACGCTCGAGAGATTCCATATCGTCGGGGTTGGGAAGCTGGGGTGGAGCGTGAGAACTTCGAGAGCATTACGACAAGAAAATTCGTCAAGTTTATGTATGCATAAGGGTGAGATCTACGTAGGACAGGATTACACGCAGTTTTGAGTGAAGCTCCCTAGGTAAGGGTTTGGTTGATACTGAGACTTGTCAGTATCGGTATGAGGAATGTACTGTCAACAAGCAAGAGTGAGCACGGGGGTGCAGATTCACCCCAACAATCCCGTCGACCTACAAGTGGCATTACCAACAGGTTACCGCCTAAATCACCTGGAAGTTCTCCACATACCCTGTCAGTGGGTCGATGATAATGTCGGAGGCTTAGGGGTTGTGATCGTCAAGTTCCGTATCCCACGACCCACGGCGGCTCGAGCCTCAAACACCGTCGCTAGCTCTGCCGCCTCGCCCTCAGATTCTACGCCGATTGGGAGCAATACCTCCACCGAATCGAGGCTGGGGCAGAGGACGGTAGGGGGACTGAGTTGTGGAGCGAGTGCCAGGCATGCTGCCGGCAGGCAGCCGCTCGAAAGGGTGACAGTTTCCAAGTTTCCCACGTCCGCTAAGAGTTCACGGATCGAGGAGGAAATCTCTGATTGAATTGAAGAGTGGAAGGTCGAGGGGTCAACGCCGGTGACGGAAAGTCGAGTTACACCGTTGGGTGATAACGCACGAAGCGAACGAACCGCCGCCTGAAACATGGGAAGCTCACGAGGGTGGTGGTTGATGGGGGACATGCCTGTGTCACCTTGAGGGAAGAAACGGCAGGAGTTTTCAAATCGTGGAGCTTCTCCGTAAAGAAGTCCGACGGCGTAGGTGATCTCAACCTGAGATTTTTCCGCCTGCAGTTCCATCGCACGCACTTGTGGCGGACCAGGAAAGAATCCCCACGAGGATGGGAAGGGGAGGACCGTAAGGTTGCCAAAAGTTATGTGGGATATACCGACATCCTCGGCGACGGGGCAAATCAACTTTGTGAAAAGTTGAAGGTGCGAATCTCCAAACGTTACAGCATTGATACGCAACCAACGTAGGTCCTGCAAAAGTACCGGAGGACATGGCGTTTCAACTGCAGTGAGATGGAAAAAAAAGAAGTCTACTCTCTTCAAGCAAGGAGATACGCGCAAGAGTTCGAGCACCTTGGTTTGGTTCATCGGTGCCACAGAGAAGAGTGACAGAGCGGTGAGGGTCGGAAACCGGAAACTGTCGAAAATTGTTGGTATGTTCCCGTACAAGGTCAACTCCCGCAGGACCGATGCGCGAGAAAACGGGAGGTGTGTGGACACCGTGGGGTCCCGGCCCGCAAAATCGACATTTAGCGTGAGGACACGGAGGCGGGAGACCGAGCCTGAGGTTAGTCGAGATACGGAGAGTAGCTTATCCCACTTCAGGTCGAGCCACAGGGTATCGTACTCTTTTTGGTAAGGTGGTATTATAGCCACAAATCGGTCATAATCGCCCTTATCGATATTCAATCGAATGGGAGTAGACCCACTCCTCTTGAGACTGAGTACTAGCAACGGCACAGGGAGGTCCCCGATATATATGGTGGACCAGAGCGAACGAGCGGATACGAAAGTATCCCGCCAGTACCGGCAGACATGCGTCAATCTGACCAGATCGAACTGAATGACATCAGGGTCGAAGTGGATTGGAATAGATACGAGGATGTCAGCGGGAAGACGGGTAATTGGTGGGTGAGCGTTGGCACCCCTGTTGATAGCCGCGAGGGCGGTCTGGACCCCGTATTTGTAGACAGAAAGCTAGAGGACAAAGCTGTTGAACCTTCTGCACGAAGTGAACAGTCAACAGCTGGGAACACCATCTCTGCACCGGGGAGACTGCGGCTGAGCCAACATGAGAATCGATGCTGATGATGGATTCGATGAACCTACTCGAATGGGTGAACTTGTTCCGACAATTTAGTGTTCAAAGCAAAGAGGAGTTGAGGGATGGAGAGGTCTCCTCCGGGGTATCCCATGGCGTGGTCCGAGGAAGAGAGACGGGCGTGCGAAAAACCCCGAGTCCTGGCAATCTCGACATTCTGCTTCCTCCGTGACCACCATGTCCGTCTCTGGTCAAACAGACCTCCTCAAGCTGTCTCGCGAACGGCTGAAGCAGCTCTGCAAAGAACGTGGGCATACGGGCTACTCAAAATGCACCAAACCGCAGCTGGTCGCGCTCCTGGGATCAGATGCTCCGTCAAAGTTTAATTCCTCCATGATGACTACCGCGCTGCCACCCAAACAGGACGCATCCTCGTCTGCTTCCGTTCCTAAAAAGCGACCCGAACCTGGTTTTTCTGGCACCGGGGAGTCCGTTGCCAAGAAACAAAAACGTCTCAACCCGATCCCTTCGAACGGCAGCCCATCCATGCAAACCTCTATAGTCTCTGCTCCATCCAAAGCTCAACAAAAACCACTATTTTCTCAAAAACTACCTACCCTTCGCGAGCTTCCTGTCCTACCTGCGTCCACTACTTCAGGCACTGTTCCTCTTCCTGACCGACAACCGATTTTACCCCCCATGCCGCGCCTTCTTCCTTCGTCGTTTATGGACCATTCACTCAGTCACCCTCAACGTCCAGAACCTACCAATAAATCTTGGGTCGCCCCGAATCCACAGTCTCATAACCGTGTGGCAGAAAAACCGGAGAGCGGAACCTCCCAACAGCTGTCTGATAGGAACGGACGCACACAGGCATTCAAGAAATTCGCGGACCCACGAAACAGTGTAACGATCAGTAACCCACCGCCCTGTGTGCCTCAGGAATCTCCCCCCTCTGCTATTGTTGAGTCTTCGTCCAACATGTCTGTGGAACCATTACCATCACCATACCTTGACTTTTCTGTGCTTCCCGTACCCGTCCTAGGCCTAATAGGCATACCACCCTCGATTTCTGACAGGAAGAAAGTTCACTCCTGGTCTATCATCCTGTCCAGGATCTCTAACACTGAACGAAGGGCATGCATTCTCGTATCCCGAATGTTTCGCTATGCTGGTAAATCCGCGCCTCGCTCACTCTCTCTTGGGATCTCATCTCTATGCTTGGATAGTCTATCTGTCCGCTACGGCTATCCTCTTCTCTATGTTCCCTGGGAAACGACTGGACAACGTGGCACGCGCTTATTCACCTTTGACGTTCAACTTCTGGCCGTATCTGAGGGCTCGGGAGACAGAACTCGAGGAACAAAGACGCCGATATCTACAATCTTTCCTCCATCGTTTCTACGAGACTTTCGAACCCATTGACCGGCGTCTGTGGGCATCTCCCGATAACCCGAAACAATACGCAGTGGCAGTCAGGTGAGTACTTCCTTGGTTTCACGGGGCACTTGCTGAGGAACACTTCGTCAGGTTTGTTATGTCAAAGTCTTGGTTTGCGATATCGAAGTGTCCTAGTCTGGCTGATACCATTCCCTGGCTCCGTTCCGTGGTAATGAGCGTGAGAGAGATCGTCGCGGACGAGATCTGGGAAGTCACCACTATGGCTTTCGCTCAGGGACCCATCGCAGCGAGCAAAGAAACGTTTTATGTCTTGGAACCCACCTGCGAAGTCATCGGCCGTCCCCCTACTAAACCTGCAGGCCATCAAGAGACCCTTCCTGGCATTCAGCACAGCCTCCCAATTCGTGTAGATTGGTCCGAGTACGTGGCTGATCGCATTATCTCGCTCGCAGAAACGCCTGGAAAGAGGCTGTTGGATCAATTGCAATGGGCAAACTATGAGGAGTACCAAAACGGGATAAGTCGGCATTGGGTCACACGAGCACAAGGTGAGGGGGAAGCCGGTCAATTAAAGAAGCGAGTCGCAGAGAAATACGTCCTAGCCTCTGTGGTCGAGAATAGGTATGGTATCTTGATGTCCAAAAGCCCCATTGCTAATTGACTCGTAACGTTGCTAGTGTCAGCGGGCCATGGAGGTCGGTCCACGAGATGGCGAACGAATCTTTCGCGCCCGCAGAACTGAACCACGTAAGCAAGCGGTCAAAGATGACGATGAAGATGTTCCTCTCTGCGTGAGTGAATTGTGTGCTTGGCCCTCCGTCTCCTACCAACGGTCGCCTATCGGATAGCCACCATCACGTTGAAAGTATTCATTTCCGAGCCCCTGACAAGAAAGCCTTTCATCCCGCAGTGGCAACCGTTCAGACGCCGGCGAGGGGGTATTACATATTGAAGGACAATGGGATGCTGATCGGGACGGAGGAAGACGGTGTCAACCCTTTATGGCAAGTCCTGCTGGGGTGCGATGAGAAGGGTCTCCCTTGCGATAGCTCGGCGCCTCTTTCCACCGCACACTAGATAACAAACCAGAGCTTGTTGGACACCGGACACAGCAAACTTTGGAGGTCCGTAAACACCGACGTCTTCACTTTATTTCCGGGCACGAGCTGCGCTCTCTTCTTCTCGCGTTCGAATCTTCACTGTCTCAGATCACGTATAGTACAGCACGCCTCACGCATGGAGGAGATATCACACATCGTGTTTGAGACTGTACATAAATACCGCCCCATATCCTGACCGGAAATACGTATGGAGAACATAACAGGCACCTGGTCCCCATCACCGCCGGGCGGGTGCCACTCGGCATCTGCCGCCATCCCTCGTCTTCGTACCAGTATCTGTGACATGTCGGATGCGCAGAAGGACACAACCCGAGTTCCCGATAACGTTCAAAATGCCACTATTTGTCCGGCACTCGGCCCGATGTTCTGGCTCATGACGGAATCACTACTAGGGATCCTGGAATGATGGTTGCCGTGGGCGTCGCAAATATTCCCAAACGGCTAACATCATATCAGCAAACGGAGGGCCATCACTCAAAAGATACAGGTCAGCGGTGATTTATCCTGGTTTAGCCCGCTTGACACATCACCGCGTGTAGGATATATCGATGGGCAAGTACCACGTTCCGTGATTTCCAGTTACTGGGTTCTGGCGACGCCTTCCTGAATACGGATAATCTTGCTTGCGTCAGGGTCTCAATGACGGACGCCAAAACACAATTGATCGATGCTTGGAGTATATCCTCGCAACAATTGCCTAGCACCCACAATTCACCGGATTCATTCATCATACAATTGGTCCCCTGGCCTTTAGTAGCCGCTTACTGGATGGGGAGGCGCAACCCCGGAACGGACCCGTGCACTATTCCAAAATTCGGTCCACCATCAGTCAAATACACCTCTTATGGACAATCAGGGATCCTATCCTCCCAACTTTTCACTGCGCCTCAGCGCATCCTCAAGGCATCCCAGGACTTTCAGGGACTGGTATGCCTTATGTAATCCTTCACAGACCACCCACGGGACCCGACCTCGAATCGATCTCGAGTACTTAAGCCTCGGGTCCGGGAAAAAAGTGCTGGGCTGCTTCTCTAAGTCTTCACAACCCGCTTTCCTCCTCTCCCTCCTTCGAGACACTATGAAGATCGCAGTTGTTGGATCTGGCTGTACTGGCCTGGGTGCGACGTGGGTACGTGTCGTGACTGTCCCCTTGATCGCAGAAAACTGTGTTGACGAACGATTGTTATTTCCAGTTGCTGAATGAGCACAGCAAACACGAAGTCCACCTGTACGAATCTGACAACCGACCTGGTGGTCACGCCAATACGTTTACATTCTCTGCTCCAGGAAAGGAACCAGTGGATGTTGATGGGTCAGTTGCGTCCGCTTTGTGTTGTTGATCTCCATTGGCTGATGGTCATTGGTTTGCGCAGCGGATTTGTAGGTCCCCTTGATTCACTGAAACCCGTTTCAGTGCTCTGAAATCAGTGCTCAGGTAGTATTCAATCCCGATTCGTATCCGAATTTCCTCCGATTCCTCAGACGGTATCCCCACCTCAAGATCCTGACGACGAGCATGGCTTTCGCAATCTCCCGGGACCTGGGCAAATTTGAATGGTCCGGCCGCAGCCTATCGACTGTCTTCTGCCAACGGTGGAGGATTTTGGACCCAAAGATGTGGCGATTGATTTACGACGTGTTGAGATTCAACGCTTGCGCTCGACGGTTGATCATGGGTTGGAACCGGTTGACTTCGCCACTTCAGGGTCACGATGTGACTATCGGAGAGTACCTGCGAAGCGAGGGTTACTCGGAACAGTTCTCAAATGACTTCCTGCTGGTACGTCCACGTTATCCTTTACGTTTTCAGCCATCATGCTGACGGACCCACCCAGCCGATCAGCGCCGCCGTTTGGGATACTGCACCTGATAAGTTGTTCAACGAGTTCCCGGTTCGTACCCTGGTCCAGTTCATGAACAATCACAACCTGCTGCAAGTGACCGGGGCTCCGGATTGGTTGACAGTCGGGGGAGGCAGGTAAAGCGTCTCGTGCCCCTTGACGCTATCCGTTCGCTGTATTGATTAATCCCGGGTGCCGTAGCAAAACCTACGTGGATACCATCCTGTCCGCGTTGCCTCCCAACGCCTTGCGTCTGTCCTCACCCGTGCATTCCGTGCGAACTCTGGAGTCCGGAAAGGTCCTGCTGACGACTGTGAGCGGGAAGTCGGAAGAGTACGATCATGTGATCATGGCTTGCCACGCGGACGCTTCGTTGGCGATTCTCAGGGCAGGTGGCGGGGTGACCAGGGAAGAGGAGAGTATCCTCGGAGGGTTCCAATGGAATAAGAACGTTGCGGTCATTCATTCTGATACCAGGGCAAGTCTGTTAGTGGGGATCCCTGGTTGCAATGGTCTAAAACGTTCGCATTCAGCTCATGCCTAAGAACCCATCCGCATGGTCGAGTTGGAATTACCTCGCACAGTCGTATATGGATGACATAGGCGTGCACCGTGCCCACTACGATGCGGTTTCTTGGTGAGTTTGCTCTGTGTATGAACCAGCGTCTGCGACTGACCTTGTTGTAGTACATGTCAGTGGACGAGTCTTGTGCATGGGTATGAGACATCTGACTGACCCGTAATTACTCAGATTGGCTGAACAAGATCCAACACCTGCCCGTAGAGAAACACGGCCAGATCTTCCTCACCCTCAACCCCCCTTTCGAACCGGATTCAGAGTTGGTGTTCAGGGAGTTCGTGTACGATCACCCGGTCCTAGATGCAAACGTAAATTTCTACACAACACACACTCTCTCTTTACTCGGTCATCGGAATTGTTCGAAATCGCTAATTACTCTTTATGTTTGTAGGCTGTCTCCCTCCAGCGGGTGATCCGCACTATCCAAAACACGCGCGGAATCTCCTACGCAGGTGCCTGGCTAAGCTACGGCTTCCACGAAGACGGCTTCACGTCCGGTCTTCGTGCCGTCACGAACGCGATCCCTGACGTTCACCCACCGTTCGAGATAGATGACCCGGACCGAGAGACCAAGGAGGCGTTGGTGGCGTGGGTGTTTGATTGGTTGGAGGAATCCGGGTGGAGGGTCTATCTTGGTGCGGTTTTGGCGAGTTGGTTGGGGTGGATCGCGTGGTTGTTTGGGGTTAGCGTTGGTGGTGGGATTGGAGGTGTGGGAGATTTGAAGAGGGAGACTGGGAAGGCGAGAGCTTGAATGGGTTCTCGTTTACCCCCCCCCCCCATCCGAACCTCGACAAGCCGGGGCCACGGACTTCAATCGGTCTACGGGTGTACAACGTGTGTGTGTGACGGGAAACGCTTCTGTCATTGTACTCTGTACAAGGTAAACCTGTTGTTTGTAATTCTCCATCATGTGTCTTCCCGAGACGTACGAAATAGCACTCTCTAATCAATGTAAACGAAGTGTGTAATGCGTGCCTTTTTACAACTTTCCGACCCGCTCTATATACACCACTGATTTCTAATAAAGAACCTACACGCGCGTCACAACAAACAGTCAAGGAAGGGAGGAAGAGGGAAAGCGTGTGCCAAGGATATATGAATCCGTAAAACCAAGCAAAAATAGCAACGTCAACAACAGCGGCAGCATAAGAGAGGAAACAGGAAAACAGCGGACGAGACTGGGTGAGAGATATAAGGCCTCAAGAGATAAGGTGGGTGATCATAGATAATAAATATAGGCGTGGGGGAAGTGGAGGAAAGTGTCACTGTGAGGGGCAGGGCCCGTTGCCGTCAATTGGGGAGAGTAAGACGTGCAAAATGCGGACCAAGCAAAAAGAAAAAAAAGCAGAGGGTAACCAGATGTGGCGATGCGATAATGGGGAGGAACGAAGTCAGCGGGAGAACCCTGGAACCCTAGCAAACGGTTCAACGCGAGCTAAAGCCAAAGTCAAACTCGAGCGGCGGCCGGCGGAGCCCAAAATTCGCAAGACCAGCCTTGAAAGGAGACTTGACTCAAGCGTGGGGTTCAAGAACTAAAACCCAAGGGCGGAATTGTGTGGACGGGTAGGCTAGGGGTAGCCGCGTTGAAAGAGTTGCCCTTTGACGCTTTAGTGCTTATCACCGGGTAATTCAAAAGCGACCTTGCCTATCCTCGAAGAGTCTTCATCCCTGTCCCCGGGTCCTGATTGCGACGTAGTCGCCGTTGATGGGTCCTGCATTGGCAAAGCCGTTCTGGGCGGGTGCGAATCGGCGAACCTCACAGATCTCGCCGGAGATAGTTCCCTAGGGGATCCTGGCATGCCCGCCGTCCTCAACGACTCGATACGCAAATTCTTGACCGACCCTCTCCTCGAATCCGTATGCAGGGAGGGGGGGCGGGAGCGGTGGTACGGGGAACCTACATCCCATGAGACTGTCCTCGACACTGGGATACCCGTTCCTCCGTGGCGATAGGGGCTCGGAGTCGACGACCGATCACCGAGTGCTTTGGAGTGTTCACCGCGCGATTCGTTCAGACCGGACGAAGGTCGGGGATGCTTCTTCGTCTTCGTGGACCCTTTGCGTTTGAACGAATGAGCTGTTTTTCCACCCAGTAACTTGGGCTTCGTCGGTCGCGGCGCCCTAGTGTCACTATTATCAGATGCCCAACCATCCTCCCCAACTGGTTCAGAGGTCGACCGATGGATCTCCTCCGCAACCGGCTGAGGAGGATCGAGGGTATTACTGTGCATCCTGGGACTGAGGCGCCGTTTAATCTCCACCTCGGCAGACTTGAGGCCATCCGCGAGCCCTTCTGCACGGTTTTGAGCATCCTCCTTCAACCAGCGGAGGTAGCCGCCCACGGCATTCCTGACTTCGGATTCTCCGCCGACAAACCGGGAGGTCATACGCTCAGCGTTTTCGGGGCCGTGGACGTTTCGACGGACCTCGACCTCGACCTGCGTTGGAAAAATGAACCCATCAGTATCCCCTGAAGTGCAGTGATGGAGGAAAGGCAGAGGACCCACCTCTTCACCAGGACCGGTTCTCCTCTCGATAACTTGGTGTGGGCCTTCCCTCCACTCGGCCAAGATGGATGAATCCTCACGCGCGGTTTCCGTTGGCCCTGTCCCCCCTCCATAGCTCACCGTCGTGGGTGTCGAGCCGCTGGCCTCATCCCCATCCTTCACCGGCTTCTCGGTCACTACCGTACCCTGCATCAGAACAATGTCCTCCTTCTCATGGATGGTCGCAGCCGGGGTCGCCTCACCCCTCTCCATGTGATCTTGGACGTCTCGAGTGTCGCGGTTGATGACGATATCCTCGCCTTTGGATACCCTTCGAGTGAGGTTGGTCCAATCGGCAGCGCCACCATGTCGAGACCACGTACGGGAGACGGTGTGGACGCGCCTGCCGAGGGAGAAGAAGGGGATTGAAAGACCGTGGACGAGGATCGAGCAGAGGACGACGAAAGCGACGATCGGTTGGATGGACTTTGCCAAGAGTTCGGGTTGGGTCACTGGATCGTGTCCGTCTTCAGGGTACGGTAATTTGTGAACGGCAAGGGCGGAGATGAATACGGCGCCTAAAATGGACCCGTAAGCGGGCGAGACAAGCAATGGTTAACGAAAACGAGCGCACCAACGCCCATAGGACCAAAGTGGCCACTGAAGATAGCCTCCCTGAATGTTGCGACGTCCGGGATCCATTTGTAGAGGGCGACCATGATCGGCAAGCGCCTGAGGAGCAAGATGAGAATGGAAATGACGACCAGCCGCCAGACGGTGATGCTCAGCACAGGGTCATCGAAGTCGTTGAAGGGCATCCAAGCTCCAATGTACACGAAGCAAGAAACGTTGAAGAGAAGATCGATGACGGAACTGAACACGGCCTCCTCGGTCTGTCGGTTGAAGAAACCGTCCCAAGCGAAAGCGGCACCACAACAAAATGCGGCAAGGAGGTCATCAGTTCCGAGCATTGTGCCAGTACCGATGACCAAAAGAGCGAGGGAGACATATTGGGCGACGTAGGACTGACGGTCGATCAGCCCTTTGACCTCACAAAACTTCATGAGATGTCGGAAACCGAAACCAAGGATGGAACCATAAACGATGGAAAGTATTATTTGATCTGGTGAATGAGGACGGCAGTGGTGAGCAGATGAACAAATGGTTTGTGATGGAGAAGAACAGACTCACATAGCCACAAGTTTAAGAACCATTCCGCAATGGCATCTCCCACAGTGTCGTTGGTCATAAGGTATATGGAAATGAATAAGAATGGGAAGGCAGCACCATCGTTGCAACCGCACTCTGCTGCGAGGAGATGCCGAATATGAACTGGGACATGTTTCTCGGCATATTTACCTCCGACGACGGCCGCAGCAAGAATAGGGTCGGTTGGGGTGAGGCACGCGGCAACGGCGAGACATGAGAGGAAGTTGAGTTTGGGGATGAGGGCATAAATGAGCCCAGCGGAAACAAACCACCCCTAAGAGAATGATGAGAATTGAAAGAGAGCGAAAGAGGGAATCCACCCACGTATGTCATGACCGGAACAAGGAGGAACGTGAGACTTTTCCAGTGGTTGCGCATGTAAGCCTTTGGAAGTTCTACGCCGATGGCAAAGACGCCGATCGCGAGGACAACCCTCGTCAATTCGAGAGTAATGTTGGTTTCGGTTTCGTGGTCTCCCCAGGATCTTGGGTCAAATATTCCGGCTGCATAAGGACCTGAAAGAGCGAAGGAGATAAGTGGGGATGACAAGAAAGGGAGATGGATCGGACACACCGATGGCAACTCCGAAGAGGAACGCCCAGATAGATTCTCCAATGTAGAGCTGTGAAATCCCTGAGCACGATTTGTGATCCAAGAGAACAAACGCCGCTCACCTTCTCTCGGATGAAGAGTGAGAACATCCCAAACTGATGCCAAGGATGAGGGGGGGGGCGCACTCGTTGGAAGAGAGAGGGGAGCGCACCAAGACAACAAAACCCCCGAGACATGCATATACAATGTGAGGTGTGGTCACCTCGAACTGTGGGGTGCGCTGCCGTGAGTTTCTTGGATTGGCTTGGGGGTGGAGACTAGGGTGAATGACGAACTGGATGGAAGTCAAACATGGTTTAGGTCGTGGGAGACAGAGCAGCAGAATGGATGGGGGGCAAAATCGTGAGCGTCGTATGCATGAACTGGGAATGAGAGAGAGAGAGGAGGGAGGGAGAGAGGGAGCCGGGCTGACGGGAGAGCCGAATAAGCCGATCCACCACTCTCTTATGTAGTCATCCCGCTCCGTTTGTTGTGAACCTATGTCCCGTCATTGATGGCCGCCTGAACAATTCCAACGTAAATAAGATTTGAAAACCTGTTGGTCAACTCCGATTCAAGACGGCCACTCCCATCTTGGGGCCACCAATCCTCCGCCTCGTGACTGTCGGTTTTATCGGCTGCCCTTTCTGTGAAGCAGCCAAGAGGTTAACTGTGCCTGTGTGTGCCCTGGCTGGGAATCCGAATCATCAGGGACGAGGACAACCGCCCTTTCTCACAGCTGCTCATCTTCCTCGTTTCGTAACAACGTATCCAAGACACCGGTACCGCTGTCAAACTCAATTCGGAAAGGTTGCGAACTCCGTTTGTCTGTTTCACGCACCGTTGCGCATATGACCCACTGCCATAACCCTCTGATCCCTCCCGGAGCACACCAGGCATCCAACTGACGCCGACTCCCACCGGTACTTGACAACTCGTCGTCTCTGCCTCGATGAAACTCGAAGCAACACTCGCCTGCTTCATTTCCGCACTAATCGCCCTCTTCTTCGTTCGTTCATCACCCCTCTTCATCAGGATACGAACAAAGTCGCAGAGGTTATTTCACCCCCGTTGGTCGACGTTTCACCCAGTGACAGATCCGACAAATCCGACGCTGCTTATCGTGCCAAGACCCGGCAAAGCTCCTCCCATACACCCTCGTAACGCGCCCAGGCTCCGAAAGCTGGCTTGGCCAACCGCTTCAAGGGCCTGAAGCCCTCCATACGTCTCTTGGACCCCATTCCGGGTCTCTCCGCTGGTCATACGTTTATCCTTTCAATGCTGGGAACTACCAACAAAACCAGATGGTTCCTGGCTTTGTGGGAAACCACTAGTCTGTTTTGACGTGAATGGGTTCCATCAACTCTAGTACATGTGTCAACAGCTACAGCGGACGGTTGGACTGACTGGAAACCAAATCTCGTCGCAGTCGAGAATCGCGACCGTTGAGGCCTTGAGAGTCGGCAACCGGGAGGCATATCATGCGGATGCTCCCGCATGGAGGCAGAACGGCAACAGCCGCTGTACCTCGAAAACACCCGAGGAGGGGAATGTGTAAAAAAAAGCGTAAACATATTGCATGATGGGGTTTAGACTCTGCCCTCGAATCTAATTCAGCTATCATCCTTCACTTGTAAGAAGAGCCAGAAATTCTGTAAAACCCCTTCCTTTTCTCTCCGACCCTCGCATGGATTTTGCTGCATCCCTGAAATACACGTATTTCCACGCTCTCAAAGGTATATCCGTCTCAGGAGCGGTGGTGGCAAGAAGAACCAATGCCCAGAAATGTTCACCCGCCCAGCATAATAGCCGAGCATGACAACGTCGGTTAAGTACCCGCTGCCATAAGCTGCCTCCTTTCGGGTATCATGACAATACACATCGAGGGAAAGGAGTCCGAGCCAGCGTACGAAGGACCGAAACGTGAGCCTACATGACAAGTACCGCCCAGACACTTGCCTGCATTTCGTGGTCAACCGCTTCTTGACCTGCAAGTGCCTTGTCCAATCGGTGCGCCCGTTCAATATCCTAGTTCGTTTTTGAAGTAGACCGGAACCGGTCCACCACGTTCTACTCAAATCCAAGCACTGTAGAACTACCCCTGGATGGGCGATGACGATAATGAACAACGATCACCAACATTGCCAGCTCTTGGACACACACACCCTATATCCAGTACGCCCTCGCCACCCAACAGATCTCGACCCAGACCAGCGGTTCACAGCAGCCACGGAAGCCCTTATCCGATTCCGGAGGGCAGTGAGCATCTTTGTAGATTCGATGGCTTTCGACCTTTGAATCATGAGAGTGTTCGGGATTCGCGTGTCTGTACATGCACAGAACCCTCGTCGGTGTACAACTTGGGACCGCAAAACTTGTTCCATTGCCCACAACCGCCAGCTTGCAAAAGGCGTATTTGAAACTACAACCAGAATTCCTTTCCTCGTCGCTTTGTCTGGACTTTGAGCTTCTCCC
>Ga0307517_10006098_pt1 | contig 17953 bp, 20 predicted proteins | sample 23_EM_MG_FD_194515 | JGI IMG/M metagenome (GOLD analysis project Ga0307517, IMG submission 194515) | Populus trichocarpa ectomycorrhiza microbial communities from riparian zone in the Pacific Northwest, United States - 23_EM | ecosystem: Host-associated > Plants > Roots > Unclassified | place... | reverse complement strand
TACTTGACGGCAGATTACTCCACGGCCGCGGGATGGATTTTGATGCTCTTTGCGGGAGGTTGTTGGGCTTAACGCCAGCTTCCCAATGGCATAAGGTACGTCTCTGTCATATCAAACCCAATGAATTCGCTGTCTTCCGTGCATGGTGTATCATGTATCAAGCTGGCGATATTTTACTCGATGGCAGATTGCTCCACAACCGCTACACGGATTGTGATTCCCTTTGCTGGAGGTTGTTGGGCTTGACGACAGCTTCCCAACGGTATAAGGTACGTCTCTGTCGCATCAAAACTCAGGAATTCACTGTCTTCTGTGGAGGGTGTATTATGTCTCAAGCTGGCAATACTTTACTCGACTCCAGATTACTCCATAACGGCTGGACGGATTCTGATCCCCTTTGTGGGAGGTTGTTGGCCATGGCACAGGCTTCACAATTATATAAGGTACTTCCCTGCGACCTTTATTCATGAAGTTACAGACTGAATGGGGGGCTGGCGATCCCAGAACTCGATGGCTAATTTCTCCACAACCAGCCTTCCGATTCTAGCTCTGATTGCGGGATGTTGTTGGGCTTGACGCCAGCTACGTGGCGGTATAAGGTACATCTCTGCCGCATCAAAACCGATGAATCCGCCAACCCTTTTGAGTGTGGTCTTTCTACAGGTGCCTAAACTCGATGGTGGATTTCTCCACAACCACAGGGCCGATTCTGGATAGGATTGCGGGGGATTGTTGGGCTCGACGCCAGCTACGCTGTGGTATAGTATATGGCCTGAGGCGCCAATTCCCCATTGAGCTACAGGGTCCTGGGTAGAGGATGAAGGTGTCATATTCGAAAGCCTTCTTATGACCTAGTGTTTTTCTGTGAATCGGCCTGTATATTAGAACAATAGAAGACTACTAGTAGTAAATTTAACAGTTTGACAGGATGAAATCTCAGGCTATTCTGACCTAGGTCAGAAAAAGGTAAAGGGGGGACCCTTCGCTTATCTCAGGAAGATGTGGCCTCACGTCAGGTGGAATCCTGAGTATTAGGTGGTGCGTCAGGTAGCATCCTGAGTATTAGGTGCGGCATCTGGTACGTCCTGAGGATTAGGTGGTGAGTCAGGTTGCGTCAGATGTGTTGTGTGGTAGGGTGGTTGCGTCCTGGTTCGCGATTTGCGTTCCAGCTTCAGGTGCGTCAGACGCACAAAACGCACAGAACTCAGGGTATTATTTTTGCTGATGTGGGCTATGGGACGGGGCAGGTATTGGACTTTCCCGCCAATTCCCTAGACAGCCCCCATCTTCATATCCCCCACTCTTGCCCCTGTGCGGGCCCCACTTACTCCTAAGAGTGATATTCTCTGACTAACCAAATGGCAGGTTGAACTCTAAGGGGTGTTTGGCCTCCCAATTCTGATCTGAAACCACAATTTGAGATCAGAATTGGTGGGCCAAACACTCTCTAATTATTTCGTATGTCTAGTATGATGACTGCACCATTAGGATATTTCATATAGGAATCCGGCAACTATCTCAAAAGACAGGATTTGAATATAGTGGTCACATTATCATTATAATTTGGGCTTCTAGTTTCAGATAAATAGTGCTTGGAAATCGCTCTCAGTATATGATTGTAAGCGTATAATCTAAGTATGTTTCTAAGTAGTTCTAAGCATATGATTCCTGGCGCACAACTCTAAGCATATAGTTGTATAGTGATGCAAGCACGATAGCTATCTTTCTGAACATAGGGTCTTCTGCTTATCATTGCGTGATCTCATTCACGGTGTATGGCTTTGGGCTTATGATTTTGGGTGTATGGTTTTGGGCGTATGGCTTTGGGCGTATAGCTTTTCGTGTATGGTTTTGGGCTTATGGTTTTGGGCATATAGTTTTGAGCTTATGGTTTTGGGCATATGGTTTTGAGCTTATGGTTTTGGGCATATGGTTTTGGGCATATGGTTTTGGGTGTATGGCTTTGGGCTTATGGTTTTGGGTATAAGGCTTGGGGCATAAGGCTTTGGGCGTAAGGCTTTGGGCGAATGGCTTTGGGCTTATAGTTTGGAAGTATGATTTTGGGCGTATGATTTGGGGGCACAGCCTGGCAAATGAGGGCCTGCTAAGCTCAAGATTGATTGTACCCCTGGTATGTAGAGACTTCCGCCAATCTGATCCAATTCCAATAACTGACTAAGATATATTTTCTTGGTTCCATTAATTTCATGCGTTCCTATGTAGTGGAACATTATATTGGCTATTTTGTGGGAAATCAGTATATTATTGTCTACCTTACACATTAAGCAGTGCATGATACATATGTGGAGAAGACGGAGAAGCCATTGTGGGAGTTCAATAAGATGCCTAAATGGTGGCAGAAGTTGCATGTATCTGAATGTATAATAATGTTCCTAATCATTGATTTTTCCATTTACTCTGGGTATATACTTTTGACTCCAAGCTCAGGAAAGCAGGCATCGCCACCCTCAAAGTCTCCCAATACTACGATTGCATACCACCCATGGCATAAGTCCTTCAGATCCTTATGGTTATTGGTATTCGCGTAGATGACAAGTGAGCGGGACGCCCATATTCCAAATGCCTAGTCAATATTGTTAGCCTTTCCATTGTAAATGGTCTCATAGACTGCTGTGTATTTGGAATGCTCCTCCTGGAGGAAAGTTGGAAATAGGGCCTCAACGGTTCGAGTCAATGGTAAAAGCTGTTGGCCAAATTCCTTTAGTGTGTGAATTACTGATTTTGTGTTATATGACTGGGCTGGCCCGGGACCAAGGTCGATATTCTGCATGGATGATCCCAGTCATGGAATGAAGGCAGGGTGCCCAATGACACAGCCTTTTGTTCTCAAAGTACCTTCCCGGTTATGTTCGCTGCTCCCATTTCCTGCAGGACAACTCACGCTTGTTGGATCCTTTATGCTATTACTCGCAGTGTTATGAGTGGTTTGAGCGCATTCCAGCTGGCTTGGCCTATGGCGCTTCTGGGTACAGCTTGCACCATGTTGGGTATGATTGACCGCTATATTCTGTGACGCAACATATTTGTGTACCGCCAGTTCAACTTGCGGTCATAGCCAACATGTCTTGCTATTCCCAGCTTTGATTACACATGGGACGCCTTGCCTAAAGATAGTTGAGTATATAAGCCTAGTCTTAGCTTAAAGGATGAATGACTTACTTGGTTTTTATTATAACAATATCACCGGTGATCCAGTGTAATCGGGGCTCATTTGCCTCCTCAAAACGCTCCTTCAAGTTGGTATCCGGCTGCTGTTTAGGTTGTAAAAGGATTGAGTCCACGAGGTCAAAATTGGCACATTGGTGGTATCTGACACGTGGACTATTGGGGGTTTTCAAAATGTGGCAAATATTACTCTTAATCAAATAAACCTGATCCATACCCAGTCGTAGACATGGTTCCCCCAAATCTAATACAAGCGACAAGGAGAGTAGTATATGCCCTGAATATAGATATGCGACCGAGTTGAAGCTGAGTAGGACAATTGCTAATTTCAACCCCTTGCAGACCGTGAGGTTCAATAGAAGATAATAACACACCTTTGGCATCCATGGAAGAATTTGCAATATCTTTGCGACTGTGTTCACAGTGGTGGAGGTGATTCGCAGCTTTTCTTTGTTTGCGCTGCCGCTTGTGCTTCTCAGCATCCCTCTTCTTCATTTTTGATAGCACTCTTGTAGTCTTCCGCAGCCACCCAAACTCGCTCAAAGCAAACCTCCCTCCCGCTCAAAGCAGGATAGAACGAAGTACAGTTGGTACAAACCTACGATAAAGCTATCCAAATGACCTCGATTGGATGGCGGGTAAGGTCAAACTTCGGTGGGGAGGAACTTGGGCAAGGAGGAACTTGGGTTCAAGAGCGCACAGCGCAGGACCTAAATTAAGCGGGTGGCCGGGCGAATTGTTTCTGTGTCGATGAGAGAAAAGGGGAAACAGAAAGAATATAGGGGAAGACAACTCACGCTATGACCTGACAAAATCGACTACATAGAGCTAATGCAACTAGCATTTGCACTAGTGCCTATTATCTACGACACTATTACCACTGTATTATTTTGGGTCTATGATTTTTCTGAGCGTATGATTTTGTGTGCGTATCATTTTGTGTATGATTTTGTGTGCATCTGATTTTTCTGTGGGTATGATTTTCATGACAATGCTGCTGTTCCTGTAGCTTATGGTAAGAACTTGAATAAATGGACAATGTATCCAGACTTCTTGAATTTCCCCCTCTGAAAACATAGAATCCTTCTCCTCACTCATACATTTACTTGGGGGTGTGTCAATTACTCTGTCAAATTCTCTGAGTTTATAATTATTTTACACCAAATTAACTGAGTGGAAACAGGATCTATTGTTTTCTTTCCGCCCAGTTCCGGCGCACTTCCTGGGTGGAACTCGAATCGGTGTTTTAGTTCCTGTCTGGTCTCTTCCACTGGTTACACGTATACCCAGTAGTGGATCAGTGTTTCCCGATAGAGCCTCCACCCCCGCCAAACAATCCTCTTCCAGGCTGCCCCTTGAGCCTGCTATGCAGCCGGAACTTTCGTCACCTTGTTGGTTGATACTTTCAAGATCACTCAGTTCTTCACCGGAAATCTCCCCCTCACCCTCTTGTGATCCTTTCTCCTCATCAGTGTTGGATGCAACATACATGTTGACAGTACTATCACAGATTCTTTCTTCAGGATCTGATTCCTCGGAGCCTGCCAATTGATCTGCACCTTGGTTTCGAGGTAGTCCAGGGTGTGCATATTGAGATTCAACCAGTCCACGCACAGGTAGTATAGGCTTTGGCTCCCTTCCAAATGGTTGCCTGCCATCCTGATCAATGAAAGACCATTCGGTGCCCTTCTTGTGTGATTCGTCATCATCGGAGATACAGCCATTATCATTCTCTATACTTTCTTCCTTCCTATCAGCCCAATAATGATAATCCTCTGCAGCAGCCATTTCTTCAAGTTTTTCTGCCTCCCGTTCACTATCATGACCTGCTAGCTCTCTTCATAATTCTCCGCTTTCATACGATTTCACCAGCATTGAAGATCGAATCGTACTGCTCTGGAGTTGTGAGCGCCGATAAGGAATCACATCTCTTGCCATGCTAAACACCGGCTCTACTCCAACACTACCCCCTTGAACACTGAGAATATCTCTAGCCATCGGAGATACATTGGGGAATCTTCCCCCACTAACCTTCCACCCCTCCAGTTTATTTGCCTTGTAAGAAATCCCAGCTGGCCAGGCCTGACATGTGGGATCCGTAACCTGACCATCTGGCTTGGGAGGCTCAATGTTACAATTGGTTTTCAGGTACACTAGTGTCTCACACAGGATAACTGCCCTGTGTCTCGAAGGGTAAAGGTGTTTGGATCGACTGTTCAGACAACACTGTGGAATTGACATATCGGGTGCCTGAATATTTATTGATGCATAGTACAGATCATAATAGGCTAAGAATTCCTTTTTATATGACTTCCCATAGTCAGTCTCCCCACTGGCAATAAGATCCCATTCTCGAAAAAGGTTGAGTTTGCAATCGGGATTTAGGCAAGTTCCAATGCCAAACCAATGACCTCTTGGGCTTTCCGTTTTACCATAGCAACAGGCTGCCTTTAATTTAACTTTCACCAGGCCCTGACAAATATCAACCTTCCATTACATCCGCTTCCGTTCTAACTTGGAAATTTCCATGTAAAAATAATGAACAATATCTTGATACACTTGAAACACTCGATGAATTGTAACGCCACATGTTTTTGACATCCACAAAGTCCAAAATCGGATCAGTGAAGTACCTCCAAGATGTATTCAATCTGCCTCCACTCTTGAGGTGTTGACCAGAGAGGCCGAAACTCGGCATGGGTTTGTAACTAATCCTTGGTGAATTCCCGTAGCCGTACAGATCTCTCCCACATATTTAGGGTTGAGTTCCACTGTGTTTTGACATTATAACGTAGTGTAGTAGGTATCTTAACATGGTCATTCTGTATCTTGATGAAGTGTTGACGCCGTTGAGGTGAAACACCAACTGCAATACTCATTTTCCGATGCTATAAACTATTATTAGTATTATCTCTGACTAAAGGTATCTTAGGTGGGAACAATGGGGAAAACAGTTGGTTTTACTTTTACATTGGCAAGTATTCAATTAGGAACAATGAATCAGTGCATCTCGCCTTGTGCGTATGAATTTGTGCGTATGCATTTGTAATATGGGTCCCAGGGTATGAGATCTTAGACACATTACCTTTTCTACTGCTTTGTAAAAACCATTATCCAATCTCATAACCTTCGCGATATAGCCTGCCTTAAAGCCAGACGGCATATGACCATCCTGCGATCTCACCTTGATAGAACTCATAAATGCACCGTGAATAAGCTAAACAACATGGGCCATACATAGATTATGATTTTCCAATTGACATCATTCAACGGATAGTAAACTCCAAGAATTGATTAAGGCTCCAGTGAGCGCTCGGTTATTGCTGGCACTATCGGTGGTGAAACCCAGAATTCTATCCTGAATCCAATATCTGGCTAGAACCTGATGAATTATCCTTTCCATATTAGCCCCCATATGAGAGCCCCTGATTTCCTCGAACCGAATCAGCACCTCCTCCATCTGCCAGCTATCCGAGATCCAATAAGCCACAATTGCTAAAAATGCAACTTTGTTCGATGAAGTCCATGTATCGGCAGCCAGAGAAATCTTTCCTGCAGCCCGTAGGCCTGTTCGAATATAATCCACGGTAGACTTTCCCAGCCATTTTTTGATTCTGTGATGATGTCATTTGGCTTGGGATTTCAACTCCAGGAGGAATTAACTTGAAGACACGACGGAAGCCCAGATTGTCTGAGCAATTAAAGGCGAGATTTGTTGCTAAAAATGCTTTTAGAAAGTATTCTCTGAAATCATGCTGATTGAATCCTGCTGGTGTGGCCAGATCAATAATCCTACACCTATTTCCAGTTTTAGTCCCTTTTGCAATTGTGTAAGAATGTCTATACCAAGCGGGCTTCCCGCCCGCCCATCATATCGGTTAATCTTACCCGACTTCAGACAAGTAGAGGACCTGTTATAGTCATGTATTGAGCTAGTCCCTGTGCCACTTGGGTGAGCTAGAACCTTTCTGCCCATAATGCACATTATACGCGGTGTGCCAATAGCACTGCCTAAACGGTCGGCATATTGTTGAAAGTATTTCCACACCTCTGTGCCTCGAAGATCCGAGTTCCACCTTTTCTTTTTCTTGCCAGCATATTTCGCAGTATATCCTATATAACCAGGTGTGCCTTACTACCACTCCATCCAACTCTCATGATATTCCTCTGTATAGAGATAAAAGTTTCCAAATATCTCAAATTTAACTGTGTTGCTTGTTGACAATGTCACGGCTAGTGGATAAAGCAGATTCCAAGTGTGATCCTGGTTTTCAGGGGGCAGCGCTCCGGAATCAGAGCACAAGGGTGTTGTGGAACTTGAAAGAGGTTCGTGGGCCACACCAGTTAGAGGTCTGGGAGTGGGTGTTACCGGGCCTTCAGTCCCATATAAGGTGGATTCCACTGAGAATTGGGATAAAGATGGAGAGTACTCGGGTGCAGAGGTTTCGTGGAACCTTACAAAAGACGTATGGCTTCTTGCCCTGGAGGTGTAGAACCCCTTTTGGCTGCCCATTGTGGAATATTCTGGTTGGGAAGGGATTAAGTTGAGATGGTTCTAGCTATCGGTGTACAGTAAAAAATTCCCTTAGATACCAAATGATATTTATATGAAAGTACAGCTGTAGTGGCCATATGAATCAAGGTTATAAGTTGGCACAGCTAAGCTAAGTACCCAAGCTGGCTTCCATTCTGTACTCTATTTCATTGCTCAGATAATTTTTGAGTCTATCAATTGAGTATACGAACATGCATGCGTAGAAACCTTTGTACGTATGAATCTTTGGGCGTATGAATTTTGTGTGTATGGTGGTGTATGGTTGCATGTGAATTACTTTTTGCAAATAGCCTCACTCTAGAATTAGGCTCGGTAGCAGCTACACGCATTGGTATTCACTGCTGTGCTTTGGGCATAGCCGTAGTCCAAATCCAGTCGGGGTTGATATACCCTGTTCAATCATAATTGGAGGTTACCAAATTTGATCTTTTAAGCAAGTTGACTTGTTCCAATTGAACACCCTCATACAGCGCCTTCCCCGCTACCTGGCAACCAAATCTTGAATCAAACCTGCAAGTACGGGGTTTCTCAAAGCTGTCGCAACTATTGAAAGCGAACCCAAGGTGAGGATCAAATACTCGAATACCATGCAGTAATGAAGGTACTCAGTGCCTTTCCGCGTGATTAAAGGTGATTCCTGATTATAACCCTTATATATCGGTTGGTAATTATGGTATTTAATTATCTTCCACTTAGATACTCACAAGAATATCATACCATAACAATCTTATTGCTACTGCCGTCTACCATTGCCGTCTTTCCTTTATTTACACGTAAGGCAGTGACAACCGCCCCAATTGCGGAAGCTCCAATGGATGAGTTTTATACCTGGACATTTGGGCCTGATGAAAGAAGCAACCTTTTCTCCATTTCCTTGGGCAGAATGAAGGCACACTTTTTTTTCTGTAAGCTGTTAGTAGATCCCACATGCAGCAAGTGTGCAGCCATCTAGAACTATGAAAGCTGATAGTGAGAGATAGACAAATCTTGGGCCAAGAGCCGGTTACCACAGATAGGACAATGGTACCAATTGGAGATGCGTAGATGCGAGTGGGCAAAAGGTGGGGGGAAGGCAGTCAAATTGCTACGAGTTGGACGGATTGCTAACATGTTGGAACGTTGAACAAGGGAATCCCACGCTCTCATAGTGGCGCTTGAGTTAGCATATGCGATTAAGGGTCGGGTCTCGAGCTTAGAAATATTTCAGCAGTGTGACTCAGGCAGGTGTGTGGCAAAAGGCAAAAATAATGTGGGGCTTAGTTCCAGACTCAGACAGTTAACAATAACTTCATTCTGACTTCTGAATATCAATAATTTATACGGTCTTTAATTATATTCTATCAAGTGTTGCTCAGGTTGACTTAATGTATAAGTAGCTGCTCTTGATATTATCATTTTTATAGTTTTTCCGCACTTCAAGACCATTTGGTCTTACTATAAAAGCTCGATCTTTCTACATCTCTACATATCCAGCATTCATTAGTATTATGAGCAGCATCAGGAAAAACAGTCCGACCGCACCGGGCAATACCGAGTCCGGTACCGTCCCACTTTGCCGGCTTCGCGTAATGGCCAACGCCCCCGTCGACCACAGCCCCCTTGAAGCGAATGGCTTTCCGCCGAGCTCTCTAGGCAACTACGGCGCCCTGGAACCCACGTTGTTTTCCCATCCTTATCTCTCCTTGCTTTCCTGAGGTCATGAAGTCATACGCTTCTTCTGTAAGTCAAATATTCAATATCCATGCCAGGAACCTAGCTTACACTATGATGTGGTAGACATGATGGATTATCCAAAGGTTGGGATGCACACCCCCGTCTTGGGCCAGATGTATTGGTTGGAAACCAAGGTCCATGAAGACAAGTCTGAGAATGTGGAGCTATAGTGGAAGCAGATAGTGTCGGGGTTCTGGGAATTTGATGATACAGAGTACAACGGGATCCTTGATGCTCCAGGAGCAGGAATTTATATTCGTGCAACTGTGCATTCAATGGAAATGATCCGTAGTGGAAGTACAAGTTGCAGAGTTCTCATGCGTCTTGTTCCTTGTACCATTGTGGATTCTGATTCTGATTCTGAGATAGAAGCCTATCCGGAAAGCTGCTGAGCTTAGCTGCTCTTGAGGAATATGCGTGGCTATTCCCTCGGATATTTGAACCTAAATTATAATTAAACATTTGCAAAGAACGTCTTTACATCAACTGCTTTAGGCTGGTATTTTGGTCATATGCTTTGGGCATATGCTTTGGGCATCTGTTGTGGGAGTACTTTGGGCGTGTGTTTTGGCCGTGTGTTTTGGCCGCGTGTTTTGGCCATGTGTTTTGGCCGTGTGTTTTGAGCGTGTGTTTTGGGCATATGCTTTGGGCATATGCTTTGAGTGTATGGCTTTAGAGCACATGGCTTTAGACCCATCACTTTGGGTACGTGGTTTTGGGCATATGTCTTTCGGGGTATAGATTTTGCCGAAGAAACCAGAAGCAAAGCACTACATACACAATCTCAATCTGTGCTCAAGCTTATCGTTAGATTGTTTCTAACTTCTAAACTACTATAGTATTACATTATACAGCAAAGAGTAAGGTCACACACTCAATCATGACATAAAAGAAAAGAGTGGAATCAGTATAGGCGCTGGGTATGATAACAAACGAAATTAAACTCTAAAGGAGCGTCGGTCTCTGGAAATTTAGAGTAAGATGCGAAGAACAAAAGGTAGCATGGTGTGTAAGACTGTAACCCAAGGAAAACAGCCCCTGGACTTATGATATGGGAGAAAGAATACTGGCTAAGGATGAAACCAAACGGACGATATTGTGGTGGATAAATAGAGAAGCGGGAGTGCAGGTAAGGCAAGGCAAGATAAGGGGAACCGTATTAAGGAGAGTAAGGAAGGCAGAACCGGCATGCGGGGTCAGGAAAGGAACTAGGAGATAACAAGAAAGAAAATAGATGGAAGTAGAAATTGGTAATCCTCAGGCTCCAGTTTCCCGGGGTGAGGGAAGTGCTGACTAGCCATAGTGAGGAGGGCCCGCCTATCCATCTCGCCGTCAATTCTATCTATCTCCTCAATGTCAATTCCTTGTTCTTCTGCATTTTTCCTAGTGGCAGCCCCAGATGAATGATAAGACGGGCATTGCCGGCAAGAAAGCGCTGTCTCTTGGTGACAATATTTTCGATGCTGTCCTGTTGGGCTTCCGGGCTGGTGAAGAAATCCCGGGGTGTTATTGCCCACCCATACAGTAGCCCGCCAATCTCCTGGGTGCTATCCCGGAAATGGTCTTCTGCCCCATCACCGCACAGAGCCCGGGAGGAAGATGCAGAGTCAGGGCGACCTAAGTCTCTCATCCTACTTCCCAAACCTGAGCCGGAGGTTTCCCCTTCTGACCGTCATATGGAGATGATCATCGCCCTCCTGCATACCCTCCACATCCTCCTGCTCGCCCTCCACATCCTCGTCATCGTCCTCATCAATCTCCTCTTCCCCATTGACCTCATCGGAATCCTCTTCCCCATTGCCACCCTCATCACCAGACTCATATGGGTCCATAAAATCGACATCTTCATCCTCTTCATCCTGCTCGCACTACTCGTAGACTTCCGCATTTGGCAAAAGCCACTCAACAGGCCTCACCCAGTCAATCAAAGGTCTACACTCTTCGTCGAGCTCCTCCTCTCGAACCGTCATGTCCAAGTCTCCTTCCATATCCTTCTCCGTCAATCTGTACTCAGAAGTACTGTCATCTCCCCCCATAGGCATCGAGGGGCCTATCCAAGCTAAACAACACTAAATATTTGTAAGAACATCACTAAGTTAATTAGGCAAAGTTTAACATTACTTACTTGACTGTGGATTAGTAGCCTGGGAGTTTTGCCACAGGCTACCTAGTCCTATCCTAAACCTGGTATGATGTGAGATAGGCTCCCTTGTGCTACAAGTATTGAATGTAGCTGCCCTCGCCAAAGCCACAGGACGTCCAACCGGTGAACCTCTAGGGGATACGCAGGCCCCGCGCATTGTAGGTGAATGACTGCTCTCCCGAATCACTAGGTGGCGGGGGCGCTGGGGAGGAGAATCCTGAAATCCCGAAGGTCCCAGAGGTGGAACCTGCGCAGACCCAGTTGACGAGCTTCTGGGTCACTTCACCACACGGTCGAGCAGACTCTTGATTCGCGCTGCGGGCCTCATCTCGGGTGACGGAAATACAGGTGATGCCTGTGAATTCGGTGGACAATGGACTTCGATAGAGGGTGAGGGGTTCACAAGTGGTAATCTGTCGTCGCAAAACTGGTTTGGATAGTACCGCCGGCAATCCGCCAGGATTGCCACACGTTCCTGCTCCAGAACCTGGTTCTCCTCCACGATCATCTCCTGATCCACTTGGTCTTTGGTCTCGTCCTCAAGCGCCTGGTACTCATCATCCCTTCACGCAAAATCACCGTGTTGTTTTAGGCTAGTGTCTCGGTTCACCCTTGCACGTTCGCAAGGGCTTTCCAAGGGGATAAGGCTCGCCCGATGTTTATTCCGGCGATTTTGTCTCTGGATTTGCTGACTGCCCCAAAGCACCTGCCGGAAGCGGCCTCCACTTATAAGCAGATGGCATTGCTCGTGGAAAAACGTATTCTATTCATCAATGTTTGTACATATAATTTGTACATATGATTTTGTGCGTATGATTGTTGATATGAACTCGGCGTATGATTTGAGGGGTGATAAAAGAGCAAAGGAGCGAAGACCAGTGTGAAGATGGTGACTAACTTACTATTTGGGATCGGGCAATAAGTAATCTATACGGCGACCTTTTAGCGGAGTGCCCTCCGATGTAGTAGTGAAAGTAAGGGACGTAGTAGAGAGTGTGGTAGCAGTGGAGGGGCGTATCTGGGTTGGCAGGGCAAGAGCCGCAGGAGTTTCTTTTCTTTTCTTTTCTTTTTGTTTTAACTGCAGAGTTGGCTTCTGTGATGTATGAAAAGGAGAAGCGGGATTCCAGCGCAGAGCGCAGAGCGACCTGAGGATTGTGTTGATGGCCAGAGCGTGGATAGAAAAGGTAAGAGTGTGGTGAGAAAGAAGAGGGGTTAATTTGGCCTCTCTTAAAAAGACAAGAAAAAGTTGGTTCACCTCTTGAAAACATTGTCACGGTTTACTCACAGTCACGCGTCAAGGCCTCCTCCCTACTGTGGTAGTCTAACCAAAAGCCCTACTCACCAACATCTCAGCCTGATATGAATAACTCCCCAGATTCAAGCCTTTTGCTAATTGCTTTCATCATACTATCAGAGAAAGGAAATTATAACAACGAGAGCTGTGTGTTTGGGTTTAGAGTGAAGATGGGGGGGGCTTACTCTCCAGGTTCATTTTGTGACTACAATTGTACACTTGAAACATAAACAGGGAAGATATAACATCTTGGAACAAATACAACGTCTAGTACAACATTTTCAAGCCATTTCTACATGGAAGGGATTGTGCATTGCGTGTTATGGTAGACTGGGGGTTGTTGTCTCACGCGACTTTAACCATCGTACAATTCAAGTGTATGTATATATCCATGCCCTATAAACCTTAACTGTCGTTTACTCGTCTAGACATCATGAATCAATATACGCCTAAACTCCCGCGTACTCCCGGAAAGATATGAGAAAGCAGCCTGAAAGGCACTCCTCATGCAATATACAATTTTTATTTTGTTGGTATAAAATAACTCTTTACCCACCTGTCCTCCAACACACTTCTTCCTCTTAGCTGGCCCTAATATCTGACTCCGCTATTAGGGAAGGTATAGGGTCCATACACATACGCACAAATACACATACGCACAAATACATATAAGCACAAATACACATACGCACAAATACACATAAGCACAAATACATATGTCCAAGGAAGCAGACTGCACCAACACATCAAAGATCATTTTGCATCTAACTTGTTCTGAGCAAAACCCATTCTTTCTTTTCCTGTAAACCTCCTTCCTCACGCACCTGTCCGTCAATACAACAAAAAGTCAAACACCAAAAAAATAACTGCTGCTTCATGCCTCCCAAACTTTGCACAAATGATAGTACCTTGGGCCGGAAGGGTGGAGGAAATTGGGGGCCCCCAACTAGGCATCTTGGTTGGAAAAGAGCTGGCAGGGTTGTTGGTAGAGTCCACCAGCCGGCTCGGTATCCAACTAGGAGGGTGGAAATAGCACAGATTATTAAGTATCGACACAATGGCGGGTACCTAATTCCCAAGGGCCCATTCTTTCGTCTTTACGAGGAGATCGTGTCAGATTTGGCACTCGAGCAACAATTCCATTGCTAGAGATTAGCTGTTGAATGCCTCCAGGTGGCAGCCGAAGAGTTCCTAGTGATGACAATGACCGGTAAGTTGAGTTCCTCCCCCGAGTATAATTATGTGATTTACTAATTCTTTGTTCATAGCTGGAGCCCTGGGTGCAGCACATGCTAGTCGCGTTACCCTCCTGGTCAAGGACCTGAGATTAGTTGAGGATGTCATGAACGTTATGGCTGGCCAGCCAGATGGTAGGACTCCGGAAGAGATGAGACGTCATCTAAATCAGGGGGGCCGTGCTCGTGGTGGTGCACCTCGTCCTCCTTGTCCTCCTGCTCTGCCTGGGGGTGCACCTCATCCTCGTCCCCCTCCTCCCGGAGGTGCACCTCCACCCACTGGTGCTCCATGTCCTGCGGGTGTTCCTTCTCCTGGGTGCGCTCCCCCTACTCCTCCTAGGAGTGCACCTCCTCGGCGTGATGCCCCTCCCTGTCGCCACAGAGCTTCTTCCCATCACTCACCCCCTCCCAATGACGGTAGTGACAGCGACCGTGACGACAGTGACAATCCTTGTGCACCGGTACGCCGACACTTGCATGGTGGCCCTGGGAGCATTAGCCGGACTGGTGGTAGTAGTACTATGGGGGGTGCTGGGGGAGTTGTTAGACAAGGAAATTTGGTTGGGGGTGTGGGTTCTCGTATGGGAGATGGAAATGGTAGTGAGGAAGTTGGTGTGAGAGGTGCTGAGGGAGACCATGATACTGGGCATGTGGGTACTGGGGGGGGGTGGTGGCAGTAGTAGTAGGGTGGTGGCCAGGGCCGGTGGAGGCACACCTGCACATACCGCTGGAACACGGCCGTCTGGGGCTGTGGTCAGTAGTCGTACACCGCGGACGACAGTTCAGCCGACTCGTGGTAGGGGTTGGAGTGGTTGGAGTGGGGCTCGTAGGCCCTCTGCAGACCCTGGTAGGAGTGTTTGGAGCAGTGGTGGCGGTAGGGTTCTGATGCACTCCGGGGGTGGTGGTGGGTGGGCAGGCGGTAGAGTTCTGATGCACTCCGGGGGCAGTGGTGAGACAGCAGGCGCTGGTGCTGCTGGAAGCGCTACCACCTAAGCATATTCGGGAATTATCTTTTTCTTGCTCTTAATTCACCTCTTTTTTCAACTATTGTGACATTCATTCTTCTTGTTTTCTTTTACTCCATAGTGTGGTCCCAATGTGGGGCGGGGGACAGGACAATCTTTTTTCCTTTTAAACAAATCATACAACTAACTCAAACCCCCGAGTCACATCTAACTTAGCATAATTACCTTTTATTGTTATAATTATACTGTTTCTTTAACGTCACCATTTCGCTATGTGAACTCTGAACACAGTAACTCCATAGCAGGACTGTGGTCATGATTGGGGCGTATGGCTTGGCGTATGGCTTGGGTGTATGATTTGGCTGGATAGTTTGGGCATATGGTTTGTGCGTATGTTTGAGTGTATGGCTTGGGCATAGGATTTGGGCGTATGGCACCGGCGGATGAATAAGGCTTATGAATAGGGCATATGATTTGAACCTGTGAATAGAGTGTTTGAAGTGGGCATATGAATTAGGCTTACGGCCTGCTGACACAATATACATTACTAGACCAGGCAACTCGGGCGTCCAATCGGTGTTGTCAATTATTCCGGTTCATATGGTATGAATCATTCCATGCAAATAAATCCCCATATATAATTTGAGGTATGTGGTTCTTGATATATGGTCATACAATTAGTCATTCATGTATCAAAAGAGCAAGGTTTGAAAGGGGAATATACCAAAAGGCGGGGCCCCAGGTGGGGAAAATTTATTGATGGGGGGCTGTCCGCGGCATAAAATGGGGCGGGGGCCTGGACAGGGGCAGGGGCCGGGGGTGGAAACAAAAGCACCCGCCCCAGGCCATGGACAGGGGCGGGGCGGGGGATTGGGGCGGGGGGCCGCCGGTTTGCGGACCCTGGAGATCCCGCAATGAACAGTATCTACCACTCATCTCCTCTCCTGACATCACCTTTCGTACATTAGCAAAAACGAATCCTGCATCTGATCCTCTGGCTTTGTGTCCTGAACCAAAGGTGATGTATTTTCTGACTCTCATGCGTTCTGTGCATCCTGAATTGTATTGCAATGCCTGACCAAATTTCACGCATCGTGAATTGCCCTGCCACATTCCATCCATCCTGACGCAAGGTTATCTCCCAGCTTCTAGACTACCCTAGACTCTGATCCTTATCTACTCTGAAGTTATAACTACCCTAAACTCTTGTTCTCGTCAGTTGTTTTTCCTGATGGCATCAGCAAAAATAGTATGCAGTATTTAGTGCGTTCTGTGCGCTGGATGCACCTGACACTGGAATATTAATCGTGAATCAGGACTCAACAACCCTACCATACAGCATACCTGATGCAACAAAACCCAGTACCTAATAGACAGGATGTACTGGACGTAGCACCTAATACTCAGGAAGGCAACTCACGCCAGACCAGATCTTCCTGACATAAGCGAAGGGTCTCCCCGTTACTTCTTTCTGATCTTGGTCACCTGGGTCACAATAGGTTTCATTCTGTCAAACTCTTAAATTGGCTTTAACAAGGCTTCTATTGTTCTAAGAAATAGGTAAATTCACAGCAAAGCCAGAGCCGGGCCTTCACAACCTCAGCCATCGCCGCTTCCTGGTCTCCCACCTTGTGCAGACCCTATAGCTCCATGGGGAATTGGCGACTCAGGATGTACCTTATACCTCTAGGTAGGTGGCATCGAGTCCAACAATTAACAGCAATAAGATCCAGGATCAGAGCAGTGGTTGTAGAGGGTGCAGTCATTGAGCGCAGGGATTGCCAAAGCTCGATTGAGCCTTGTAATATAATGAATAAAGCGCGCTGAGAAATGAAACCTACACCATCGGGAAGCTAGCATCGAGCCCAACAGCCTGCCATAATCAGATGCAGGATCAGAGCATTGGTTGTAGAGGAATCTGTGTTGTGGGGTGCGATTGTTAGTACATGAGTTAGCCATGAAGCTTCATGAATAAAGGTAGTTGAGCGATGGAGCTTAGATCATTGTGAAGTGAGTAAAGAGCCCAACAATGTCGCAGGATGGGGGCCCAAATGAGGGACGCGGTCGTGGAGGAATCTGACATCATGCTCTGGGAGCGTCTAGGTACCTCTAAAGACAAGAGCAAGAAGGGTCAGTGATTGCATGGGCCTTGATACGACGAAGACGTCCTGTATACCGCTGCATAGCGTCCGTCGAGCGGAACAATGATTGGCAATCAGGACCAGGATTGGCCAAGGAGTCGTGGAGGAATCTGGTATCAAGGGATGGGAGCGCCCAGATACCTATAAAGACAACCCACACCAGGGTTAGAGATTTCATGAGTGTTGTTGGGACAGAGATGTCCTTGATACCACTAGATAGCTGGCGTTGGGCCCAACAACATCGCGCAATCAGGCCCAGGATCGGCCTTGTGTGCGTAGAGGAATCGGAGATTGAGTTGTGGGAGCATTAGAAGACCTGAGTATTTAGTGAAATAAAATCTGAATGAACGGGTTGCGTTGATTACGTCCCTGCCCTTTGTATACACCGCCCGTCGCTACTACCGATTGAATGGCTCAGTGAGGCCTTCGGAGCGCTCGATGGAGGTCGGCGACGACCACCGCCAGGTGCAAAGTTGGTCAAACTTGGTCATTTAGAGGCAGTAAAAGTCGTAACAAGGTTTCCGTAGGTGAACCTGCGGAAGGATCATTATTATAATGCGTGGAAATGCCCCTAACAAGGGCTCTCTATAAAACGCTAAACTTACTGTCTGAGAAGGCCATGTGCCGTAATCTTTAAACATTTTAAAACTTTCAACAACGGATCTCTTGGTTCTCGCATCGATGAAGAACGCAGCGAAATGCGATAAGTAATGTGAATTGC
>Ga0307517_10006097_pt1 | contig 17958 bp, 8 predicted proteins | sample 23_EM_MG_FD_194515 | JGI IMG/M metagenome (GOLD analysis project Ga0307517, IMG submission 194515) | Populus trichocarpa ectomycorrhiza microbial communities from riparian zone in the Pacific Northwest, United States - 23_EM | ecosystem: Host-associated > Plants > Roots > Unclassified | place... | reverse complement strand
GCAGCGTTGTGTAGACCTGCCCGTACGCCAGCGGGCGGGCCTGGGGGAAGCGCTCGTCGTGACGGCGCTTCAGGTCGTAGCCGTGGCCCGGCTCCGAGGCGAGGAGCCCGAGCAGGACGTGTCCGGTGCTCAAGGTCTGTGTCCGTCTTCCTATGACAGGCGGCGCTATTCACTGAGTACATGTACTGAGTGAATAGTAGGGCGCGTGGAGGACGGAAGTCCACCGCAGAACGGGAATCAGCCGGCGGCCACGGCGTACGCAGCGACGCAATAGAGCGAGTAGCCGTACTTGGTGCCGCGCTCGATTCCCCGCACGCGCAGGAAGCGGGTGTCCGCGGGCGCGTCCAGGCGGACCGTACGGGCCCCCGGGGCGCCGTCGGAGACGGTCGCGGCGGTGTGCCAGGTGAGGCCGTCGGTGGAGGTCAGCACCTCGTAGCGGGAGGCGTACGCGTCCTGCCAGACCAGGTCGACGCGGCCGATCGCGGCGGGCCGTTCCAGCCGCACCTGGACCCAGGCGCCGTCCTGCGCGGGGGAGGACCAGCGGGTCGAGGCATCCCCGTCGGTGACCGACGAGGCGGGGAAGCCGGCGGTCTCGTCGGCCGAGGAGACCGCCTGTGCACCGCGGGCCTGGTCGGGCCCTCCGGTGCGCGGGTAGGCGTGCACGGTGACGGTCTGCCGCACCGTGCGGCCGTCCACCGTGAGGGTGACCGGCACCTCGTACGTCCCCGGGGTGGTGCCCGCGGGCACCGCGACCGTCACCGGCACGGTGAGCGTGCCGCCGCGCGGCAGGTCCACGGCGCCGGGGGCGGCCGCGGTGACGCCGTCCGGCGCGGCGGCGGTGAGGGTGACGCGGGCCGCGTCCGGCGAGGCGTCGGCCAGTTCGGCGGAGACGGTGGCGGGGTCGCCGCCGACCTCGACGTCGGCCTCGGTGCGGTCCAGGGTCATCCGGGCGGCGGGCCGGTCCGCGTACCACGGCACGATCTCGTGCACCGGGGGCGCGTCCGCGGCCGCGTTCCACGTCAGGCGCAGGGCGTCCGCTTTCGCCGCATGCGCAGGCAGCTCGGTCCAGCCGCTGCCCAGCGCCCCGAGCGACCGCCAGCCCTCGCCGGGTACGCGCACCTCCACCGAGCCCGGCCGGCTCCCGGCACCCGCCGGATCCGTCAGCACCGTCACCGCGTCCAGCGGGCGGGCCGAGCCCAGGGAGACCGTCAGGCCGCCGCCCCGCGGCCGGTACGCCGTCGTCACGTCGCCGTCCGTCGCCGGGGAGGTGTCGGCCGGCCGGTCGTCGGCCTCGTCCGGTGTCGTCACGGCGAACTCCCGCACCGACACCGCGCTCTCCTGCGCCGCCGCCGACCGCAGCCGTACGTAACGGGCCTTCGCGCCCGCCGGAAGGCTCGCGGAGACCGTCGACTCGTCGCGGAACCCGCCGGCCCGCCGCCAGCCCGAGCCGTCGCCCGCCGAGTACTCCAGCACCGCGTCGCGCAGGCGGTCCTGCGCGCCCATCGTCACCCGCACCGCGCGCACCGTCCGCGCCGTGCCCAGGTCCACGCCGAACGCGTCGTTCCTCTGCGGCGGCGCGTCACTCGTCCAGGCCGTCGAGTCCTTGCCGTCCGTCATCGCCGCGAGCTGCGTCGAACGCGCCGAACCCAGCGACGACGTGGGCTGCCGGCCGTCCGTGCCCACCCCGCTCCACGCGTCCGCCGTCTCCAGCGCCTTGGCCAGGAACGGCGCCAGCACCCCGGCGCCCACCGTCGCCGTGCTCCGCGCGATCCGCTCGCGCGTCCGCTCCACCGCCAGCCGGTCCCGCCACGCCGCCGTGCCGTCCCCGCGCCGCTGCGCCAGCAGCATGTCGACGGCCCGCCCGCCCGCGCCCCCGTACCGCGCCAACTGGCTCAGCCAGGGCCGTACTTCCGCGCCGAAGGCACCGCCGGCCAGCCCGTCGAGGCTCTGCGGCGCGCTCCGCATCGTCGCGAACGCGGCCTTCAGGCGGTCGGCGGCAGCGGTGAGCCCGGTGGGCGTCCCGTCGTCGTAGGCGGTCCAGAAGTCCTTCAACAGTGGGCGCAGATAGGCCGATTCCGTGCCGCCCAGCGCCGACGACGCGTCATTGCCGGCGAGCGCGCGCAGCGCGGCCCGCGCGCCGGCGTCCTTCCCGGCCAGGTCGTCGATCGCGGCCTGCCAGGACCCGGCGGGGTCGTACGCGTCCGGATTCCAGGCGTAGTCCGCCGCCGTGAACAGCGCAATCCGCGACGCGGCCGCCTGCTGCATCGCCGCTGCCAGCACCCCCGACGTCGCCGTGGCCACGGCTGGCTCCCGCCCGCTGTACGGGCCCAGGAAGACGCGGTCCGCGGCGTAGTCGTTGACCGGGTAGTTGTCGAGCGTGAGCAGCGGATGCCCCAGCGCGGCGCGGGCCCCGGCGACTTGAGCGCCGGTGATCTTCTTCGGCACCACGCCGACCCCGGTCCAGGCGACCGGGACACCGGCGTTGAGGGCTCCGGCGAGGGCGGTGCGGTACGCGGTCGCGCCGTCCTGGTAGTACTCGGTCGGCAGCACCGACAGCCGCGCCGGCCGCGACGGGAGGTGCATGCGCAGGCGCAGATGTTCGGCCACGGCGTTCACAACGTCCGCCTGCGCATGCGCCGCCGCCTTCGGGCCGCCGCCGTACGTGTCGGCGTCCTCGTCGCAGTGCCACTCGCTGTAGCTCACGTCCTGGAACTGCACCTGGAACGCGCGCACGCCCAGTTCCCACATCATGTCCATCTTGCGCAGCAGCGCCTTGCGGTCGTCCCGCGACGAGAAGCACATCGCCTGGCCCGGTGCCACCGCCCACGCCAGCGTCACGTGATTGCGCCGCGCCCGCTCCGCGAGCGCCCGGAACCGCGAGCGCTGCGCGGCCGGGTACGGATCCCGCCACTGCTCCTGGCGGTACGAATCGTCCCCCGGCGCGTACAGGTACTGGTTCTGCTTGGTGCGGCCCAGGAAGTCCAGTTGCGCCAACCGCTGGCTCTGGCTCCACGGCTCCCCGTAGAAGCTCTCCGCGATCCCCCGGACGGCGGCAGCCGGCCAGTCCCGGACGACGACCCCGGGCAGCCCCTGCTCGGTCACCAGCTGACGCAGCGTCTGCGCGGCATGGAACAGGCCGTCGTCCCCCGCGCCCGCCAGTGCGACCGTCTCCCCGTCGATTGCCAAGCGGTACCCGCCATCGGGCAGATCGACGGTTCCGTCCGCGTAGACCGTGGTCCCCTTGCGGGTGGATGCGGCGGCCTCGACGATGTGGCGGGCACCGGCCTCGCGAAGCGCGGTGCGGATCGCTTCCAGCGCGTACGGGTCGGCGTGCGGGCCCGCGACGAGGGTGACGGTTTCCGTCACAGGGGTGAATCCGCCTTGCGCATGCAGGGATTGGGGCCGCGGCCACACGGACGTGTTCCCGGCCGAGGACACGGCGATCGCGCCGGGCGCGCCCGTGACTGTCCCGCCGATGACGGTGGCTACGAGGGCGGCCGTGCTTGCTGCTGCGGATCTCATACGGCGGCCGATCATGGGGCGCTAGCCCACCACTTCCTGTTGGGGAGTGTCAATGTGTCACCCTTGCGGGGGATGGGGTGGATAACTGCCGGTTGATGCAGCCACAGTGCGGCGCCGTTGCGCCTGCGGCGGGCTTCTCCCCCACCCCGCCCCTTCCCGAAACCGGGCTCTGCCCGGACCCGCCGGGGCTCCGCCCCCGGGCCCCCGAACGCCCTGCGGGCGTGTCCTCAAACGCCGGACGGGCTGAATTCGCCGCGTCAGGGACGAGAAGACAGACGGTGCCGCCGTAGCCTGGCCAGGTGGCCGAACCCTTTGAGTTGACGCTCGTCGAGCAGACGGCAGCCGTGCGGCGCCGCGAGCTGTCGCCGGTTGAGCTGACGGAGCACTATCTGCGGCGGATCGAGCGGCTGAACGACTCGGTGGGGGCGTATCTGACGGTGACGCCGGAACGGGCGCTGGCGCAGGCCCGCAGGGCGGAGCAGCGGGTGATGGAGGGCGAGGAGGCAGCCCTTCTGGGGGTGCCGGTTCCGGTCAAGGACCTGACGCCGGTGCGGGGAGTCCGGTTCACGTCCGGGTCGGCGGTGTTCGCGGAGCACGTCGCGGGCGAGGACGCGTACATCGTGACGCTGCTGCGCGACAGGGCGGGAAGCGTGCTGCTGGGCAAGACCAACACGCCCGAATTCGGGCTGCCGGCGTACACGGAGAACCGCCTGGGGCCGCCGGCGCGGACGCCGTACGACCTGAGGCTGGGCGCGGGCGGGAGCAGCGGCGGGGCGGCAGCGGCGGTGGCGGCGGGGCTGGCGCCGGCGGCACAGGGGAGTGACGGGGGAGGGTCGATCAGGATCCCGGCGAGCTGTTGCGGGGTGGTGGGGGTGAAGCCGAGCAGGGGGCGGGTGAGCCCGGCGCCCTACGGGGACGGGAGCGGGCTGGCGGTGTCGGGGCCGATCGCGCGGACGGTGCGGGACGCGGCGCTGCTGCTGGACGCGATGGCGGTGCCCGCGCCGGGGGATCCGTTCTCGCTGCCGCCGCCGGAGCGGTCGTTCGAGCAGTGGAGCCGCCGGGAGCCGGGACGCCTGCGCATCGCGCGCTGGGCGAGCCCGGACGTGGCGGGGGTGACGGTCGACCCGGAGGTGCTGGCGGCGTACGAGCGGACGTCGGAGCTGCTGGCGGGGCTGGGCCACGAGATCGTCGATGTGCCGCAGCCGCTGGAGCCGGGGGACCGGGATCCGTTCACGCCGGTGTGGGCGGTGATGGCGGCGAGCATGCCCGTGCCGCCGGAGCGGGAGGCGGAGCTGATGCCGCTGACGCGCTGGCTGCGGGAGCGGGGACGGTCGGTGAGCGGCCTGGAGTACACCCGGGCGCTGGCGGCGATGCAGGCGGTGGGGCGCAAGCACGCCGCCGCCGTGGCGCCGTACGACGCGGTGCTGACCCCGACGCTGGCCCAGCTCCCGGCGCCGGTGGGCGCCCTGCGCGACGACGCGGACCCGGAGGCGGACTTCGCGGCGCAGCTCGCCTTCACGCCGTTCACGGCGCCGTGGAACATCGCGGGCCTGCCCGCGGTCTCGCTGCCCGTGCAGTGGACCGTCTCCGGTCTGCCGGTCGGGATGATGCTCGGCGCCGCGCATGCGGCGGACGGGCCGCTGCTGGCGCTCGCCGCGCAGGTCGAGGCGGCCGCCGCCACCGCAGGACTTGGCTCCGCGCGTATTGGGTATGGCTGAGCTGTCCGACCCGCCCCACCTCGCCTCACCTCTGCCTCACCCCCATCCCACCCCCGACCCTCACCGGAGAACACCGTGGCCGAACGCTCACGGCTGGCGGCGCTGCACGGCGTGGACACCACCTACCGGCCCGCGCCGGACAAGGTGGTCCGCGTGCCGGACGACACCGTCGTCGAGGTGCTGGCCGCGCTCGGCGTGGACGCCTCGACCCCGGCCGCCGTACGCGAGGCGCTCGCCGCGCATGAGCGGCGTGCGCACGGCAGGCTGCTCCCGCGCAGCGTCTTCGTCCGGGCCGGCCAGGCGCCGCGGATCGCCGTCCCGGAGGGGACGACGCTGCGCGTGGAGACCGAGGACGGCGAGGAGTTCGACTGGCGCCCGGAGCAGACGCTGCCGGTCGGGCGGCACTCGCTGCGCGCGCAGGGCCCCGACGGGCGGACCGCATGCGCGCAGCTCGTGGTCGCGCCGGACCGGCTGGCGGGACCGCCGGTGCGCACGTACGGCTTCATGGCGCAGCTGTACTCGGTGCTGTCCACCCGGTCGTGGGGCATGGGGGACCTCGGCGATCTCGCCGACCTCGCCGCGTGGTCGGGGCGGACGCTGGGAGCCGGATTTCTGCAGGTCAACCCGCTGCATGTGGCGGTGCAGGGGCGGCCGACGGACCCATCGCCGTACCGGCCCTCGTCGCGGAGATTTCCCGACCCGGTCTATCTGCGGGTGGAGGAGGTCCCGGAGTACGCGTATCTGGAGCCCGCGCAGCGGGAGCGGGCCGAGGATCTGCTGCGGAGGGCGTCGGTGCTGCGCGACTCCGTGCTGCAGAAGGAAGCGCTGATCGACCGGGACGCGGTGTGGGAGCTGAAGCGCGAAGCGCTCGCGCTGGTGCGCAAGGTGCCGCTCAGCCCGGGCCGCCGGGCCGCGTACTGCGACTTCCTGGCCGGGCAGGGCCAGGCGCTGGACGACCACGCCACCTGGTCGACGCTCGCCCAGGTCCACGGCCCGGACTGGCATGGCTGGCCGGCCGGACTGCGCGACCCCCGCTCCGCGCAGGTCGCGCGGGCCCGGCAGGAGCATCTGGAGCAGGTCGACTTCCACTGCTGGCTGGCCTGGCTGACCGACAGCCAGCTCGGCGCAGCGCAGCGCGCCGCGAAGGACGCCGGCATGACGGTCGGGATCGTCCATGACCTCGCGGTCGGCGTCCACCCGTCCGGCTCGGACGCCTGGGCCCTGCAGGACGCCCTCGCGCACGGCATGTCGGTCGGCGCGCCCCCGGACGCCTTCAACGCGCACGGCCAGGACTGGGGCCTCCCGCCCTGGCGCCCCGACGCCCTCGACGCGACCGGCTACGCCCCCTACCGCGACCTCCTGCGGGCGGTGCTCCGGCACGCGGGCGGCCTGCGCATCGACCATGTGATGGGCCTGTTCCGGCTGTGGTGGGTCCCGCAGGGGCGGCCGCCGACGGAGGGCGCGTACGTCAGGTACGACAGCGAGGCCATGCTCGGCCTGCTGGCCCTGGAAGCGCAGCGGGCGGGCGCGGTGGTCATCGGGGAGGACCTCGGCACGGTCGAGCCGGGCGTACGGGAGGAGCTCGCGGACCGCGGGATCCTCGGGACCTCCGTGCTGTGGTTCGAACGGGACTACGCGGGCGGCGGCCGGCCGCTGCCGCCCCAGGCCTGGCGGGCCTCGTCCCTGGCCACCGTCACCACGCACGACCTGCCCAGCACCGCTGCCCGGCTCACCGGCGAGCACGTCGAACTACGGCACCGGCTCGGGCTGCTCGGCCGCCCCCTCGAACAGGAGCAGGCCGAGGACGCGGTCGAGGTGGCCGAGTGGCTGGCCCTGCTCGGCCGGCTCGGGCTCCTGCCCGAAGGCACCGGCGACGAGGAGGCCGTCGTCAAGGCGCTCCACCGGTTCCTGACCGCCACCCCCGCCCGGATGCTTGGCGTCTGGCTCCCCGACGCGGTCGGCGACCGCCGGCCCCAGAACCTTCCCGGCACGTGGGATCAGTATCCGAACTGGCGGCTCCCGATCGCCGGTGCGGACGGCCGCCCCGTGACGCTTGAGCAGCTCGCGGCCTCGGCGCGGCTGCACGCGCTGGCGGAGGAAGTACGGGCGGGGCTCGCCGCCCCTGACGCCACCGACCCCGAAGCCACCGACCCGTAAGGCCACCCCGGGCGCGCGGTGCGGGTGGGCATTGGCTACGGTGGATGTGTGGACAAGGCCAAGAAGAACGCTCTGCGTGCCGGCACGGTCGCCGCGGGCACGGTGCTGATGCTGCTCATGACGTCCCCCGCGTTCGCGCTGGTGCGCGACGACGGCGACGACCCCGGCAACGGCCTGAGCGTCGCCGAGACGCTCGGTCTGTTCGTCGCGCTGCCCCTGTTGCTCTTCGCGGTCATCGCGGGGCTCGTCATCGTCACGGACAAGTCCCGCAAGGCGTAAGTCCCGCATGGCGTAAGTCCTGCATGGCGTAAGCCTGCGGCTCAAGACGAGAAAGGGCCCCTCGGATCGCTCCGAGGGGCCCTTTCCCGTACCGCTCAGCCGGCCGCCGCGTCCGCGGCCTGCGCGCGCAGCGCCCGCTCGACGCCCGCGCGGGACTCGGTGACGAGCCGCCGCAGGGCGGGGACCGGGTCGGACTCGGCGAGCCAGGTGTCGGTCGCGTCGAGGGTGGCCTGGGAGATCGTCAGCGACGGGTAGAGGCTGATCACGATCTGCTGGGCCATCTCGTGGCTGCGGGTGTCCCAGACCTCCTTGAGGGCCGCGAAGTACTTCTCGGCGTAAGGAGCGATCAGCTCGCGCTGGTCGGTCTGGACGAAGCCCGCGATGACGGCCTCCTGGACCGCGTTCGGGAACTTCTCGCTCTCCACGACCGACGCCCAGACCTCGGCCTTGGCCTCGGCGGTGGGGAAGGCGGCGCGGGCGGTGGCGGCGTGCCGCTCGCCGGCGGCCGTGGGGTCGCGGTCGAGCTCGGCCACGATGGCGTTCTCGTCGGCGCGGCCGGTGGCGGCGAGCCGCTGGAGCAGCGACCAGCGCAGCTCGGTGTCGACGGCCAGGCCGTCCACCGTCCGCGTGCCGTCGAGCAGGCCGGCGAGCAGGTCCAGCTGCTCCGGCGTACGGGCGGTGGCGGCGAAGGCGCGGGCCCAGGCGAGCTGGTGGTCGCTGCCGGGGGCGGCGGCGCGCAGGTGCTCCTCGGTCGCCTCCGTCCAGCGGGCGAGACCGGAGGGCCGCCAGGCGGGGTCGGCGTACAGGTCGATGGCGAGCTTGACCTGGCGGTGCAGGGACTGCACCACGCCGATGTCGGACTCCTTGGCGATGCCGGCCAGGACCAGCTCCAGGTAGTCCCGGGCGGCCAGTTCGCCGTCACGGGTCATGTCCCAGGCGGCGGACCAGACCAGGGCGCGGGGGAGCGACTCGGTGAAGTCGCCGACGTGGCCGCGTACGGTCGCCAGCGAGACCTCGTCCAGGCGCACCTTGGCGTACGACAGGTCGTCGTCGTTGAGCAGTACGACCGCGGGCCGGCGCTCGCCGGTCAGCTCGGGGACCTCGGTCAGCTCGCCGTCGACGTCCAGCTCGACCCGCCGGGCGCGGACCAGGCTGCCGGCCTCCGACAGCTCGTACAGGCCGATCGCGATCCGGTGCGGCCGCAGCACGGCCTGCCCCTTGGCGCCGGCCGGGAGGGCCGGGGCCTCCTGGCGTACGGCGAAGCCGGTGATGACACCGTCGGGACCGTCCTGCGAGACCTCGATCTCGGGGCGCAGGATGTTGATGCCGGCGGTCTCCAGCCAGGCCTTCGACCAGGTCTTCAGGTCGCGGCCGCTGGTCTCCTCCAGGGCGCCGAGCAGGTCGGGGAGCCGGGTGTTGCCCCAGGCGTGGGCCTTGAAGTAGGCCTGGACGCCCTTGAAGAACTCGTCCTGCCCGACATAGGCGACGAGCTGCTTGAGCACCGACGCGCCCTTGGCGTACGTGATGCCGTCGAAGTTGACCAGGACGTCGTCCAGGTCGTTGATCTCCGCCATGATCGGGTGGGTGGAGGGCAGTTGGTCCTGCCGGTAGGCCCAGGTCTTCTCGCTGTTGGCGAAGGTGGTCCAGGCGGCGGGCCACTTGGTGCCGGGCGCGGCCGCCTGGCAGGCGACGGAGGTGTAGGTGGCGAACGACTCGTTCAGCCAGAGGTCGTTCCACCACTCCATGGTGACCAGGTCGCCGAACCACATGTGGGCCAGCTCGTGCAGGATCGTCTCGGCGCGGCCCTGGTACGCGGCGTCGGTCACCTTCGAGCGGAAGACGTACTGGTCGCGGATGGTCACCGCGCCCGCGTTCTCCATCGCGCCGGCGTTGAACTCCGGGACGAAGAGCTGGTCGTACTTCTCGAAGGGGTACGCGTAGTCGAACTTCTCCTGGAACCAGTCGAAGCCCTGCCGCGTGACGTCGAAGATCGCGTCCGCGTCCAGGTACTCGGCCAGCGAAGGGCGACAGTAGACCGCGAGCGGCACGCTCCGGCCGCCGCCCTCCCAGGTGCTGTGCACCGCGTGGTACGGGCCGACGATCAGGGCGGTGATGTACGTGGAGATGCGCGGGGTCGTCGCGAAGCTCCACACGTCGTCGACCGGCTCCGGGGTCGGCGAGTTGGAGACGACCGTCCAGCCGGTCGGGGCCTTCACGGTGAAGGTGAAGGTCGCCTTGAGGTCCGGCTGCTCGAAGCTGGCGAAGACCCGGCGGGCGTCCGGCACCTCGAACTGGGTGTAGAGGTACGCCTGCTTGTCGACCGGGTCGACGAAGCGGTGCAGTCCCTCACCGGTGTTGGTGTACGCGGCGTCCGCGACCACCTTCAGCTCATTGGGTCCGGCGGCCAGCGAGGGCAGCGCGATCCGCGAGTCCTCGAAGACCTCCGCAGGGTCCAGGGCGGTCCCGTTGAGGACCACCTCGTGCACGGCGGGCGCGACCAGGTCGATAAAGGTCGAGGCCCCGGCCTCGGCGGAGTCGAAGCGCACCGTCGTCACCGACCGGAACGTGCCCCCGTCCTGTGCCCCGCGCAGGTCGAGATCGATCTCGTAAGAGTCCACGGTGAGCAGGCGCGCGCGCTGCCGCGCCTCCTCACGAGTGAGGTTCGTGCCAGGCACGTATCCGTCTCCTTCGTCGGTCTTTGCCCTCATCCTCGCACGCGGGGGAGCGCTGCCGCCCGAGGGATTTCCCTGCTTGTCAGCCCCCTGTGAGCGCTCTCGGCGGTCACCGCAAGGGGTGATCCCGGCACAACCCCGATGTGGTCCCGACGTGCGGAGGCGTCGCCCGAGGCCCGGGCGTCCCGCCCTTTGACGCGGGGAGCCGCCAGCCGGTTTCACCCAGATAGGTGAAGTGCCCCTGTCGGCAACCGAACACATGAACTTTAGTACGGGGATGTCCTGGTTTGTCGACGGGATCGTAACAGCGGTTAGCGGGCGATCCCGGCGAGGGAATTGACCCGGCATGAACCAGAACCTCCCGCTCGGCACCGCGAGCCCCCGCACCAGCCCCCGCACCAGCCCCAGCGCCGGACCCAGCAGCAGCCCCCGCACCCTGGACCACCTCTCCCGCAACCGGCGACGGGTGATGACGGAGCGTCAGCTCCGCGAGCACGGCGTCACCGCCGGTGACCTCGCCGAGCGGTGCGGCCCCGAAGGCCCCTGGCAACTGCTGCTCCCGCAGGTGTACCTGCTGCACGCCGGGCCGCCGACCAGCGAGGAACGGATCGAGGCCGCGCTGCTCTACGCCGACGGGCAGGGCGAGGGCGGGGACGTGATGATCACCGGCCTGGCCGCCCTGGCCCTGCACCGCTTCTCCTGCGTCCCCCCGCTGCTCGGCCTGGACCGCATCGACCTGCTGGTCGCCAGCCGGCGGCGGCTGCGCGGCGCCGGCGAGGTGGCGATCCACCGGGCCCACGTCCTGCCCCGCCCCCAGGAGGTCGCCGGAGTCCCCTGCGCCCCGGTGCCGCGCGCGCTGGCCGACGCCGTCGCGGAGCTGGACGACCCGGAGACCGTACGCCGGCTGCTGACCGAGGCGGTGCGCGGCGGCCACTGCGAAGCGGCCGCGGTCGTACGGGAGTTGAGCCAGGCCCGGCTGCTGTCCAGGCCGCATGTCGTCGAGGCGGTGGACACCCTGCTCGCCGAGGGCCGCGCGATCGCGGAGAGCCGGCTCTACGACATGGTCCGCTGCTTCGGCCTGCCCGACCCGGTGTGGAACGTCGACCTGCGGCTGCCCGGCGGCCCGCACCTGGGCGGCGTGGACGCGTACTGGCCGGAGCACGCGGTGGCGGTGGAGATCGACGCCCGCGCCCCGCGCCAGGAGGAGGACGCGCTGTGGTCGGAGTACGCCCGCAAGCGCGAGCACCTGGAGCGGCTCGGGATCACGGTTGTGCACATCACCCCGAAGAAGCTGCGCGAGTCGCTGGAGCAGCAGGCGGCCGTGGTGCGGACGGCTCTGATGGCCTCGTCCGACCGCACCCCGGCCGCGTATGTCGTCGTCCTGCCGAGCTGATGCCGCCCGTTGCCGAGCCGGGATCAGCGCTTCTTCAGCAGCAGTTCGACATTGCGGTCGCCGGCCGCGCCGGTGAGATCGGCCGGCTTCGCGCCCTGCGCGTTGAAGGCGAACTCGCGGTAGAGCGCGGCCACGCCGGTCTGGGAGAGGTCGGCGAAGTCGGTCCGGCGCGGGGCCGCGGACTCCACGAGCGTGGCGATCAGCGAGATCGTCCCGTCGTGGTTGTCGGTGAGCTCGATGACACGGGCCAGCTGCGGGAAGTCGACGTGCGAGGCGGTGGAGACCTCCCAGAAGGAGCCGTGCGCCACGATCTTGTTGCGGTGACTGTGGCCGTTGATCCAGGCCGCGACATTACGGTGCGCCCGCAGGGTCGCGACCAGCTTGTCGCCGCCGTACCGCACCTCGTCGGGGCGGGCCGGGTCGCGCAGCAGATTGGTCATCGCCCAGCTCGGGTGGTGGCTGAAGACCAGCACCGTCTCGTCGGCGTGGGCGGTGAGCGTGCGCTCCAGCCACCGCAGTTGCGCGGCGCCGACGGAGCCCCGGTAGTCGCCGCCCCGGTCGGTGGTGTCCAGGCTGATGCCCACGACGTCGTCGGCGATCCGGAACGAGTAGTACAGCCGGTCCTCGTCCAGGTTCGCCTGGGTGTAGCCGTGGCCGACCGGCCCCGCGCCCTTGTACGCCGGGTCCAGGTGCGCGGCGAGGTAGCCGTGCGGGGTGAACGGCGCGCGGCGCTCGTCCGCGGTGACGCTGCGCGCCCTGGACGCGTACGCCTTGATCGCGTCGCGGACCGCGGTGCCCTTGGGGTCCTTGCCGGTCTGGATGACCTTCAGCAGCCGCTCGGCCTCGGTGGCGGGTATCGACTGCAGCTTGCGCGAGCCGACCGCCAGGTCGTGCCAGAACGAGCCGGCCGCGTAGGCCCCGCTGACCAGCGCGTCGTGGTTGCCGACGGTGGAGTACCACGGCATGTTCAGCCCGGGGCTGACGACCTCGCGGGTCGCGGCGGCCAGGTAGCCGGCCAGGTGGGGGAAGCCGTGCTGCTTGTCGGTGTCCCGCAGGGTGGATTCCGGCTGCCAGAAGAGCTTGAGCCCGGAGTTCTGGATGCCCTCGTAGCCGCTCGCGTCACCGGAGTTCGGCAGGATCCGGCCGCCGCTCATCACCTGCAGGAACCACTGCAGCTCCAGCTGGGAGTTGTTGTCCGTGTTGTCGCCCGTCGTCATCGCGAAGCCGATCGGGCTGCCCGTCGCCGGCCCGCCGCGCAGCGCGTTCACCCGCTCGACCATCGCCGCCGCGCCCGCCACGGTCAGTGCCTCCTGCGGACGCCAGCCGCCGGTCCTGCCCGCCCGCAGGAACTCGGTGCGCAGCGGTGACTGGACATCGGTGATGTGCAGATCCGTGAACTGCACGAAGCAGGCGAGAGCCGTACGCCGCCCGGCCCGGCCGCTCCTGGCGGGCGCCAGCTCGGTCCGGGTCACCCGGGACCAGCCCGGGCCGTCGGCGAGGCGGCGGTAGCTTCCGCTGCCGCGTGGCGCCGAGACGGCGCGCAGTGTCGTACCGACCGTGGAGGGGGCGGCCGGTACGACCGGCAGGCGCCCCGTCACGGACTGCGCGGCAGCGGGTGACGCCTTCGCGTCACCCGAACCGGGCACCAGCGCGATGCCGAGCCCCGCGGTCACGGCGGTGGTGCCGGACGCGAGCAGGAAGTTGCGGCGATTGAGCGCAGCCATGCGGAGCTCCCCCGAGACGGGTGCGGCGTACAAGGACGTCGTTCACCTGGATGGTTGGCAGCCGGAGTGACCTTGCGGGCAACGGAAACGGAACTCCGGACGCCGATCTCGGGACATGGATCTCGGTGGATACGGTGCTTACCGAACCCTCCCCGGCCGGAGGTTTGGTGCTCATGTGCCGTTCATCGACGGCCTTGAACGGCCAGGGGATTGCCCTCGAATTCCGGACTCGGCGGAGTGCGGGAGAACCCTCGATCGCGGATCCGCGCACGGCATCGCCGCAGGCAGGAGCCTCGGCGTCCGCAATCGGGCACGGAATCGGATATGGCGGATTCGCGTCATGTCCCGCTTACGCCACCGCAGGTACTCCCCAAACACAGGTCACGTACAGCAGCCTGTGTGGTCAACCGGTGCCCAAATCTTGAACAAGGATGCCCATGACTCTCCAGCACATACGCGCTAAGAGACGCGTAGCGCGAATAGCGCTCGCCGCGGGCCTCGTCGCCGCGCTCTCCGCGACCGGCCCCTCCGCCCTCGCCACCGCGGCAGGCGGTGGCGGCGGCATCGGCGGCACCGGTGCCGTGCCGGCCAAGACCGCCGCCGACAAGCTCGGTTCGGACGATGCCGACCTCCTCGTCCAGGCCAAGGCCGACGGCGCCAAGAACGTCACCCTGATGATCGCGACCACGCCGGGCAGCACCGAGCAGGTCGCCAAGCAGCTCGACGCCGTCACGGGCGCGTCGGTGGGGCAGACGTACGACAAGCTCGGCTACGTCCGCGCGACCCTGCCCACCGGCAAGGCGGACGCGGCGATCGCCAAGGCGACGAAGCTGTCCTCGGTGCTCGCGATCGATCTCAAGCAGGAGATCCAGATCGACGACCCGACGCCGACGGCCGACACGACCAAGAAGGCGGCGGCCTCGGCCACCACCACGACGACGTACTCGGGCCCGAGCGCCAGCACCCCCGCGAAGAACCCCTACCAGCCGTCCTTCGAGACCGGCGCGGTGGACTTCGTCAAGGACAACCCCAAGGCCGACGGCCGCGGCGTCACCATCGGCATCCTGGACTCCGGCGTCGACCTCGGGCACCCGGCGCTGCAGAAGACCACGACCGGTGAGCGCAAGATCGTGGACTGGGTCACCTCGACCGACCCGATCACCGACAGCGACAACACCTGGCGTCCGATGCTGACCTCGGTCTCCGGCGCCAGCTTCGCCTACGCCGGCCGTACCTGGACCGCGCCCTCCGGCTCGTACCAGATCACCCGCTTCCGGGAGAGCTACACCACCGGCGGCGACATGGCCGGTGACCTCAACCGCGACGGCGACACCACCGACATCTGGGGCGTGCTCTACGACCCGGCCGCCGGCACCGTGCGCGTGGACCTCAACGACAACGGTGACTTCACCGACGACGTGGCCATGAAGCCGTACAAGGACGGCTTCCAGATCGGCTACTTCGGGACCGACGACCCGGCCACGCAGATCTCCGAGCGCATCCCCTTCGTCGTCCAGATCAAGAAGGACGTCAAGCTCGACCCCTACGGCGGCGACTACATCGGCAAGACCGCCGACTTCGTCAACATCGGCGTCATCGAGTCCGAGCACGGCACCCACGTCGCCGGCATCACCTCCGCCAACGGCCTGTTCGGCGGCAAGATGAACGGCGCCGCGCCCGGCGCGAAGATCGTGTCGTCCCGCGCCTGCACCTGGACCGGCGGCTGCACCAACGTCGCGCTGACCGAGGGCATGATCGACCTGGTCGTGAACCGCGGGGTGGACATCGTCAACATGTCCATCGGCGGCCTGCCCGCGCTCAACGACGGCAACAACGCCCGCGCCCAGCTCTACACCCAGCTGATCGACACCTACGGCGTCCAGCTCGTCATCTCGGCCGGCAACAGCGGCTCCGGCGCCAACACCATCGGCGACCCGGGCCTGGCCGACAAGGTCATCAGCGTCGGCGCCTCGGTCTCCAAGGAGACCTGGGCGGCCAACTACGGCTCGGTCGTGAAGCGGAAGTACAACCTCTTCCCCTTCTCCTCCCGCGGCCCGCGTGAGGACGGCGGCTTCGCCCCGATCATCACCGCCCCCGGCGCCTCCATCAACACCATCCCGACCTGGGAGGCCGGCGCCCCGGTCGCCGAGGCCGGCTACACCCTCCCGGCCGGCTACGGCATGCTGCAGGGCACCTCGATGGCGTCCCCGCAGGCCACCGGCGCTTCGGCGCTGCTGCTGTCCGCCGCGAAGCAGAAGGGCATCGACCTCACCCCGGCGAAGCTCCGCACCGCGCTGACCAGCACCGCCACGCACATCGACGGCGCCCAGACGTACGAAGAGGGCTCCGGCCTGATCAACATCGTCAACGCCTGGCACCTGATCAAGAAGGGCGTCTCCGCCCACGAGTACACCGTCAAGGCCCCGGTCGACACCGCCCTCGACCAGTACCTCGCCACCCCGGGCTTCGGCACCGGCCTGTACGACCGCGAGGGCGGCCTCAAGACCGGCCAGCGCAAGACGTACGACATCACGATCACCCGCACCACCGGCCCGGCCGGCTCGGTATGGCACGAGCTTGAGTGGGACAACAACGACGGGACCTTCCGTTTCGCCGGCTCCAGCCACGTCCTGCTGCCGCTGAACACCCCGGTCACCGTCAAGGTCGCGGCCAAGACGTACGAGGCCGGCCTGCACAGCGCCACCCTGAAGGTCAACGACCCGAAGACGCTGGGCACCGACACCGAGATCCTGACCACGGTCGTCGTCTCCAAGCCGCAGACCGCCCCGTCCTACGCGGTCGCCGCCAAGAGCTCGGTCGAGCGCAACAGCACCAAGTCCTACTTCGTCACCGTCCCCGAGGGCGCCAAGACCCTTGAGGTCGCGCTCGGCGGCCTCGCGACGGGCAGCCAGACCCGCTTCATCGCGATCACCCCGTACGGCGTCCCGGCCGACAACACCGCGACGACCTTCTGCTACCCGAACTACACCACCACCAACGGCTGCAACCCCGCCCTGCGCTCCTACGCCGACCCGCTGCCGGGCGTCTGGGAGATCGAGGTCGAGGCCCGCCGTACGTCCCCGCTGCTCACCAACCCGTACGCGCTCACCGCGACCGCGCTCGGCGTGAGCTTCGACCCGGAGACGCAGACCGTCGCCGAGGCCACGGTCGGCACGGCCTCCCCGGTGAGCTGGACCGTGAAGAACAACTTCGCGCCCATCACCGGCGGTTCGCTCCAGGGCGGCCCGCTCGGTTCCGCCGCCAGCTCGCGCAAGTCCATCGCGGACGGTGCGAGCGAGGTCACCACGGTCGTCGTCCCCGAGGGCGCCTCCCGTCTCGACGTGGCGATCGGCAGCACCTCCGACACCTCGGCCGACCTCGACCTGTCCGTGTCCCTCAACGGCACGGTCGTCGGCTCGTCCGCGGACGGCGACTCGGAGGAGGCGGTCAGCCTCACCAACCCGGCGGCCGGTACGTACACCATCACGGTGGACGGCTACTCCGTCCCGGCGGGCACCACCGAGTACGACTACAAGGACGTCTTCTTCTCCAGCGCCCTCGGCTCGGTCAACGTCGGCACCTCGCCGGTCACCCTGGCCAACGGCGCCTCCACCGCCGTCTCCGCCGATGTGCTGGTCGGCGCGGCCGCACCCGAAGGACGCCAGTTCTTCGGCGAGGTCAGCCTGCTCGACGCCGCCGGCACGGTCGCCGGCACGGGCAGCGTCCTGATCAGCAAGGTCGTCGGCTGAACCGTCGGCTGATCTGACCGCTCAGTCCGAAGGGCCCGGGGTGATCGCTCACCCCGGGCCCTTCGTCGTGCCGGTGCGTTAGGCCGCCGCGTCCGCGGCCTGCGCGCGCAGCGCGCGCGCCAGGTCGTCGCGGGCCTCCGCGACGAGCCGCCGCAGCGCCGGCGCCGCATGCGCATGCGCCGTGAGCCACACGTCGGCCGCGTCCACGGTCTCCTGGCGGGCCTGGAGGATCGGGAAGAGCCCGCGCACGACGGCCATGCCGATCTCGATCGACCGCTCGGCCCAGACCCGCTCGATCACGGCGAAGTACGTGTCCGCGTAGGGCGCGAGCAGCTCCCGCTGCCCCGGCTGGTCGAAACCGGCGATGGTCGCCTCGACCAGGGCGTTGGACAGGGCGTCGGACTCCACGACCGTGGCCCAGGCCTGCGCCTTGACCGCTGCCGACGGCCGGGAGGCCAGGGCGCGCACCTGGTGGCGCCTGCCGGAGGCGGTGTCGTCGCGGGCGAGCTCGGCGGCGACGGCGTCCTCGTCGGCGGCGCCGGCCGAGGTCAGGGCCTCCAGGAAGGTCCAGCGCAGCTCCTGGTCGACTTCGAGGCCGTCGACGGTCTCGGCGCCGTCCAGCAGAGCGCGCAGCACGCGCAGGTCGGCCTCCGACGAGGCGGTCGAGGCGAAGAAGCGGGCCCACGCCAGCTGGTGCCCGCTGCCCGGCTCGGCGGCGCGCAGCTCGCGCAGGGCGCCTTCCGC
>Ga0307517_10006096_pt1 | contig 17960 bp, 13 predicted proteins | sample 23_EM_MG_FD_194515 | JGI IMG/M metagenome (GOLD analysis project Ga0307517, IMG submission 194515) | Populus trichocarpa ectomycorrhiza microbial communities from riparian zone in the Pacific Northwest, United States - 23_EM | ecosystem: Host-associated > Plants > Roots > Unclassified | place... | reverse complement strand
TTTTTAAAATATTTTTTTAAAATACAATAATTTTTTTTAAAAAAAATATTTTAAATATTAATATATTAAAATAATAAAATTATTTATTTATTTATTTATTTATGAAAGTCCATTTCTGCAGCGTTAAGAAACCACACAGTTGTCTTGAAGCATGGAAGATATTTCCCAACTCTGGAAAAGAAGTCTTACCCACTTTCTCCCGCCTGTACAATTTAGAATCTAATGACAGTACTCCACAACTCTCGTGTCAGTTTTAGTTAGATGGAATAAGTGTCAAGCAGAAGCAAATGTCGCATTATCTAAAAGTGAAACAGAAATTCTCCTAGCATGTGCATATGTACAGTCATTATTTTTTCCTTCCTTCTGACGAGGGGAAGAAAAGGAGGGATTGCTTAACTTTAATTAGGCATGCACATGCATGATGCAATGGCATGTTTTCGTGCTTGAACTTGCTCCTAATTCATTGTCTCTTCCTAGTCCCGCAAAATATTTCTTAATTCAACATCAGATCATCAAGCTTGCCTGTAGATATAATGATTATTGCAGCATCTAAGTAAAATAGCCAGAAGAAAATAGAAAATAGCCTCAATATTGATCACGGGCGTCGATCTAAGATTTTGGTTGACTATTGCACCTCAAGACACTCAGCCATATTTTGTGGGAGTGGGTATTCCTCTCAGACCTTAGTCTAGGGTTTAATTTTAGGCACTGACATTGTTAAGAAGGTTAGTCATTCTCCTCAAGCTAGACGCTAGCTTATTTTGCTTCATATATTCTCTCTGGACCCCATACCAGGCGTCTATTCCTGTCTATGTTCTCCATCTTTTTTCTAAAAAATCTAGTTTCTATCCTCCTAATTTGACCCTGTGCATGTGTATAAATTACGATTTTTTTTGTGTGCGGAGAATTAGGGTTAGCTCTCCTTGGACCTAGCTACTAGCTTAGCTTAGGAATTAGGATTTAAATTTCATTTCCCTTGCTTCCAATCCATAGGCCATAGATGCCAAAATAAGACTACAAAATGAATATAATGGTAAGAACAGCCGCTTGTTTTATAGAAAGATAATATATAATGCGGGTGTGGCCTGGTGCAAGGTGTGCGTTTCCATTTGCTTGGGAATAGTAGCCAAACTGCCAAAAGTAGTGGGCTTTATCATCGATTCATGCTCACCTCACATGGCTCCCCTAACTCTCTCAGTACTCTCGTTCTTTCAAGCGAAGACGGCCTCATTGAAGAGGGCAAAGAGCATGGAGCCACAGTGGATGCCTCCTGTGATAATCATTTGTTAACAATATATTTAGCAATTTTTAAGTCTTCCAATGAGATTTATGTTAAGTTAATAAATCGATGCACTTTAAGCATATACTAGTGTTGGTGGCACAACGCTTTGCTTGCGGAGTAAATTAACCTAAAGTTGGATGAGAAGTTGTATTCTCAAGTACAGACAGCGAGCCATTACATCACCAAAATTCTTAAAATGACTTTCCGCCGCTTGCCCCTGCGTTTTAACACTTTCGGCCCATCACTCGTAAGCGGCGAAGCACGATGGCCTCCTCTTGTTTCTCCTCTAGTGGGCCCGGACCGGCCCAGCCCACGGGGATTTAAAAAACATTAAATGGTGTTTTTAAATTTTCTTCTCTTAAGCAGTGCATGTACTGTAGCCCAACCACACAAATCACCAAGCGTGATCCCCCCACCACCCACGATTATTCTCTTTATTATGTGACTCAACATAATATGCATGATCTGTAAATATCTATCTTGCAGTATTGGAGCCCTCGTTCCGAGTTTGAGCAAGCAATCCGTGCCGTTGACATTTTTACGTGAGATCATAGCTATAAAAAAATCAAGCTATAGATTATGTCATGATGATGGCAAACCATAAAAGAATTCTCAATAATAATTAATTTTTTTAATTTAAATTCTATTATCTTTATTAATTGATTCAAAGTCTCGAGAGCTGATAAGTTTTTAGAAATATATATATATTATATGATTTAATTAGGCATAGATAATAAATTAAGATTGATTAAAGGTTTAGAAAGATAAGGATGGCTTTTTATGATGCAAGCATCAATTATCATTACAATGGACCGTTGAGGCACATAACCTGTCAGATATATAAAAAGAACAAGCACTCTTATCAACATGACGTCACCTGTGATCCACCACTGTAATGGACGATCCTCGTACAACCAGAATAATCACCACCACTTTCGCAAAAAATAAGGCAAGCAAGCGGTCTTCTCTTTCCTTCTCCTTTTACTTCACCATACTGATTTTATTTATATGGATTTATATCGTAAAAAAATCAATAAAAAAACAAAATGTTTCTCACCACTAGATCTATGATCTATCCCTAAGACTATTTTCAAGCAACCATTATTCTCGCCGTGGAAAGTGTTTAGAGAACATTCATTTCTACTTATTGGAGGTCTAAATGATATTTATTACTTGAAAAACAAAGATTATCATTAACTTTTTTTACTTTGAAAAAAATATTTTCCCACTTTTATAATAACAATAATAATTATATTTTAAAAATTAGATTATCATTACTATTTTCACCTCTTCAAACTACTAATTTACAAATATAAAAATTTTATTTTCCCACTTTTATAATAATAATAATAATTATATTTTTTTCTTAAGTTTACTATAATGGTAATATAAGAAAAATTGATTACAGCAATAAAGTATTTTTACAGGTGAAATATGTATAATTGATATAAGAGTTTTTCTAAGCAAACTAAAAAAGAAAGAGAATATACATGAAGGGTAAGATAGGTATCATAATTAAAGAATCACTTTTTTTTTAAGAAATAAATTATAAAATATTAATTTATTGATCTTTTAAAAAATAACATAAAACTTAAAGATCATTTTTCTTTTTTCACACCTTTTCCATAAATGTTTCGGTCGATGGGTCCTGAGTAAATTATACTTTCTCTCCGATATTATATTTGACGTTAACTGTAAAACAATTAATTCTCAATAGAATTAGTATTAAACTATTAATTGAAGGGTGACCGGAGGATAATTTTTATTCTCTGTAATTGAATGCTGACTTGAAAATAGGCTGACTAAAAAAATAAATAATAAATAAACCCTATGCTGCAGCAAATAATTAAAGAAAAAACAATTACAAGGATGAATGGTCCAATGAAATTGACACAGGCTGACAAAATACTTGATAATGCTAAACTTGAAAGCGGGTTTAAGTTAGCATCAAATGAGCTATTCCATACTGGAAAAGTTTTTCAAGCAAGGAAGAAGAGTGAAAACATACAGCTAGCCAGTATGCGTAAAGTTGTGGTTATGAGCACAGCAAAGCCGTGTCCCTGTTCTTTTGCAATTGTCATTCCATGTCAAGGTAAGCCCCTTTATTTTCTTTTTGTTGAGCATGATTACCCTTTTTTTTTCTTTTTTGAATTCAATCTTGAATGGTTTAATGTGTGGTTGTTTTGTATTTTAGTCCACAGTTTCTCAGTTACTCATAGTTTAAAGATTTTAATGAATTCTGGGCAGGATCCCTTTTCTTCAACAGACAATCTATTTTTTTTTCTCGGTTAAAAAAGTGAAGTAAGGAAAAGAATGATGTTATGTATCTGGTTGTGACATATTCTAATGCTGATTTTGTCCGATTCATGATTGACAACCTTAATTAAAAGTCGAAGGAACTGGTCTGATGCACAATATAATACGGTTCCTGTTAAATTTTAAAAGCATGAATCTTATGTCGTAGCACACCTCAAAAGTTCGATGAATAAATCTTGTATTGTTGAAGGTTTGGTGATTTTTATGTTTGTGTCTCTGTTGATTGCTGTTCATAGATGACCAAGTTTCAATTCTTATACGATGCTTCTGTTTGTATGAAAATGATATATTGGATTTGAGATCTTACTCAGCATTTTGTTTACTTGATCTGCCAATGCTTAAGACTGTATTCAATTTCATGCTTCAGCAATCTGATCCTTTAAATCTTTGATCTGATGTAACAAGATGGAATTTTGAGTTTTTGTTGGCAGGTTTGGGACGAATCCCTTATAATTTTTCTTCGTGTTCGTTCTTGTTATGATATTAAAAGATGGCACATGGATACAATACTAACTATTCTTTCTGCTAAATTCATTGCTTATATTTTCAGGGTCAAGCTTGAGAGACTCTTGAATCATGAAGTTTAAAGAAGGGAATTTGGTGGAGGTTTTAAGAAGAGACCATGAGCCATGTGGTTCGTGGTTTCCCGGAAGTGTAGTTTCGGCCCGTGGCAATTATTGTAAAATTAGGTACAAATCAGTTTCGGACAACAAGGGAGAGCCAGTCATGGAGAAGGTGCGTGAGGAGGATGTCAGGCCTCAGCCCCCTCATAAAAAAAGGAAAAGATGGATGGTTGGTGATGTTGCTGAGATATTTGATTTTCAATGCTGGAGAGAAGGAAAAATTGCAAAGGTGTTGAATAATAACCTCTTTGTTGTGAGGCTGTTCGGGTCCATCCAACTCAAAGAATTTCATGAATCGAGCATAAGGATTCAGCAGGCCTGGCATAATAATAATTGGTCGGTGATAGGAAAGGTATTTGTTTTCCTGCTTATGCTTATGCTTTGGTTTACCTTCAATTTCTCCTTGGCTAACCCTTTCCAGCTGTTCAAAAATCTGCCTCCTCCCTCTGTATAAATGCTAGTTTATCATACTTTGAGGTTGAACTGCATTTTGATCTGCAAACTGAATGTTTGACATTCTCTTTCTAATATTGAATTGCATGCAAAAGTTCTTGAAAAATCAGCTTAATAGTAAGCTTTTCTTGACTTTTCTATATGAGATCTTGTGCATGTGTGCTGCTGCTTGTGAACACCACCAGTCTTCTGATATTTCTGATAGTTTATCATACTTCTGGTCTTAATGTATTATGTCACTGCAATGTTTCATTTAACCTGTTTTCCTCTGTTTTAAATCCATGTATTTTCTAGTCATTCACTATCATATGGCTAGAAGTCTTCTTCTTTGAACCCAGTGTGTCTTGCTGCTCTTGATAGAAGTCTTTGTTTATTTGCTTTTAGTTTTCCTCTGCTGTGCATCCACACACTCGTATGAGAACAATTACAATTTATTTTGACGAGAATTGTGTCATTTTATTCTTCTAGTCCAAATGGTAAAGGTTTCTAACAAGTTTTGTAGGGAGAAGCTGTTACTGATATCCGAATAACTTCAATTGCAGGTTACTCAAAATATAGAACACTCCAAAAAATGTGCAGAAAATAAGTCAAAGCATTCTGGTAGCTTGGTGCGAAGGGCTCTGGTACCAGTGACGAGGAAAGATCCATGCTTACTAGAGAAAGATGGACAAAAACACCTTAAAGATGGACAGCATAATGTCAAAATGGGTCTTGACCAGCATCATCTTGAAAGATCTTCAAAGGACCTGGTTTCTTGTATGGAAGGATGCCACAAGCAACTTGTACGGAATCTTCCTTTTTTTAAGCGGGCAGACAACATTTCTTCTGAAAAATTAATAGCGGATGAGAAATTTAAGGGATCTAGTGAGATGAATGCCAACATGGTAAAAGCAACTACTTATACTTCTTCCAGGCCTCTTTTGACTGCAGATAGCAACCAAAGTTCTGTTGCTAGCTGCAGTTCTAATGGCTTCGCCGACTCCTCCAGTCATAATTTCCAAACACCATTGGATAATGCATCCCATAGGTCAGATGCCGAGTCATCATTTGTTTCCTTTTCTTTCATCAAGCGTTTAACTCCTTATTTTGAACAAAAGCTAGAAGCTGAAATCCATGAGCTAGAGTTTCATGCTTATCGGTCAACTGTGCAGGCATTATATGCCTCAGGTCCCTTAAGTTGGGAGCAAGAGTCACTCCTAACAAATCTTCGCCTATCCCTTCACATTTCAGACGAGGAACATCTTCTCCATCTGAGGCAACTATTGTCCACTCAGGTCCTGTAATCATCTTCTTTTCTTCATCACCTTTTTCTTTGTAGGTCTACACAATGATAACTCTGGAATTGGTTCCAGCTGATTTCAAACTACTTCATGGTTGGTGGCCTCGTTTCAACTTCTGATTGTACATCAATGTTCCCGTGTACATTGTTTTGAAATATTCTTGTTTCTGTTCCTGATGCTTGCTAATGATAGAAATCCTTGTCTTGCACGTGCTCTCGGAATTCAGCACCTCACCAGATAAGGTTATACGTATGAATAGAATGTTTTGGTCTGTCTTGTTAAAACTAAGTTGGCTTGCATGGCACTCGTGAAGATCCACCGCCAAGTATCATGCCTGCTCATTTCTATCAGGTAGTAGACTGCATATACTGGACTGTGGTTCTATCACAGGAAAGGGCTTATATGATATTATAGGATGGATATGGAGGCGTTTGTCTAACAATTAGCCACCTGCTATGGAAATTATAGTGTTTTTCGGCTGCTTCTTGAAGCCTTGAGAAGTTGAAATCGATCCATTTGAAATCAAACAACAAGTTAGTTTCTGCAACATTGATCTATCCTACATCTAATTTCTGGAAGTCTGGTGCAAACCATTCCAACATAGCAGTCTCTTCGCAAGTGTCATAAGATCCATTACATCTGGCTGTTTACGGTGCGTGCGCATATGAACACGTAGGATATTTTGGTCTTCTAAAATCTAGCGTCGCACCTGCTGTTTCAAGACAACAACGACCGATATTTCTGGCTCAGGGTGTAAAGAACCCACGGAACCCCTCAAGTCAACCCCGCTTCAAGGGAATAATATTGGCAGCTTTGTTTTTTAAAACGGGGGGATTTCTCGTATGGAGCTCCTTATATATATATGCAAATGCAGTATTGAGTTGCACCGAAGTTCCTTCCAAAATATAATGGGGTGAAAATGCAAAGAGCGGTTTATAATAAGATTTGTAGCGCCTCTGAAATTCATCAAAAGCTCAGAACCACCACCATGTTAAGACTTGTTGTGATTTTCCCGTGTTGACTGATTATGTTTGCCGAAAGAGTTGATTTTGTAAAAACGAGAAAGGATCGTGCCCTTTTCTCATTAGCACATTGTTTCAAGCTAAGTGACGGTTGTATAGCGCGGAAACTGGTTTCTGGAAATGTAAAAAATCCCATTCTCAATAACTATCAGGAATTTGTCAAATAAAACAAAATAGCGACTGGTGTTAACATGTTCAGCTGCTAGATGGGAGGATACCGCTTTGACGTCCTTGAGAGAGTGAGAATCTCTTAAATGTCATTGATTTACAATTTTATGAAGAGGAAATGGCTGTAGTATCAGTTGTCAAAACCCAAAATTTCTCTATTGCAGTGGGAAAATTCATTGACCATTCGCTAAAATAATAATCGTGCTGTCATATTTCACAAATCTGTTAGATAACAGTCTTGAAGCTTCCAGCAACAAATGTTACAAATCAGAGTATCCTGCACACGCAACCTTGTGATTTTTGAGGCCCCTCAAACCATCGATCCCACAATGGGTTTGCAGGGCCATTTGTTCTGTAATGGAAGAAACCAATGAATGAACATCATAGACGATAACAAGAAGTCATAAGAGGAAAACAAGAGGGCATATTGAGGGTGTTAGTGAAGTTACAGTGAGAGAAGTGGATCGGGTATGTTCTCCACATTGCGCAGCAACCTGAAGAACAACAATTAAAACATATTCAATCCTAAGAAAATTCTTAACAGCTTGGAGAAGAGATTGAGGAACTCTTGAGCAAATCCCATAGTTCTGAAAAAACAAAAATCATTTGTTATACTTACTCTTCACACACAGTTGATACATTATCTGTCTTTTCGAGCTCCTCCAACTCTTCCTAAAAAAGTGTATGAAACATTCAAAATAAGATGAATCCAGAATACACTCTGCCTACAACTGAGTCCATGCCAATGATGCATAATTAAATGAACATGAAGAAATGGAGATGATAATGCCCCCACATTGATCTGCATAGCATGGCTGAGAAAAACATTTTGAGTGAGGAGCAAACCTCGACTCCTACCATTAACCTCCACACCAACAAAGTGGTCGCATTTCAAAACCCTATTGAATATGCCAGGTTAAAGCAGTTGTTTTTTATTCAAGAAATACAGTCAGGAGTAAATGCATAATAAACCTGTAGCTAGATGGTGATTTTCATAGACATGTTGATGTTTTACTCGCTTTTTCTAAATTCTCCAGTCACAATGTCAATGGGGTACTGTACTTAATCATAAGCGAACAGTTCGAAGTAGCCACAAGTATACAACTAGAAATGCTCCATCCCAATGCTATAAGCAACAAAAGGACTAAACTCTTCCTAACATCTGAGCCAAAGCTCAACTGCTATGATGCTTTGTGTGGTATACAAATATTTCCCAAGCATAACAATACAGCTCTTGAAACAAAATGTTAGCCATGAAACTTAAAAGTCACTCCATTGACTAGAATCATCGAAAGAGATTGAAGAGCTTCAACCATAGCTTTCAAAAACAAAATTCAATGAGCATGGTCAAGTAATATGGGTTGGAAAACAACAGTGTAGTCAAACAGTCCAACTTTCTATAGCTAAATAAACACAACAGAATTCATGTTAAGATACAAGTCATCAAGACTAGACACCAAAGATGAGAAGTATAAATTATGTGCTGCATTCTTCAAATTTCCCCCCAAACCATTCCTACTTAATAAATCCCAGAACTTTGCGCATGACTTTTAGTCCACTCCGAAAAATTGCAACATGTTAGGCTCTGCCAATTTAGATAGCATAATTGCCTTCCCCATTTATATTGACAATGAACTCAATTTCCAACCAGAAAGGATCATTTTTCCTATACAATCATCTAGCTCCCACCAAGTTCCCGTGATCTCTCTTTCTTCTTTCCATACAATTCAATCAAAGCATAAACTTTTTCGATGCCGATGTCCAGTCCAAACCCAGTCAGCGGGATTAAGCATAAACCTAAGCCAATGTCCAGACATGCTAAAAAAGAAAAGCTTTCCGGTGATCTAGACAGAATAAGCTAAGGTCTTAACGACATCATGGGAGAAAACTACTTTCCCATAAAACCAAACCTAAACGGCACATCTCATACGCTAATAATGTAGGCTGTCTATAGCATTTAAAATATCCAACACAAAAAAAAAAGTTTCAAACTGACCTCCAAAAACTTCATTTCTTGCTCCACGCGCTTTAGTTCAGCAAGAATCCGATGTTTTCCTCTCGTATCAGCTCCCGCCGACGCACCTCCCCCTCCACCACCACCACCACCACTAACTTGTTCATCAGCCGACGACGCCGTTTCAGACTCCATTCCTTTTTCGGCCACGATTGAGTTCCTACTCCTCCATCACCACTTGTTGTTTTTTTAACATAAAAATATCTCACTTCACTGCATTAAATTGAAAATAAGAATCGGTACATACAGCCCTACGGATGGATCTACAACCAAACAAACTGCTAAGAAAGAATGCCCGTACAACTCTTGGACTTTTTGGGGGGTTTTTATTACTGCGTCCTCCTGCTCCTCCTCCTCGAGGCTCCAGTGGCTCTTGTCTCTTATTATTTTATTTAAGAGGCAGAAAATACAGCGACTTTCTTTTCTTCTTCCCTTTGAACAAAGCTGCTTTACTTTTTCTAACAAAAATTAAATAGTAAGAGATTTCTACTATCCCACGAGTCTGCCGACTAGTCTACTTCCTCCTTCTTCTTCTTCTTCTTCTTCTTCTTTTTTTAATGAACTAGACAACTAATCTACTTCCATTGCCATTGCTTTTTTTTTATATATACCTTTTATAAATTAATGGTTATTCAAATGGAAATTTTAAATTCTTTAAAGATCCATATTTTTCTACCTTTTTCTTTAATAATATAATTTTCAATGTGTGATTTACTTTGCTAATATTTTAATTTATATTTCATTAAAATTATATTTTACATTCCAGATTTCATTCGTCATTCCATACTTGCACACACCAACATGTTCGCTGTCCTATCTGAGGTCACCCCAAGCAAATAAAGAGCCAAACTTAAACATGTTTCTTGTTGTTCATTGATGCCATTGTCAATTCTTCTTGCAAATTTACTTCGAAAACTTCACCTCTTCGCAGGTTGTGAGAAGACTTGTGAGATTTCCATATCAGGTGCCCCAGCTAAGATTGTTTCGGCATTTTGTTTTTCTTTTTATAAAATATAGAATACTTTACATGGACATCCACTCATTGGTGGCAGCCACCACCATCAAGATGCCGTATTTATCTTGGCAAAGTTGCCTTTCTTGTTAGGCACCCCCCCACACTTTTAGGCTGTCTTTTTTGTTTACTTCTGTATATTGGCACCTGCCATTTTTTAATCCATGAAGTCTCAAAATCATTAAATTATTTATAAGAGGTATTTAAATACATATTTGGTATTATAATGTAAAGTATTTTTTATTTAAAAATAAATTAAAATAATTTTATTTTTATTTTTAATATTATTATATTAAAATCACAAAATAATATTAATTTAATATTTTTTCAAGATAAATATATTTTTAAAAACACTAAAAACTAAAAATTAGCATAACATTAGTTTATCATACTATTCATGAAACTTGAATCCAATTATCTATGGCAACGAGGGAGAAGGAAAATGAACACAGCCCACTTCAAATGTTGCTTCCATTCACACTATTTTACAGCCTTAATTGTTTGGACTTAAACAGAAAATGTCAATTAAACTTGCAAATTAAAGCAACATTAAATGCAGAAATGCCACACAATTAGCACAAGAAATCCCATGTCATTGTGCATCCAGGTCGTGTTTATTATTTTACAACTTCACCCCAGATTAAAAATCTAACGAAGGAGAAAGGAAATGTAAGAACACACAACGATATGAAGAAAAAAGAGGAAACATTTTCAAATAAGCACGACCAAATCATCAAGCCATCTCAACCTCTTTTGACACAACTTGAGGGAACTCTTCAACACCATGAAGTGAGTTGTGCTTGGACTCGTACTTTTCCCCATCACCCCACAATGCATAGGCTTCTTCTCCGTGAATAGCATCATCACCAGTTTGCAATTCCTCATCAGTCAATCTTAATGGAACTACCAACCGAATCAACAAGCATATCGCACTAGTGACAAAAACGTTAAGAACAACCACAAAAAGAATTCCTAGCAACTGAACGCCCATTTGCTTGAGTCCTGCAGCGGTCCTGCCATTTTGTAGGCCATAGGCAAGTCCTATGTAATGCTGCCAGTCCTTTACCATGTAAAAGATGCGGTTGAGCTTCGGATTAGCAAAAAAGCCTGCTAGGATGCCTCCTAAGCTCCCTGCAACAGCATGGGTGTGGAAAACTGCCATGGTGTCATCAACTTGTTTGAGAAGCCATATTTTCTTGTGCAGGACCATCATACTGTACCATGGAATGCTTCCGGACAATATCCCCATCAGGATGGCAGCCCAACCTTGCACAACTCCTGTTCAATGGTAATTTTCTTACTTCAATAAATTTGGCCAACAGCAAGCTAGTTTGACTAATCTTATGTAATTTTACGGAGTATATTTTATATATATGCTAAGAGTCCGACTCACCATCAGCCATCACATCGCTGTGTCTATGGACTGGTGATGAGTCCAAAATTTGTTCCTATTTAAGGATGTAGATGCTTTGCATTTGCGGTCCTTACAAACTTTGAACTCATGGGATATAATCACCTAACAGACTAGCTAATACTATAATTAAGTTATACTACAAAAGTCGATGTTCACAATGTTTCTTTAGTCTCTTAAGAAATTTAATTGGTTTGATCCGATATTGCCAAAAGATAAAGGCCTTGAAAAGATTAAAATTAATTTGCAGAGGATAATGGCCAAAAAAGGCAAAAACAAGTGTATCGTTATATATATGGGCGTGATATTACCGGCAGCAGGGGTGATACAAACGAGACCAGTGATCATGCCTTGTGTGGCTCCGATCACAGAGGGCTTTCCAAAGAAAACAATGTCAAGAAGGAGCCAGGTCAACAAGCTGGTAGCAGTGCACACATGGGTGTTAAGAATGGCCAGAGATGCATCTGTATTGGCAGCGAAAGGACCACCGCCGTTGAAACCACTCCACCCCATCCAAAGCAGCCCAGCACCTGCCAGCATCAGTAGAATGTTGTTTGGTGGGAACCTTTCCCTGTCCTTGTTTGTCCTTGGTCCCACCTGTTCCATATAAACCGTTAGCATTATATGAAGTTGGATTTTCCACTTTTATCCATCATCTTCATAGGCTTTTGAGCCTTTTTTTTTTTTTTTTTTTGTATTATATGGATACTAGCTAGTAACACTACAAGTTTCTAACATATGTCCCGTTTTAACTGAGCCATGTGTGCTAGTTAGCAGTTAATTACCCAATAAGCTGCAGTAAAACCAGCAACGCCAGAGGAAAGGTGAATGACATATCCTCCAGCGTAATCAATGATCCCTAGCTTAGCTAACCAACCACCTGGACACCAAAGACTATAAGCAGTGAAAGTGTAAGAGAAGGTAAGCCAAAGTGGTACAAACAGCATCCACGCATGAAAATTCATCCTTCCAAGCAACGCCCCAGCCACCAGAATCAACGTGATCGCAGCAAACACAAACTGGAAATAGACCAGGGTCGCACTAGGCAAGTACCCAACATAGGCTTTGTCCAAAAGAAACTTTTGGTCCAAGGAAATATCGGGCCTACCAAGGAAAGGAAGCATTTTGTCTCCGAATGACATGTGGTAGCCCCAGCCCACCCAGCACACGAGCACAGCCGCGAAGGCGTATAAGGCCATAAACGCGGAGTTAACAGCCCATTTCTTTTTCACGATACTGCCATAAAGGATCACAAGGCCCGGCACACTTTGAAGACCCACAAGAGTTGCTGCCGTGAGTTGCCACGCGTTGTCTCCTTTGTTCATCCACTCCGGGCTTGCCTCATCGGGCAATAGGTTGGTTGGAATTTCTGCCATTTGGACTGAGCTTTGTCTTGGACTACGGCTTTTTTGCCTCCGATATACAGGAGGTGGTGTTGAATCTTGAAGCACACAGGGTGCGATGATATTTAATTTGGAGGGTGCTGTATTTGCGCCTATATATAGGTGAAAGTAGTGGGCGAATCTGCTCCTGTGCTTTCTCTAAGGTGCCTGGACTCTGCCCCCGTAATCGGCTTTTGTTAAGTTACTTATTAGCCCTAGCATCGATATTTTTGTAAACTGAAATTTGTCATATTGAGGGTTAAACAAGTAATGTCATTGTCTAACAAGAAAAAAAAAGAAGAAACTCAAGTACTGTGTCTTTCTTTGGTAAGCGGAGAATCCTACGAGTTTGGAATCTCGGCAATGAAATGCTCGCCGGAAGTTGGCTGTTATAATGATACTACCTAAGGAATGAAAGATACGTTAACAAATGATAGGGTATTTTCTTTGTTTTTTCCTTTGTTATAAAAGATACAGCTTTTGGCCTGATTATATTAACATGTATGGGAACAGCTTATAATTGATCTAAACGCAATCGTCAATGTTTTGGGGAATATTTAGCGACACGGGAATGATTTTGTCAGGTAATACGTTGATCGCATTCGTGTCAAGCAGTAAAAGCCGTTGAAACGGAAAACTCATAGACAGCAAAGAGTTGTGAAATCCATCAGAATCTAGGACTGGAGGAGCAAGCAGAAAAAATATCATCTTTTGTGCTAGCAATCAGTACATTGTGCTTGAATATATATAAATTACAACCGATCACCTGCATCAAACTGGTAATTAAAATCGATGGCTGTGAAAAGGGCTGTAATTAATGACTTTGTAGCACCGAATAGATGTCGAAATTCTCTCATTACTTGAGTCGTAGGATTATCTGTGGATTCTACATGGATTCCGACTTCCATCCACTCTGTATTATTTTGTTTTTCCTTTACATTCAATGTGTTAGTTTTAGTACCACTACCTTGTAAAGATTTTAATGTCGATTTGATAAAAAAGATAAAAAAATAAAAGATTTTTGTCCATGAAGGTTCTATGGCCAGCTGGCTTCGACCTTTTCCAATTAACTTTTGTGTTCCAATTTCCAGTGCCAGCAAGAAGAAAGATTCCTCACATTGGCTTGGGCTTGGGCTATCACTACCAAACCCAACGTGCTTCGATCCAGGTAATGTATTGCCCGAGCCCAACACTGCCTTATAATTTTTTCCATGAGATTCTTAATATTTTATATTAGTCCAATATGTATTATTTTAAGTAGAATATAACTCAAAATATCATAAGTGTGAATTTACACTTTAACCCTTTATTTCTATAAAAAGACAAGACTCAAGAGTTATAAATATATCATGAATCCTTAAAACTCAAGGTTCATAGTCTCTTCATTCTTAATATTTTCAACATACATATTTTCAGAGCCTCTTTATCTAAAATATCATTGTATTTTCTCTCTCTACAAAGTTACTGACTTAAGCACTCATGAGTCCCCACATTTATCAAAAGGGACCTTTTACAAGTATTGGTTATTAATCATTCGAGATTTTCATATTAAGCCACCAAATACCTTGGCTAGATAGAATAGATCAAATTGTTTGAAATAAAAGATTAACTGCTTATCTAACACGTCAATCTTATTCTTAAACATCTTGTATTTTAATACCTCATCAAATTGGATCTTAGTTCTTGAATTTAGAATGGAAATTGATTCATTTAACATTTATTTAACAAAGAAAACAAGAAAGATAACTTTCATTTAAGGATGGGAATGGCAACATAGATTATGTTTTGTACTATTCATACCTGAACAATACAAAATCATTATTTAAACCCAACCCAAACTTGATTAGGTATGGATTTTTTATACCCAAACCCATTCCGATCAGGTTTTGGGTATCCATCAAGTATCCATAATTCAAATTCAAACCTAAACTTGAACCCAAATAGTGGTCAATAAAACACATTATTCATGCACTTTCAACTTTTTTTTATTGTTCTTATAAATTAAAAATAGAAAATATATAAATATTGAGCCTAAATCTATATAATACATTTGTTGGCTTAAACCAAACTAGTACAATTATTGTGTAGTACAAAGATGAGCTCATTAAGCATTTTTGTATCTCTGTATTCATACTAGTGCTTGCAAAGGACTTGTAAACATGTAAAAATAATACATCAATATAATTATAGCTGAACATATTTAGTATTTGGTTATATAACTTTGGATTTTGCTGGAAATATATATATATATATCCAATCTATTATTGTGCCTCCAGTTATAAAATAGTTAGGTCATTTATGGATGATGATTCATGATTTTCTAATGACTAATCCATTTAAGACATATTTTTTTATGTGAAAAAAATCAAGTTGCTTTGGGTTAGGCAATGATACTCACCGCCCAACATCAAAACCAGAGATGACATGTTTGGTTTGTCTTCTGGCCTTTGTTGCATGCATAACAAACCCACATGAATGCATCTTAACACTTTAGATATAAAATGAGGATGATCTTTAAAGTCTTAAAAAGCTTAAGAATAAGGTGAATTAGAGCTTTATTGCAAATTCTAAAAATTTAAATTTCAATCATGCTTAAAAAATTGACACCATATATAATATCAAAAAACACAAATTAAGGATATAAGGATAGAGAAAGAAGCACACCAATTTTTATAGTGGTTTAGATAATCGCCTACTCCACTTATTGAACTTTTATTCAATTGTTCGCTATTAACTCATAGTTTTTTTAGCGGATGATACTTTACTAGTTACATTAATTGTTTTCCATAATCAAAATTAGAAAACCTTACACAATGTTTTTCAAGGATCAAGATTTAAACCTTTCACAATCCTTTTCAAAGCTTAAGATTAAACATTTCACTTAATGGCTTGTAACTAAATATTATCCAAGTGGTTCAAGTATCACTTTACTTTCACAATAATTATAACTTTTACAAGAGTCATCACACTCCACGAGAGAACATTTCATAGGACTAAGCTTATATAATTATAATCCAACTCAAGAATGTGAATGAAATGTGGAATAAAAGCTTCTTAAAGGATCAAAGCATTAAGAGTATGAATTGTAGAATTATAAGAGTGTAAGAAAGTTTTCTCATAAAATCAAATGGGTATTTATAGGAGAAAAACTCACATTTAGTTGTTACTTTCATGAAAGAAATAAGAATAAGAGATTTTGGTTTTTCAAGTGTTATTCTTCTTTGTGAGAAATAGCTACGAGCTTTTTTATTTTAGAAGAGACAAAGAGTTGTTACAAATAACTAGAGTGTTAGACACACTCATTCCAAAATCACTAGTTTTCCACCTAAGCTAATAATAGTTAAATAGTGTAGGAACACATATGATAAGTTATTTTAGCTAAAAATGGATAAGAAGCTTTGCTTTTTATAAAAATAAATCAAGTGATTGTATCAGAATATATGATTAACATGGTTTTTCATAAGGTATTTTTAACTATACAAGTCTTGGTAAAACAAATAACTTGGATGATGAATTTCGGCAATATAAAAATAATTTTGGATAAAATTTATTTTTATGATGTCAAATTAAATTTTATAAAAACTTGATTACATTGAAATGAGCTTAGGCATATTCAAATCATATTTACATCTAAGGAGTCCATGTTGCTTTAAATGATGCATAAAGGTTTTAACAACATTAAAATTTTTAACAAACATATTAACTTCATTAATTATTGTTACTATCAAAATTAGCCATGAGGGTTTAAAAACCTTTAGGCTAATAGAAATGAGTTTATTTTTTAAATTCAGTATTACTAGGGTTTATTAGATTTTTCTATATAAAAGGTTGTAGTCTTTTGACAAATGAAGACATGAATGAATAAAAAATAAATATATCAGAGGTATTTCTATAATTATAGTATTCTTAGCATTTGAGGGTTTTAACTTATAACAAAACTTGTTATCCCTCGCTTAAATCTGCATTGAAATCTCATATTTTTAGTGTAGAAGGTGATGTATGCATTCTGTTTTCTCATTTTGATTTTTTTTAATTGTGTTTTCATAGTACAAATTCAAATATTATCTCATTAAATTGGTTCAAATCAAGTTTTAAAACCAAGTAAAAACCTACTATCACCAAGAACATGCAAGAAAAAAAAAAGAGACCACTGGCCAAAAAAACACAAAAAAATAAATAAAAATGATGTAATAAAAAAAAAGCTTTGAAAACTAAAAAAGCAATATTGAAATCTGCAGTGCTCGGCAAGGAGTTGCACAGTACAAGACTGAACAACAAAACACCTAGTAGTTTTAGTTTTTTTTTTGTTGTTGTTGTTAATTGTTAATTATTATAATATAATGTAATATGGCCTTGAGGAAGGGGGTCAAGGCCCACAAAACACAAGAACACACTAATTAGTAATCACATCGTATTTCATGTCCTGTGCCTCCTTTATAGCCTCGAGTGTCTTGCGCCGACACAATTGTACATCAACAGCACGATGACGTTTTATAACTCAATGCACTGTGGAATTTGTCAGTACTCGTTGAGTTGTCAATTTCTACTTATTTGTTTAATAACTATCAAGTCTTTCCTTTTTCCTTGTCTGTTTTTCCTTATTCGCATGAGAATCCTCCCATTTGGCCACAGCATGAGGTGTACTTTTTAAAAATTTTAAAATTTTTAATTTCATCATTTTAAAATTATCAAATACACTAAAAAAATTAATTCAATATTTTTTTATGATAAAAACATTTAAACGCAATTCTAATAAAAAATAAAAAAACAAACTGGCTTATAATCTCCATAGCTGCCTCTAGGTAATTTTCAATCCTTCCCATTTTTCTTCATGAGAGATCGTAGTGCTCTTTTTATAGCTCATTTCTATATAATCAATTTAAAAAATAAAATATTTTACATGTATAGCCAATATAATTAATCTGTACAATATTAGAAAAATATCACATAATTATTTAGAATATAACGACAATATATATATATATATATATATATAT
>Ga0307517_10006095_pt1 | contig 17966 bp, 18 predicted proteins | sample 23_EM_MG_FD_194515 | JGI IMG/M metagenome (GOLD analysis project Ga0307517, IMG submission 194515) | Populus trichocarpa ectomycorrhiza microbial communities from riparian zone in the Pacific Northwest, United States - 23_EM | ecosystem: Host-associated > Plants > Roots > Unclassified | place... | reverse complement strand
ATAGCGGCGTCGCAATGGCACAGAACCCGAACAGGTTCGTCGAGCTCTTGGGATGCTGGACGCCATCCGGCGGGTCGGATGCAAGAACGATCGAAAAAAAAAAAGTAGCGGAACAGCCCGCCGCACCGACTTGTCCGAATCCCGCGATCGATAGCGAGCCGCATCAGGAGGGTTGCCCATCGACTTTTTTGACTGCACTTTCCCCGCTGTGGCCCTGGTGCGCCGTTCGCGGGCGCAATCAAAGGCAAACCAATATAACAGACGTAGTGACTTCGAGGTCCATTAGCTCCGCAAGGGTTGACACGGACGCTGAACGAATGATGCGAGGATCGCGGGGGACTTTCCCAGGTTCACTGCGTATTTGCTGCACGAACTACGGGAACTTGAAACCAAGGGGGATGATTGAACAATCCGGCCGGGTCGATGATCACCGGAACACGTCATCCTGCCTTCCACCTAAATCCTGTCGTGACCTCACCCCCAGTAAGAAACGGCCCTTCGGCCCGGAGTAACAACGATGCGGCGTCGCACTTAGGGGAGTAAGGTTTGTGGCGCTCTGGATTCTGAGGAACGACGAAAGAGAGGGTTGCTTGGGCATCCGATGTTGTGAGAGGGGTTCACGAGAGGCGCCCTGTTGGGGCACCAGTCGGACGCGCGGCGTGCTCGGCGTCAAAACGCCTGGCAACACACCTCTTCCAGCCCACCGAGCCTCATCGACATCCCTTATTTTCCGACCTCCTCTTCATCGCCATCACCTCCAAGTCCCACTTGAAACACGAAGGCTTTCGCGCTCACGATCCGGAGTACAACAAAATGCTCAGTATGCCAACGCCGTCAGTAACCTTCGCGATCATCACGTTCGCCCAAGCTCAGACCAGGTTGCAGCACAAGAGAACCGTCCAAAGATATTGATCCCCTCCAAATTGAACGGACATCCTCTGATGTCGGGGAGACGAATCGATTAAGATACCTCCAGAACTCACACGTCGCGATCTCCCGGCTACCAGCGGAGCTCTTGTCGGACATTTTCCTCCACGTCATCACGGCCAGCCTTCAGTCACACGGCAAAAGCTTCGCTCCCGGGACGTTCAACTTCCTTCGAGTCTGCAGGCACTGGAACGAAGTGGCCGTTGGATCCCCCCAGCTCTGGGCTTTGTGGGTTCCGGGTGCCGTCAAAGCATGGCCTTTATTCGGGTCTCGTTCAAAAGGCGTCCCCCTGCTCCTGACGTGGCGGCCCGACCTCCCAAAATCTGCGTTAGATTTCTTGACGGACACCGAGACCCCGAGGAGGTTCCGTCAGCTCAGCCTCGTTGGCACCAACAAGCAATTGAAGCGTCTCGTGGGTTCCCTCGACTCGAGCACCATTTTAACCACCTCGTCGATTCGGTTACATGGTCCCTCCCGGGAGGCCCACCCCAATGAGAATGGAGAACATCTCACCCATTTCTTTTCCTTGTCGTTCCCGAAGCTCTCAAGGGTTGAGTTCACAAACCTCATACCTGATCCCTCATCCTCCATTTTCGCAACCTCCAACCTCACTTCACTAAAACTCTACCTTGGCTATAGAGGCGGGCGCCGCTATACTCGATTCGAGTTCTCGCAGATTCTTCGACAGCATCCCAACCTTCGAGAACTGGACTTGGGCGAGGGCGCAATGCCTGCGGCTGGAACATCAAGGACACTGGTTCCGGTCTTCCTCCCGCAGTTAGTTGACCTGAGGTTATATGGCAAAGACCCCGTTATCATGGGGTTTGTAGAGCTTGTCGACATGTCGTCCCCTCTCCATAATGTCGTCATCTACTTCAAATCCACCAACGCTCGGACTGCGGCTCGTGCCAGCGCTGTGAAACAAATCCTAACAACGTACTATGAATGTCAGCGGCTAGAGTACCCCCGCAAGGTCGACTGCCTTGCCGTTTCGCCGTCGTCATTGGGACACGACCATATCTTTAACGTTGGGTCTTGTTTCACTCCTCCATCCCGTCAAGTGTCCGATCTCAGGTTTCTTTTTGACGGGGCGGGGAATGCGTTAGCTGAGCAGGTCATCTCTCTCTTCCCGCTGGAAGATATCCGCGAGTTCACTGCCGAAGGCTTGGAGTTTGTCACGAGCTCTTGGCGTCTGATACTTGGGAAGATGGAGGGTCTGTTGCACCTGCAGATGACATGCCTAGACATCGCGCCAGTGTTGGATGCCTTAGGTTTCGACGGTGCAGGTATGTAAGGGGAGGCTACCTAACCCATATTGAAACACTTACCCACTCACAGCTGAACCGTATCAATTAACCGCCCCAAATTTGCAATCGTTGTCGCTCCATCGTCTTGACCTCCCCTTCAAGTCGTATAAGAAACTGCTGTACATTTTGGAGGGGAGGTCTGACCGCCACATTGGCTTGGAGAGCTTGACCGTCAAGTCATGCCGTGTGACAGGCAGGGGGCGTGAGGCAGATCTTAGGAAACTTGTGAAGAATGTTACTTGGGATGATGTGATGGAGATGGGGCTAGATGACGATAGGTCGGAGACCGAGGAAGATACAGACCCTGATGAGGTTGACAACGCCGGCTACTGAATCCGCGGAGAAAAATTGCTTGCAAACATATGATGACTCCATCGGTCGTAGGATACGTGACGGTTAAACTCCATTGGTTCGCGTGGATTGTATACACACTATGGAATACCGCCCCGAGAAAGAAAATCAAGGGGACTGTTTACGATCACCGAATGTAAGGTCCCGCCGGCTTCCATCGAGTCGGCTCCTGGAAAAATCCGAAACCACAAGCGTACACTTCAAACTGGAGGATCTCGATCAGGCGTTATCGATACCACGGAATGCGGCCCTGACGGTGCAGTCGGTGACCTCAAGAAATCCGCCGCAGCCCAGATCGGCACGGACCCGTCCGGAGTCGCTTTGACCGATTACGACGGGATTCACGGGTGGCGGACGTATTTGTAATGTGAGCGCTCCCGCGGTCGAGCCACATACAACACCGACTGCAGTGGAGCCCGTCGCAACAACTCCGGTCAGTCACACTCTCGAATTGTTTGAGCGTTTCTGACGGGATCTCAGAAGTTCTGGGAAGGTGCCAGCTATGTGACCTTATCTATATAGGAAAGAAGTCATGAAACACGCGTTGGGCGACAATTCCCGTGGGATTCGGCGTAAAGAACTAGTCCTTTCAAAGTGGGTCCGGTGTTAGACGCACATATACGGACGTCATACGTCAAGATAGAGTGGGTGACATATGCGTAAGACTAGAGATATTCCGTGATCCGACACGACGGACGGGGTCATGACAGTTCCGGACTTAAAAGTCGTTTGATATTCGTCTAGGATCGTGTGTACACGGTGTAGCCTTATGAACGGTCACCTAGTGATTTCTGCAACAGCGGAGTGTGTCAGGGGAGACGTAAACCGGCGGGTCTTGGTGGATTCATTGAAATGTTAACGCCTAGAACCGAAGGTTAGCGACTCATCGCAGATCACGATATGACGGAGAATACCTGCCTCATGGACTTCCCCCGGAGGCCCCGTTTTCTGATGTACGACGAATGGGGGGTGACCGATAAGCTTCAAGACTTGGACCTGCTGATCGTACCATCATACCTTCTGACAGCCTGTACACGGTGGGTATTTGCTTCAGCAACGCGGGTTTTCCGGTGCATCATGACGTACGATCGGCGGGCAGTGGGCCTTGCACCATCTCGTTCTTTTGATCTGACGATACAATTGATTTTTCAACATTGTTCGCTTCTTATCTATGTACGCACGATAGACTCGCACGTTTTCCGTTCCTGGAATGGTCTCGGTACGACCGTAATTACCCTCCCTCACAACCTCTTTCTGATCGTAATGCCGCAGGCAGTTCGGAAAGGGCGGAGAGGCATGTCGGTGTGCATGTGTGATTTGAAGATATGATGTCGTCAGCTCTCTTTTTATGATTATACATCTGCTCTCAAGCGACTCTGAGTAGGACACAGCCGTAATTTAGTTCTATATAGAATGATGGTGTAGACGAAAATCGACAAGAAAAGTAGATGCGCCGCGGTCGGCACACACGCGTGATCACAAGTGTGCTTCCTCACACCTCATCTAATGACTCACTCTATCATAGGCATCCTTCACCAACTTCATCACCTCCTTAGATCGTGGCTTGATCGCGTAGTTGAAAGGTTTAGGCCCCCTGATGTTACGTCAGCCACATTGCTACCGTGATCGATGCTTTTCAGGAAAACTTACCGAACAGTGGAATCGCCAAAGAAGTCGGGCTCGGGAATCAGGGGATTTCCGTGCTCGTTCACAGCGGGCTCGATGTCGAATACAGCAGATACGGAAGAGACGAAAAGGTAGAAGGTCCGGAGAGCAAAGTGTTTGCCGGGACAGATCCTGGGGAACACCAATACGGTCATTCGCTATATTCAAGGAGACGCAAATCGTGTCTCTTACCTCCTTCCACCACCGAAAACTCTCTCTTCAGGGCTAAACACCGTTGGGTCGATTTTTCCGTCCTTGAGGTACCTGTCCGGATTGAAGGTCTCTGGGTCGGGGAAGAGTTTCTCATCGCGAGTAACCGCCCAGACGTTCTGCACAATGGTGGCTCCTTCCGGGATAAAGTACCCCCGGTATACATCGTCCTGTGTAACTCTGGTCGGGATGGCGATAGGGAGGGGTGGATTCCACCGGAGGACCTCCTTCATAATAGCCTCGATATAAGGCAGATCTTCCCTATCCGAGTAATCCGGAAGTCGGCCGTGTCCGACAACGCGATCCAGTTCCGCCTGTGCCTTCTTCAGCACTTTTGGGTAGAGGACCATTGCCAAGAGGAATGTCTGCATCGTCAATCTTGTCTAAAAGCGGCGTTAGCGAAGCAGCGGAGGGGTCAGTGGTGTCCCTAACGTACTGTCTCAGCCCCGGCTGCAACCCTTTATGAGAAATACGGACAACGGTGCGAGGGCTCGAGAGAAGCTTACCACCAAACATAACACCTGAGACATCTCGTACAACTTCTTCGTCGAAATTCGTTTTTTCTTCATCCTCCAAACGGGACAGACAATCGGACGTTATGGATTGGGAGAAATCATCGCCGGACTGACAATTGCACTTAAGCTTTAAACGGAATATAATCTCAGGCTGCTCTGTGGGCTGACCTTCATGGCTTTCTTGACAAATTCCAGCGTACCGTCGACGGATGGTTTGAATTTGTGGAGAGCTTCGTTGGCAAGGGTCTTGAACCCTGTTCCCGGGAACCAGTCTGGAAGATACCGCACTGTCCAAGGTTCTGTCAGTTGGTTATGGGTACTGTTCGGGTGCACCGGGACGCACGAATAGGGAAATTGTTGACAAGGAATCTTCCGGGTACCGTAGCGGCGGCAAACGCTTCTGTTGCTTCTAGCATGATCCTCAAGAATGGATCTTCGCTCGACTGAACGTCGATCCCATAAGTTACGGATAATAAGATCGTTCCAGGCAAGCTTTGGGAGTTGTGTGATACGTAAGTAGCCGGATTGGGTGGAAAGGGTGGGACACGACGTACATATCCACTTCCTCCATGAAATTCCCAGGATTCTCCAACAGACGGGATAAGAACCGATAGGTATATTTGTATTGAGTGCTGTTGAAGCTGTTGACCAGCCTTTCGTTCAAGACCTCGTGGCAAAGTCTGCGGCGAACCCTCCATCGGTTGCCGTAGGGCATCGCTGCAAATGACCACCCCGGCACCCCGGTACTGAGTAACAGTTAGGAAAGAAGCTTCCTCGTAGAATAACATCCGAGTCTCACAGTTGCACCATTGGCGGTTGGGGCTGAAACTTGGCGTTAGGAGCGTAAGGTGAAGATGGGTGAATCACTGACTCTATCTGCATACATGCCTGATCGTTTGTCAACCAGATCCGAAATAGCCTGGGCGCTGTTCAGGACGATCATGTCCTCGCCCATGAGCCGTAAGTGTAGGACATCCGTGTCTTTCGGAAGACAGCCTCAGAATTGCCGCAAAAAATGGAATAACTCGAAAGCGTACCTTCACGATCAGCCAACGACGCGAGGCTTTCCCAGATAGGGGCGCCCGTGGCGAGATCGAGGACATTCCCTATGAGTGGATAACCCCTGGGACTCGGTGGATACGGCACAGTGGATTTCCTCCACCTCCTGTAAGCGTAGACCAAGATGCAAAGCGGGACTATGCTGAGCACAGGAACGTCCATCATGGCAATAGAGATAGAGAGGGTGGGTGGGGAGAGGAGGGGTTGGGCAGGGTCTTATAAAACACCCCTGCCGCCATTGAATGCGATCAATATGGCGAGCGGCAGAGGCTGCGGCCTTGCGGGACCCGTTCGACCTCCCGAGATTATTAATCGACTCTCGTCAATTAGATGGGATGGCGGGCACAAGATGAGCCACCCATTCCGGCTAGGATGTCAGGGAGTCGGCTAAGGCATGCATCTGATGAAACATGACGCGCCAACATTGAAAGATTGGAGTAGCAGCACAGTTCGTGTTCGGAAGGAAGCGTTGAAAGAACGCCCAAGTAAGGAGCCTAGAGATGGGGCCGGGAGGGTTCGGGGGCCGTGAGAGTCCACAGTCAGAATTTCGGGGAAAGCTGGTCCCCCGCTGAAAGCAGTCGACGGCGGAGTTGCAATGGTACAGAAATCCAACAGGTTCGTCGGACCCTTGAGATGCTGGACGCCATCCGGCGGGTCGGATGTAAAAATACGAGAGCGCGATCGAAAAAAACAGTAGCGGAACAGCCCACCGCACCGACATCCGAATACGGCGATCTATAGCGAGCCGCGTCAGGAGGGTTGCCATCGACTCTTTTGTGACGTGCACTTTCCCCGTTGTGGCCCTGGTGCGCCGTTCGCGGACAGAGCAGACCAAGATAACAGACGTAGTGACTTCAAGTCTCGTTTAGCTCCGCAACCGCCGACGCGGGCGCTCAACGAATGATGCGAGGATCACGGGAGACATTCTCCGGCTCAGCATTTGCAGCACGAACGCGTTAACCACGGGAACTTGAAACCAAAGGGGATTGAACAATCCAACCGGCATCTGCGGACCTATGTTGGACGCTCAACTCGGATGCAAACCGGGTCTCCTGCGTAGAGGGAAAACGGGCCGGCGGCTCCTCGAATCAAAGATGACGCGTGACGTATGGGCGGAAGGCCGAGCTGCGACCAGCGTCGACCATCCAGCTGCGAAATCATCATCAAGGACAACGATTGCTTCTAAGCTTTCCTGTCACTACAACGGGCGAGGTTTCTACCGACATCGTTGAAGTTGGCATTTTTTCTAGTTGCCTTGTAGTACTCACGTGACGACACCGTCGCCAGCTCTTCCGCTGCCTTCCTGTCATCCTCCGAAAGGGTCTACTTTTCCTTAGAATCTGCCCGCGCACGACACGTCTCGTCTCGCATGGATTTCTTCCAGGATACGGTGAACACGAAGGAGCCAAGGCTTATACAAACCAGCGCCAGAGGGAATATTTCCCTTGTCTTCATCCGTCTTCAACTTCAAAATTTGTTCACGGCTCGTCCCTCTTCCTAGACCTCCAAATGACCACAGCTCTCTGCTCCTGCTCTCTCTGTCGCCCTTGCTCCAGAATTTGTTCAGTACGACGCAGCGGAACTCACCCCCACTCCTACTATCGATACCATCGCTGATCCTGGCCACGTCGCTCTCGGATCCACTGAGGCCAACCCGTTCTTCTTGCCCCTTACCAAAGAACAAGAGATTCATCGTCGGACCTCATAATATCGGACCTTGAGCCGTCCTTTCTCTTCCCTCCCTCGAACCTTCCCTCAACCTCAAACTCATTCCCTGCCGCGTCCCTCTTCTTAGGCTGTCACATGCCAATGACCATGTTGGATCTTTAAAAGAGTTCTACGTTCCCGCTCCATCCCTCCCCGCTCGTTGCGCTTCGGAACTCTCCCGGTACGATAAGACAGCCGGTTCACACTATCTCCACTCTGCTCGAATAACCCAACGCCAAAACGTCTGTTTCTTCGTAACCAGCCACGTGGCGGTCAACATGCTATGTTTCTGCGTCGTCGGGGTGACAATCCTCCCCGGAGACGGAACGCAATACAACTTCCATACCCTATCTCAACTTGACGATTCGGTTGTTATCGACGATCTCTTCGCGAACCCAATCTTCCACCCTTGCTTTACCCTGGATGCATAGGCATTCTTCAAGAACTCCGAAACGATACTGTGGTTCTCATGGCGTGTTCGTTGACGTGTAAATCGATGTAGGCCCTGACGGAGAAAACCATCCAAAGGGTTAACAAAACGAGGCATATGATATGGCGACGAACGAGAGGTTTAGGGAGAAAGTGAGGGATATCTTTCCGCTGATGGCGAAGAGGGGACGTGTCTCGCTTGAAACTTGCCCACTGGTAGACGAACACTAGGGTTGGTGTTTTGGTACCGTCACCCCGTCGGTTGGTGATACGGAGCCTGGAGTGCAAGTTTATACAAGTATATACTGACATGTAATCGTCGGAAACAACGATAAGAAGGATGAACGAGACCTTCGTGGTCTGTTTGCATCCTTGATTCAGAGTCAGACGGGCTCGCCGATCCAGATCCATTGCGGTAAGATATCAGCTTGTCGTGGCCTGGGACTCGACGAGAATATGCGTTAACCCGAGCTCTTCCCACCGGCCTGTTCTGCCGCAATGCTTCCGTACTCTCGATGATAGGAGCAAACTGGTCAGAAGGCCAAAGTCGTGGAATTTCGAGGGACTTGTCTTTCTACTCTGCTTCCCTCTGGATCCACCGTACTAGGGTAAACTGTTTGAGTTCGCCGGGATACGAGTGGCAGCGCCGGCGAATGGCCCGTTGAATATAGCACGTGTACTGAATAACTTGGAACTTCGCGGGGGGAAGTTCCTGGAAGTTCCGGTCAAGTTAACTTATAAGTAACGTCGCGCACACTCACTCGGCACCAATGACGTTAGATAGGCCAGGGCCGGCCACAACGCTCTCTCTCCGGCACTCCCATCTCTCTCACCCGTGGGTACGATAAGCCCCATCCATGGCATCGCTGTTGCAGGATCTCTACGTTCGCTTCCATTACGTCCGCGGGTCTGGTTCATGGTTCAAGACGTTCACATGGCGCGCGTACATTCTTCTCGCCGTTGGCCTGGGTATCCTAATCGCTCTTTACCGATCCTACGTGCTCCCATCCCACCCGTGGCCGATCTATCCGGAGGAAGAGGTCGAATTCGATGTCCCGGACCGGAACGTTGATTGGGCTGCCCGAGCCGACGTGGTCAAACAAGCCTTTGCCCACGCATATCACGGTTATGAGGCCCACGCCTTCCCGAAAGACGAACTCCTTCCAGTCACAAACTCATCCGAGTCCTGGTGAGTTGCGTCCACCATCTGACTTCAACGCTCCTCACTCCACTGGAAGGTTCAACGGATGGGGTGTTACTGCAATCGACTCTTTGGATACCATGTTATTGATGGGGTTCGACGAGGAGTTCAAGCGTGCCTTAGAACTTGTCAAAACCACTAGGTTTACCCTAGAGGAGGGTGAATACGCACCATTCTTCGAGACGGTGATCAGATATCTTGGCGGATTAATTTCCGCATACGCACTGTCTAAGGAACCTATCCTCCTTGAGAAAGCGGACGAGCTGGCGCGTGTCCTTTCCCCCGCATTCAATACTGGCGCGGGATTTCCCTACTTCGAGGTCAACCCGATCTCGTGAGTTCTCCGACGCATTCAAGACCAACCATCCTAATACTTCTCGCCTCAGCGGCTTGACGCGTGGTCGAACTGGTGGTCTTCTGGCCGAGATCTCGAGCTTCCAGTTAGAGTATACAGCGGTAGCACAAGCCATGGGAAAGAAGGAACATTATGAGAAAGTATGTATCATCCATCATCCGCCTCATGCGACAAACCACTGAGGGACCCCAGGTCTTCCGAGTGAATTCCGCATTGGCCGGGGGGAACCTCACTGCAACGGGGGGAATGTTTCCGCGAGGTTGGTCTCTCAAAACTGGACAGACGTTCGATCGTGGGTTCCCTTCAGTCAACCTTAAATTATTTCCACGCATCTTGACCTAGCCTCGCTACAGAGGTGCTGTCCGTGGGAGGGACTGCAGACAGCGCACATGAGTACACCCTGAAGCAATACCTCCTGACGGGGAGAACTGATAAAGTGAATCTTGAGCTGTGTAAAAAAAAATTCTTTCATGTCTCTGCGTTGTCATGGGCCTAATATTATCTGAACCTTTCAGATCTCAAGTTCACGACTTTTACTATCAACAATCTCCTATACCTGTCCCCAACACGCAACATGCTCTACGTCACCGGCCTCTATCAAACCCGTGGGCCCCCTAGTAACATCCTCGAACATCTCTCTTGTTTCTTTCCTGGTCTACTTGCACTTGGTGCCCACCTCCTCCCACTCGATGATCTTTCCTCCCTCGGCATCGATTACCTCGGTCTTGCTGCGGATCTTTCTCCCAGAGACCGTGAAGGTTACGTGACGTTGTCCAAGTATGACCTCAAGAAACTTCATATGTGGGCGGCTAAGGGCTTGGCGGAAACTTGCTATCTGACATATGCAGATCAACCTTCGGGGCTTGGTCCAGAAGAGCTTTCGTTCATCAGTAGCGGTACGCGGTGGATGGGGGTAATGGAACAGTGGAGGTTGCGTGGCGGACGTGGGCCCATTCCCGGGCTTAGGAAGAAAGCACCCGTAGTCATCCCTCAGGAAGAGTCAGAGACACACTACAATAAACATGTCCAGATGGATTATTGGACGAGAATTGGTTTGTACTTGCTTAGACCGGAGGTGGGTCGGCGGCTCTTTAAGATCCCCTATCGGAGAATTACTGATTGCTCTCGATAGACTGTGGAATCGCTCTATCTTCTATGGAAGACGACAGGGGAATATCGGTGGAGAGAGTACGCTTGGCGGATCTTCGACTCCATCGAGAAACATACAAAGACCGAGAGCGGTTACTCTTCCGTCAAGATCAAAGGAGATGGAAAAGTCGTCAAGATAGACGAGATGCCGAGGTACGCGAGCTTGGTCCCTACAAATATCCAACGCCACCTAAATAAAAAAAATCTCCCACCTTTTACTTTGGCAGCTACTTCCTTGCGGAAACGTAGGTTCCACCTTCACTTCTGGATGAACTTGGCTGACGCGGACTGGATCTAGGCTCAAATACCTTTACCTCACGTTTTTAGATAAGGACCCGATCGACCTAGAGAAATGGGTATTCACCACCGAGGCTCACCCACTACCTGTTTTCGAGTGGACTGCTGAGGAGAAAACGCTGTTTGGGATCAAATAGAACGAACGGATGTCCGTTGTTTTCTTTCGCATGGAGTTGCGGCCCTTGGTACCGGTCGAGGTTGGATGAGGGCTTGTTTCGCTGGGTCGTGGGTATTATGTTGGCCTGCATATATGTGTGATATAACGCCCGAACGATCGTAGCCAATGGCTTTGAAGGCCCTTGGTCATGGAAATGGCTTACCGTCGGTGATGGCACAATACTAGCCGGCCACATGCCAGCAAGCACTATCGGACAAAACCGAACGGGCAATAGACACATCGCGACATAGCTGTAACTTATGCCATAACCGCTTTTGGCATTAGATTTTTTCCAGTGGCGGCCCTATAGCGCTGCCCTAAACAGTCTTTTGTCACCGTCCAGGGTGGACGCGGTTACCTTATGCCCGGGACTCGAGTCAGCCGCGACCTCGCTCCCTACAGCCCGCCCCTGTCACACTTACAGAGCTGTCTTCTGAGCCGGAGAAATGTCGGATTCCAGCTCAAATACCTTAAAGTTGAGATCTCGCGGGATGTGCCGAGGTTGGCTGAGGAGTTTAGCCTTTTGGTTGAAGCGCTCCAAGTCGATGGAGACGGGTTAGCAGGACGCAATGTATGTTTCGTTTTGGTGGAGGGACCTGACGTCTAACGACCGGCTCCCGGTAGGAAGCTACATTTCTAGGAGACAAAGGTGAAATCATATCTGTGGCTGGACTGAATAGCGTTCTGGGATTTAACAGATGTACATATTTTGCACAATTCAGATGAACACGTCGAAGCCAAGCATATCTCTTCTTTTTCAATCTTCCCCTGGGATCACATCGGGTGCCTGATCCAACCCCAGAGACAATCCAATGTATCTACTCTCCCGTACCTCTTGTGAACAGGGGCATGGGGCATAGGGCATGCCGCGTGTGGACGGAACAAACTTTGCGGCCGCAAGTGACTGTAGTAGATCATCGATCAATCGATCACATGTACATCTTATCGTATCAATATTTCTGGATGGGTAAATACAACGTTCCGGACGCGTAGTCGAAGCCAAGGATATCATTTATAAGTTAACAACTGCAGGGCCTGGGACGGGGTAGGTCTTCTGATCGACAGATTGGTCATAGAGCTAGAACCGACAGAAACCAGTTCGTCAACGTTTCCTTCCAAGAAATGTAGGTGCATCACTCACATTCCACTTAATTCCTGGAGTAGAGTCAACGTAGGCACTACGGCAGAAGAGTGTATATGTGAGCACCATTGTTAGCAAAAAGAGGATGATATTACCCTGGGAAGGAGACGCCAGATGGCAACGTTTTGCTCCCACTTCCAGTAACTTGTATCTGGATACAAGAGGGGAAGAATTGAGCGCCACGGGCAGGGTTTTGAGAGTAGAGGGCATCAGCCTCGTGGAGCGCAATGATCTCAACGCGAAGGATGTACGTTCCCGGGGCCAACTTTGAGGGAATGGGGATGGCGTACTGTAGAAAACGATTAAACCCGAGTGACCACCAATTAAAAACACCCCAAAGGCTTGCCTTTCCTCGGTTGCTCAGCAACTTTTCAACGGCCCAGGAGCCAGAGTTACCCTCATGGAAGATCTTGACCCAGGCGTTGCCCATTCCGTTGGAACTTGCAGGCGCGATGTACGCAACTTTTGGTTAAATCAGTGACGTATCTGATACATGTAGGAGGTTCACGAACGAATTGGTCCTTTATGCGAGGCATCGATGATGTCGTCTCCGCGAGAATTGTGGTCTAAGAGTAAGTGAGATCCTTTGATCGACAGGAGGAAGGGCCTTCGTACACCACTCCGTAGTCACAGTGCTACCAGCTGGGACTGATACATAGGTTCCGACAGAGTTGTCTCCGTTGACGTTGCAGCGGATGTTTGACGAGGTGAGGCTCTTGACGGGGTCGTTCGTCGGGGGCTGTCGAATGTAGCGACCAGCTCCAGCACCCTGGTCGATGCCGTTTATCCAGACGGACCACACACGACTATGAGCGCTGACTTCACCAAGGAGAGTGGCGACGATAGCAGCAAGAGCGAGGAACTGCATGGTTGGTTGGGGCACCAGGATAGCCGAAAACCTGTCCCCTTATATACGCACCATCAGGAAAACCAGAGGTTTTCTGTCGATTTCTGTGGTTGCGGTGGAGATCCACGGCGCAGGACGATCACAACGATCACAACACTACTGCGCCCGCTCGCAACTCCACGAAAAGTGAATTCAGCGTAACTTCGCTATCGCGCTGTGATGCTGGACAGAGTGCAGCTGGCCAGGGTTTAATTAGGGGATAATTTCATCGCTTGTAACGTGTGGTAACCACGTAGGCCACGAAGATAGCGAGCGGCACGAGAACGGGAGATTTTTGTCCCGTATACCAAGTGGTTTTTTCTTCTTAGTCCATTGCCAATCTCGTGCTTTCTATCTCCTCTACCTACGCGGTTACCGCACCCCACAAGCAATAAAATGATCAGTAGCACCAACAAGTGGCATGGCCAACGACCCAATTGCAGACGAGGAGCTCCCATCCCTCTAACGAGCACCGAACAACCGCTTTTTTCTTCGATCGCTCCTTGTGCTTATTACTTTTGCCGGCCTTCCCCTTCGTTCCCTTCGTGGTGTTTCTATCTCGCTGTTTCGCAATCTTTAGCTTAGCTTAGCTCGTTTCTTCCTTGTTTCCACAGATACTTCGCAATTGTTCGTCAGCTAAGAAGCATGGGGCGGCCGAGCCCCTTTCTCAATTCTTACGGCCGCCGTTTCGCGATCTTTTGAGCATCGAGGCACGCAAAACATGCCGCCCATCCAAGGAGGTCACCTGAGAGAACAATTCGTGTAACGACAACTTGAGTTGCAATTTCAGAGATTTCACGCAATCTTCTCTATCAGCCTTCCTCTGATATTCTGTAGAGAAGAAATGGGTCAAAAACGACCGCTTACAGCAAGTTGTACCGGACTGTGGGGAAAACCGATTTCAAAATTCACATGAAATTAAGGTCGTTCAACCAGAAGTTGATCGGACAAAAAACAAGCCCCGCGGCCCTCCCTCTCGGTCGTGGGGAATTCCTTAATTGACTAAATCCTGGCCAATTGCGCTCTTTCCGGCGTCGCAACGTGACAACGAAGCAACGCTGTATTAAACTTCCGTGGCGTTGTGAACGGGTGCAGTAGTCCTGTGATCGTGTTGCGCGCCCACAACGAATATCCGATTTTGCTGATGACCCATCATCACCCCGTGCACGCGTGAGCACTTGAGTGCCTGACTCCACAGGCGCGCCTCCCCGCACAAGGAGACACCCTCGCGCCAGGCGGGTTTTATCCCTCCGTGCGTTTTCGGGATACAGATGCAGGTTCGAGAGAAAAAAGATCGCTGCGTGCATCTGTTATAAAACAATTATACATAATAGTGCTCGTGAACAGAGGAGGTGGATGAAAGAAAGAAAGTCCTTGAAGAGGATGAAAAAGAGGGAGATGCAGGGATGGAAGCGATACTGAAGAACGCGACGGGGCGAAGGCCCGGAAGTGGCTTGGTAGCTTGCGGAAGGACAGGTGTGAAGACACGGAGGGAGGGCTGTCATTCTGATTTGATAGCTCACTCTGAACACGGGGGGTTAACGAGTGTAACATACACTATAATTTCAGGGGGCTCACCATCGTCATCTGATCCAGAGGTAACCAGGCTGTTCATGTCTTCTTCGATACCCCTGAGGAACTCCCTACAGTCTTCCAGCCGTTCCGTAGCCCCAAGCTTCACAAATGCATCAACAGCGCGGGAGGCCTCAGATTTCGCTTCTGGAAGCCTGCGTTGTTGATACAAGGCGAAAGCCTGCAAATGCGCCGCGAGACCAAAAGAGTATGCATCATCGACGGCGTACGACTTGGCACGTTCAATGTGAGCGTAACTGTCGTCAAATCTGCCTTGTTCGATACACAGTACCGCCAAGCGGAAATGAATCCAAAACAGTTGAAGGCGCCAGCCGAAGGAGGACGCGATTCCGAGGGCCACTTCGAAGTGGTTGATTGCCTTCTCTGTATTGCCCTTGGAACGATATATATCGCCGAGGATCCGATGACATTTGCAGGCCGAATATCGCTCGCCTGTCTCTGGGAGAAGATCGATCGCACGGGACGCGGCTTCCTCCGCGGCATCGAGCTGCCCGTCACTATATAACGCGTAAGCGAGGTAGGTCGAACACTCCGCTTGTCCCACAGTGTCCCCAAGCTGTTTGTAGATTTCCAATCCTTCCTTCGCCTGTCGTACCCCTTCACCATGGAGGCCAATCTCCCGATTTGCGTCAGATAGGGAACCCAATGTTCGAGCGACCTGACGCTCATCTCCTCGCTCTCTCCAAAGATTCAAGGCATAGACGAGGAGGTTTTTGGACTCCGTGTGATTTCCAACCGACTGAAACAACCGTGAGAGTTCGAACAAGCACCGAGGCTTGGAACGATGATCATCTGAGAGTCCTTCGATCTTGGGCCTCAACACAACAAGTCGCCCTTTGTGCCAAGAGAGGTGGTGCATGAAACCAGCGCAGGCATCCCAGATATAATCCGAGTTCGTGTCGATTGTTGTGATGACGTCGAGCAGGTGCTCAACATTTTCATCCTCCGACGCGATCCATTGTGTCTCTCCGGTGTTAGGCTTGCTGGGTTGAAGATTAACCGATAGCCGGGTGAAGTAACACTCTTTGGCCATGCAGAGGAGTGGAGACGACAACGGATCCTTGGGGCGAAGATGATCGCGGAGCGGCGCTAGCATTGTGATGTAACCGCCGCTTCGATACGTAAGGGAAAGGATGCAGAACGTGTCGAGGATGTTGGTTCCATCGGAGATGGTCGGGAACAACCAATCGAAGTTGTCCTCGTTGACGCCTTGTGGAAAGAATGCGATGACTCCGAGAAGCCCTCGTGCATCAGGGCCAAGTTCTCGGAACGTCGGAGAAGCGAGTGAGAGCTCAATCGTAGCGGCGAGGCTATTATTGTGTTGTGCGTGAAGCACCCCTGTTCGTCGTCTTTCCCATTCCTTGGTCAATCGGCTGGCGTCCCACTTGCTGTACTGGGCAACAGTGGCAAGTAGAGTGATGGAGAGGGGATGTAAGTCGAGTTGCTCCAAAATGTTGTTGACCAGATCGGACCGTTCGCCGTACTTGCAGATCCGGTAGAAGGTGTCGCGTCCAGCCTTGGTCGACAACGTTGGGATGTCCAGAACCTCGCATTGAGGAGGGATAGTGGAAATGCGAGAGGTGATACAGAGGCAGATGTTGCCGAACCGGCTCAATTCCTCCACCACGGCATAGATCTCCTGGCTACCGGTTCCCTGTGGATCGAGGACGGATTCGGCGTTATCGAGTATTATGAGCATCTCCTTTGAGGATAAAAGTGGTCGTAGGGGGGCCAGATCCTCGGGGTTTTCGGTGCCCGCACCAATGACCTTGGAGAGCCGGCGAAGGAAATGAGTGGGCAAGGGAAGGAACTGATCGCAACGGATGAATCGACGGTTGTCACCAAACCGCTGCTTGATGCGGTTATCGTGCAGGACGGTCAGAGCGATAGACGTCTTGCCGATTCCGCCAGCACCGATAAGAGCAATTGGGGTGAGATCTTCCGCGAGACCGACGATCTGCTCGATCAGCTCGTCGCGTCCGAAGAAGACTCTCGGTGGCGGGGGTGGGGATTCTCCGGATATACTGGATTAAAATATAAGACACCAGCCCATTGGTAGTCCGGATCGCTGACCTATTTTGAACCTGGGCGATGGTAAGTATTTGTTCGGCGAAGCGAAGAGCACGTGTCACCCACCGTCCGATTTTGGTCGTCAGTCCCTTCCTCATGTCTTAGCACATTCCGGTGAATCTCAGAAACGATGATATGGGTGTTTGCAACATCGTGACGAAGCTCGGAAACGATGGAATGTGTGTTTACCGCAAGCTCAGTCTGAGATAGATGGTTGGTTGATAGTTGCCACACAAAGAACGACGGAACGCACGTTAAACACGAGAAGAATTCTGTTGAGGTCCGTTCTCCAGGTAGCGATCATCTCCTTATCATTTTTTGCGTGGAACAGTTGAGAAACTGCGTTCCGTTTACCCTGCTTGATAACCTTCCGTTGAACTTTCGCGACGGTCCTATCAGGCCGAGGGCGTCATCAATGAAACACTCAAAGTGTGCACCGCACACCGCTAGTGTACCGACTCACGTCGTCAACTGTCCGATTGCTTCCAATACAGAGCTATTGAGGTCGTCCAACTTCTTCCCCTTCAATCCTCTGTCAAGAGCGACACAGATGTCGGCGCAGGCCAGCCCGAGTTCGACGTAATCCACCTGGTTGATCATTGAATCCTAGGCGGATTTCAGCTCGCAATCGGCCACCGTAGACCAGAGGGAAACAGACTCACTCTGATCATCGTGAGGATGACACTGACGGTTCCAAAAATGGTCTTGGCTGGTATGATGTCCGAGATCCCCCCAGCGAGATTCATGGCGTCGATGGCGACGTTCAGCGAGGAGAGGATATTGTCTCGACGTTTCTGCTGTTGTTCTTCGATGTCCATGGGTTCAAAGTCGGTGTGGCAGGAGGAAATGCTGGCGCCAGGAGGCTGTGAAGACAAACCCGTTCCCTAATAAAGGCACACCTCGTGCGGACAGAGCCCTACTGCTCTTCACGTAAGTTCACGGCCTCA
>Ga0307517_10006094_pt1 | contig 17970 bp, 22 predicted proteins | sample 23_EM_MG_FD_194515 | JGI IMG/M metagenome (GOLD analysis project Ga0307517, IMG submission 194515) | Populus trichocarpa ectomycorrhiza microbial communities from riparian zone in the Pacific Northwest, United States - 23_EM | ecosystem: Host-associated > Plants > Roots > Unclassified | place... | reverse complement strand
GTTTAGGACGAGGTTAGTGGCGCCACACACTCGTCACCCCCTTCGCACACGGCGCAGAGGGGGCTCCTTCAACCGACCCACTGAGGCATAGCGGCTCGCGATCAAGATGAGCCGGTCGCTTAGCAAAGGGGCGTCGGAAGGATCACATCTGCATCTAAACATGGAACATAACCTTGATCCTCCCCAAAAAGCGCAAACTCTTACTCACGCGAATCGTTCATCCGACAGTAGGGCTCGTCGCAGCAGGGCGGTGGGTCGGCGAAACGTCGCGCACCGAAGAGAGAATGGATGATGTGGCGGATGATGCCGAATGGCCTTTTGATCGACGGTGGCCTCAGACCCAAGACCGTCCGGGAGGACCACGGGCGCAACTCCCAGTGAACACTCATGCTAGGTGATGCACTCAGCTTACCCTTAAACTTGAAAGGCAAGATGGCCGAGCGGTCCAAGGCGTGTGACTCAAGCGAAAGGGTGTAAAAACCCATCGTTTGCCTGAAATTTCGGGTTTCTCATCATCGTATGATGGCGTGGGTTCGAATCCCACTCTTGTCATTTTTGGCCATGAACCATACGTTATTTTGCTGCGGGAGCTGTTTCTTTCGAGTCCACCAGATAAAGCTTAGTTACCCCCGATGACTTCTGCTGATCGATCGTCAATTCGTCTATCTACGTTCGCGATCTTGACTTGGATCGCGTTACGATTCCTATTAGCGGTATAGAATATCTTGGCTGAGCAGCTCAGTAGATGGTGATTGACCTGGGCCGGCGACGACCCTCCCATCAACGATCGAAGAGTCAAGAAACCCGTAGAATTTTTGAAGTGGCTGAACGAACTGAAGGATCCAAACCCCAGGGTGTGGTCTGAAAAGTACGGTAGATAAGGTGCTGAAAGGTTAAGAAGGTATCCACGGCCATAGGACCTTGAAAGCACCGCATCCCGTCCGATCTGCGAAGTTAACCAGGGTGCCGCCCAGTTAGTACCACGGTGGGGGACCACGCGGGAATCCTGGGTGCTGTGGTTTTTTTCTTTCTTTCTATCTCACTCCGACTTCTGGATTCTTTCACACATTTACTAGTAAGATTTTGGTGTCAGGGTTCCGTGGAATCACTACCCTACTCTTCGAGTCTCAAATCCAAATCTCATCCATTCCACCACTACTGCCCAGGATCGGGGCCATCCGTTCGGGAACCCAAACAAATTCAGAGAACATTTTCTTCATCGTACAACCGATTTTCCATTCGTTACTACATACAACGAGGGTCGGGGGGGGGGATAGGGAAGGAAAGGGGGGGCGAGAAACCAACAGGGACGCATGTACTAGGAGATCAAAAACGCAAGTACCACGAGGCGGGAAAGGTGTAGGGTAGCACAGGAGGGATGGAAAAGTTTTCGGTCCCGAGCAACCTAAACGGTTCTCAGAACAGATCTTCGAGTGTCATTTGTTTGACAATATCCTGTCGGTAGCGGTCAGGTTTTCTCAAGGACGGTATGACGGCAACGCCAGCCCCCTTACAGTATTTGCAACCATCTGTGCGAACTCTTCAAAGCTGAGCTTTCCATCTCCATCCTTGTCGGCTTCCATGATGGTCTTGTCCACGATTTGTTGCAGTTGCGCGTCCTAGCAGCCAGATCATTATCTCCGGCTCGGTCACGGCAAAGGGTGAACGAACCTTGAGGTTGCTCCCAACCATCATCTTCAAGACCAAGAATAACTCTCCGTTGGAGATGAACCCATCTCGGTCCATATCGTAAACTTTGAACGCGACTGGTTCATCCATCGGTCAGCCAGAGGCTCTCAACTACACTTTCGAGAGGGAGACGTACACCTTAATTTCTCCTCTCTCCCTCCCCTGCTACTGAATGCGCTCAAACCCCCAACAAATTCTTGGAAGTCTACCGTTCCTCCGCCACTATAAATCAATCGGGATCAGTCGAACGAATGAATTGCGGCCAAAGCAAGGCAGTTGGCGCCGGTTCCATAGACGAGAGCAGAGGGTTCTGGATGAAGAAGTAGTGAACGGGGACGTACTCTTCGTCAAAAATTGCAATCATCCTTGATGCCAGAGGGTTTCCACCGATCTGGGGGATCTGCAAGAACTCGTCTCGGTCGATTGAGCCAGAGCCATCGCTGCATCAAAGTGAAAACATTCATAGTACATTGGTTCGTTGGGGCGAGAGGGGAGGGGCAGCGATTGATAACGGGGCGTTAGGGTGTAGGACGATTGATGGGACGATGTTCCAGTATGAATGGTAGCGAGGGTGAGGGTATAACACACACGATGTCAGCGTTAGAACACTCCCCAGAGTACGTGGCAGAAAGAGCGCACCTATCGAGCTTCATAAACCGCTTCTTCAGTCTCTCGAGTTCACTTGCGTTGACTGTCCAAGAGAGATGCCGAACGTCGCATAAGTTCTCTCAAGTCTCGGATGAAAGACACGACGAAACAAACGTACAGTTAGACCTCCTCTCCATGTCCTCCATAAACTGAGACGCTACATTTCAGTAAGAAACCGAACGATATGAGATCTCATGGCCGTTGGATTCATGTGCGGTCGGAGAGCGGCGTACGTGATTGACCCATGGCTGCAGCAAGTTATTGGGGAGAGGGTACGCAAAAACGGGGGGGGGGGATTAAGAGAGGGAGGTGGGCTGACAAGAGAAAGATACAGTGTAAAAATGGAGGGGGAATCGGCTGGGATTGCAGAGGCAAAGATGGGACAGGTGGTTAAGTCGTGGGAAACTCATCATTTTTGTATTGGGACATCTAACTACGGGTACAGCGAAGCAAACGCTTGACGCGCTGGATATTGGAACCGAGGACGCGTTTTGCACCCACCTTTGCAAGTGACCCACCTTGGATGTTATCGCAACGGTATGTATCTGGGTTGGTGAACACGCTTGAAGCACATTGTTTCATTCCATAACTCTTGGCAAATAACGCAGGTCTTTAGGCTAATTGACGGAACAGCTTGAGTTTGAAGTCTTGATACAGTACGATAAAGGGGTCTCGAAACTTGATAACTTGGAAACGACAATGACTTGCATCCCGGAGACGGGGAGTCTATGGCAAAACACCACCAGAATTTTTGGGTCAATCACGCTCACGATCAAGTTCGCGAGAACGTCCGGGGCTGCCCCTCACTGGGCTGCGAGAGTGGCTTCTTTTCCTCCTGCGATCGGGCGACTGGCCGCGGGGGCTCCTTCGATCACGCCAATCCCTATCCGAGTCCCTATCACGACGGTCCCTGTCGTGACGACGCGGAGAACGATCACGGTAACGGTCTCTATCCCTATCCCTGTAGTCGTCACGGTCGCCGCGTTCACGATCCCTGTAGTTCCCGCGGTAGGAATCGCGTCCGGCCCGACGATGTCCCATGTACTCTCCGGGAGTTGGAGCGTGAGGTCTGTCAGTAACAGAGTAGTCGACGCGGATACGACGGCCGTTCAATTCCTGGGAGGGTTCGTATGAGTCATACATTTCACGCGACGGGGTATGGGATGAATCACGTACAACCCCGTTCAACTTTTCGATGCAACGAGTAGCCTCGTCCACGGTGGACATGCTAATGAAACCGAACCCACGAGAACGCCCAGACTGCTGGGTACGTCAACGACGATGCACACAACTGGAACCCGAATGACGTACTCGTTGATCATAGACAATAGTGACCTTGTCTACGCGTCCATATCTACTGAACTCGTCGTCCAGGTCTCTCTCAGTGCTACGGATGCTGAGACCGAAAACACCGAGAACGCTGGAGGGGTTCGGAGCCTAAAGTAGAGGTAAAAACGTGTGAGCCGGGGCCACGAAAGAAGGGACGGTTCGCAAACAATTTGGCCAGAGCGTTTGTGGCGCGGTGGACTGTGACGGAATGACGGACTGCGCGTTCGCGAGCGAGAACGCGAGCGCCTGGGAGACTGCTCCTTTTCTCTGACGGGGTCTGCGGGCTGAGAGGGCTGAGTGTAGGCGTCCGAGTATGGATCCATGGACTATACGAAGCAAGAGAGAGAAAAGAGTCAGCGCGTCGTGGTGGAGAAGGAAAAGTGAAGAGGGTGCACCATGGTCATGAAGGGTGGGACAGAGAAGGAAGATTGAAACTCCGAATAGAAAGCTTAACACGATTCAATGTCCGCCGAGTCCGACGACAAATCGCCACTTGCGGTTTTTTGGCCGTCGCATGCAATAGCTGTCTGCTTGGCGGGGGGCTTGGAGGTCGGGGATTGACCAAAACTCCTGGGCGAGATGTCTCGAATGTGTGTGAACGCGGCCGCTTTCGTAACATGGGAACCGCCCTCCGCCTGGATGCCCGCTCAATGGCAATATTCCCCTATGGAGCACCCAGCGGCAAGGGTCCACAGGTGATATTTGCGGGCGAATCTGTGACCCAGCGTTGTGCGCTCTAAACGTTGTATCTGGTTCACCCGGCGCTCCGCCCACCGAACCAGGGGCGGCCGCCACGCCAAAGGTTGCGCCGGTATGTTTTGCCCTTATCACCTCAAGCGACGTCTTCTACATCACGCGTGTGGGGTGCCGGTGGGCCCTCGAGGCCGCCTGTCAGGCGGGTTCGGGCCCGCTCGTTCCAGATTGCCCCTGTATTCCGACCAAGGGCGTCTGCGTCGGTCCCTGGCCATCCGCCGCACGAATTTTCTTTCTTTGTCTCCATGCTCTTGTAGACAGTACACAGCAATGAGTAATCGAACATGCAGAAAAATGATCGGATCGCTCCGGCAAGCCCGGCCCAGTCAAGCTAGCCCCAACAGCACAAAGTGGCATGAAGCGAAAGGACGCCGATATCATTAACACACCACACGTCCTGTACAGTATCTCTCAACCGCAAACCACGACGACCGCGGCGACTCCACCCATCGCCCCTCCCCCCTCCCTGGCCCCCCATGACCAAGCCCACCCTGCTCCAGCGGCTGTTCAACGCTCCATCGCAGTCGTACTCCTTCCCCACTCAGGAGAGAAATTACCACTCAACGAAAGGTAGATTGCTCAAGATTGCGACCAAGAACGACCCCGCTGTAGGCCTTCCTTTCTTCTTCTTCCCTGACCCTGCTCACGTCTAATTTCCTGATTCCCCAGCCAAAATCTTCTCTCCCTCCATCAATCCACGCAATATTTCCGACGGGCCGGTCTTCCTCCAATCCTCCTCCTCCCACTCTCGCTGAAGATACCGGAAGCGAGGTCACCTCCGAGGAAGAGTTCCACACTCCCGACTCTCTCGGCAGTTCAGTGTGCTCCCCGACTGCATCAAGCGAACAATCCCTGCCATCCTCTTCTGCCTCTTCCACAGACTCCATCCCCGACGACAGCGATTCCGAAACCATCGAGGCTTCCGTCTTCTCGTCTTCCCTCACCGACTCCACACGCGCCACAACCCCCGCCCCCTCTGACTCTGGCCGTTCAAAGGCATCTTTGGCGCCAAGTCTGGCTGCCGCGACCACCATCACGATCTCCTCCACCTCCAAACCTTCCATCAAAGCGTCCTCAGTGTCCACCAAAGAACATGCAACCTACACCGATGAGGATTGGGCCAGAGAAGTCAGGTGGCTCGTACCGCGATCAGCGTCTAATTCTACTTCCGCCAAGAAGCGCAGGCGTTCCAGAGAACCAACGATCATACTGCGCACAGATGATCAACCAACAAATGAACCTGCTCTCCAAAAGCCGGAGCCCATGCGGAAAGTGGCCAAGGCCAGAATGTCTGCCGTGCTCGAGGTGCCCGAGGATGAAGATGATGCTCAATCGGGTCAACATTCGCGCCCTGCGAGTATCACATACCGACGTGCACGCCAATCGCTCGATGTTGGCGGGAGGAAATCTTGGACCACTCGCCATCCAACGTCGAGGTCTACTCCCTCCGTTCATACGGTTTCCGATCGCTATCAGACCGTGAGCATACCCTCCACCTCCCAAATACACTCCCAGCCTGGCACATCCTCTCGTGGGACTACTCCGTACACTTCTATGACTCTACCCAGGGCTAACACTCTGCCCCCTGCTCATTCGATATACTCCACCTCTACCTCTGCCAGGAGTAGCCTGCTCTTGAACGGCGGAGCTGACATCTTGCAAAAACTCAAAGCCGAGGACATGGGAAAGGTCGATCTTTCTCGTAGCGGGTTAGCTAGCACAACGATGGCAACTATCGAGATTGTCAAAGGAACCGCCCAAGGTGGCAGTCGCTCTGGAGGTTTGACCCGTTCTTTGTCTCTGAGACTTTCATCAAAGTCTCGGGGTAAGAGCGGTCGAACTCCTAGCCACCTCGCCCGAGAAATGCCATCTCCGCTAGGATTCTGCTCTCACGTTCCTCCACCTACCCACCTTCCATCACATCACGTTTTGGTTCAAGTTTGGGCCGTTGGATTGGATAGCCGAGACGCCGCTATTGTATTGAAAGATAAGCAGAATGCCCCTGGGTTTGTTCCTGGCCGAAGTTTTGTGGGTCGTGCGGTTGAGGTTGGGTGGGAGGTCAGAGAGGACATCGTGAAGAAGGGCGAGTGGGTGGTTGGCTTAATGGAGGTCAAAAAGGTATTGCGTGTTCCTTTATTGCTTGGACTCAACGCCTAACAGAATTCCGTTCTCTCTCAGTCTGGCGCCCTCACAGAATTCGTCATTATCGATAGGCATAGATTGCACCGTGTTCCTGGCCCGGCTCCTCTCCCTTCGCTAAGCGACATGCTCTCAAATTCTCGACCTCCCTCGAGGGCCCCTTCACCTTCACTGTCCATACGTTCTGCCAGGTCGACTGTCTCCAGGACTAGAAGGACGATACCGAATAGCCTTCTGACGATAGAGGAGCTCGCGCTGCTGCCGATTTGCGGAGTGTTTGCATATAGGGCCGTCAAGACGTTCGATCCTTCCGCTTCAAACCCATCTACCCCCGCCCCAAGAAAGTTTACTCGGCGCGTGCTTGTATTGGACGGTCACAGTGGTGTCGGAGCCTTATCTGCACAGATGCTCGTACGGAGAGGCTGGAAAGTTATCGCCCATGTTTCTCCCGAAGCTGTTTCCTCAGGCGGTATCCCTGCTTTATCTTCCAGCCCAACTTTCAGAAACTTGGAGAGGAGGTTGAGGAGATGGGGTGTCGAGGATGTTTGCCTTGGTGAGGCGACCGCAGTTATCGCCAAATTAGGGGAGCGGTGCAAGAAGCAACCCGGAGAATACGTGATCGACGGGGTACTAGATACTATCGGGGGGTTGGATATATGGAATGCAGCCCTGCAACACATCTTGTCCAACCCACACAAGCCCACCGATCCCGAATCAGGGGATTATCCCATCCCTCCGCAGTTTACCACCCTGGTAGGGGACGACAAGGAGCGGACCATCCCCAGCGCGCAGGACCACTTCAAAGCTGGACTTAGGTCTATGAAGAGGGCAATGAATGCCGCTTGCGGGTACGCGTGGATTTCCGTCGCTGCGGACATTGATGGGGAAGGGTTGGATGTCAGGGACGCCCTCGCCGGTATGGTAAAGTGGGTCGAAGGGACGAAAGGGCGAGTCAAGCCTCACGTGCAAGACCCATGGAATTCCGATTCAATTCCTGGAGTGGAGTTGGAGGTCAGTACGGGGAAGAGTACGATAGACTCGATGGGGAGAATCGTCGTGTTTGAGAACGCACCTTTGGTTTTCGCGGATGGCGCGAAGAGGTTGACGTGTGGTGGGAACGTGGTCGTCAAGGTCGTTTCCTGACCCGTTTGAGTGGGCATGGACCGACACCTTTCGCGTTATGGACCAACATTCACATTTGGCTTGTATTTCCGAACTGTCTTGTGCTTCTGCCCGGTTTTTGTGCACCGAGCCATATGTATAATCACCCACTTCTATTCCGTTCTTTCTTGGGCTTTCCTGTCACAGCACGATTGTACTTGCCATTTTTTCGCATCACGAGTTTCAGAACTTTGCTCGCTTTCTCGCTTTCTATTTTCGCCATGCAAAAGGACGGACGATACTTTTCGGACTGTACGGGTTATACATGTGTCCATACCATTCCTTTTGCCCTGTTCTCCCTCCCCTCTCTTTCTCCTTCGCTCGCTTCTACGTACGTTGGCTGGTAGATATGTAGAATAATGTCTAGTCTAATTATAATCCTCGGACACTGTAGGGACTTTGTGTAGAAGCTAAATGAACTTTGATGTGAAGAAATGCGCGCCCTCTAATGTTGAACGATTCTGAGCGTTCTTGGGGGTAAGCGTGACTTGCGGATCGTCCACCGGTGATCGTAGCCCCGGTTCGAGTGGTGACAGGATCTGGTGGTAGTCGAAAGGAGCAAAAAAAAAAAAGAGGCTCTACAGGAATGTGACGAATGAATCAACGGGTTGAAGGGGCCATACGAGAGAGAATAACTAAATAAAAAGATTGAGAAAAACCACAGCACCCAGGATTCCCGCGTGGTCCCCCACCGTGGTACTAACTGGGCGGCACCCTGGTTAACTTCGCAGATCGGACGGGATGCGGTGCTTTCAAGGTCCTATGGCCGTGGATACCTTTCTAACCTTTCAGCACCTTATCTACCCTATTCTTCAGACCCTACTATGGGGTTCCGTTTCGCGCTTTCCCTTCAGAGTCAGATCGATAACCTCCCCCGACCAAGCGAACCCTCGCGCTCGGTGCGATTACAACACACATACAGAGTAAAGGTACAAGTACACAAGTACACAAATTACCTACTTTCCCCGGGGTATATCCTACCGAGCATCTCAGCTTCTTTCCTCCTCCTCTCCCCGTACTCTCTTGAAGGCCGATCCGGACGCGTCGACCCGTACCTTGCCAACTTCTCGAGGAGTACTTGCAGCTTTCGAGGTTTCACGAGGGCGAATTTCGTCTGCCGTTGGTCTTGGTACTGCATGACTTGGTCGTTCACCGGTATGCTCGCAGTCTTAAAGCAAAGGATGGTTCAGAACGGTGAGGCCACAAGGAGTGGAGCGGGAGGAGAAAAGGACTAACCATCACCAACTCATCAAAAGCTCCCGTGAACTTATTCAACCCAACGACCGTAAACTGGTCCTTGAGAAATTGTATATCGACCAACACGTTTTCCAGCGCGTTCTGATTGATCAGCTGTGTGTTCGCCCTTGAAGTCAACACGTCCTGTTTGAACCCACCTTCATCAGCATATGAGAAAGCTACAAGTGAAGAGAGGCCCACCATGTAGAAGTCGTTGATGTACGCGGTGGCTCCCTCGTACGCCTTGTCCTTATACTTTTGATCCAAAGCCAACGAATCAACTACCGTGGTCAACCATTGGAATAGCGTGCTCAAGTATGGCGTTGGGACGCCTTCTGGTTCCTGTGGGGTCCATTCATATTCCGATAGTAGGTCATCGACCTTCTTCGAGATGACCTTCGGAATCCTATCGAGTGTCACCCCCATAGTTTTCGAGAACGACCCCGTGGCGGTTCGAATGTGAACCACTCCTCCGCGCTGAACGGCACTAACAGTTCCACACGCGCGTAAGAGCGGGATATCGGCCAAGGAACAGGGGTAGCTTACCGGATGTTAGTCAATGACCTCGCGAGCTCAGCACAGCACACTTCAAAGTGTTCAACATTCTTCGCGATCTGCGCAAGCTCCGATAAATTTGAGACAGTGATCGCCCTTTGAGCGATGTTGTCACTGATATGCGTGGAAAGCAGCGTGTCAAGTGACTGTAGCAGCAGTTAGCTAGGCGCTCTCAAAGGGGAAGCCAAATTTTACTACCTTGCTGAGGAGTTCGTCGATGTTCCGATGGTGTTGAGCCACTCCCTCGATGAAGTGATAGAACTTCTTGACAAAATTGCGAATCTATAGACCGGGAGTCAGCCCAACTCAAGCTGAAGGCACTCTCGACCTACGTCATCACAACAGAGGTAGAAACATTGGGACCAAGGAAAGTCTATCGGGAACGGTTGTCTAATCGATGTTTCAGAACCTCCCTCCGCTGGATAACGGAAGTCGGACATACTTGAGTAATCTCTCCCTTTCGGCTCGCACAAGCCATACTCCGTTCATTATTGCATTACGTTCTTGCTCGTTCTCGGCTTGCATCGGAACGCTATCATCTCGTTCTACGATCTAAAGGTGCCCATGCATTCAGTGGGAAGTCCATCAACCGGCGGGAGAGCTCACATCTTTGAACCGTTTACCGAATTGTTTCTCGAGAAGGTTGGAGTATCTTTCGAATAAGAGAAGTATGAAAGAATGGAGGCCCGTCGTTGGGTACTCGTACGTCTTCACGACCTTGGTCAGTCCGTGGTCAAAACGAATGGTCGAAGCACACACACCTCCATCGTCATGATGAAACCAATCAGTGCCTCTTTAACGCGAAGGTACTCATCAGGATCTGTTTCTGTACTCAAGGCATTGTCCAGGCCCAAACACAGTCCCCCTAATAGGGAATCCCAAAGTTCTTCGAGTTCTTGTTCGGAACGGAAGTTACCTGTGGTTTTGAGAACGTGGGTCTCTACGATAAAGAATCCAGCGATCTCTTGAATCAGAGAGGCCAGTGCGTTCAGGGGTATTGGACTCGGGAGGATCAGAACCGATTGAGCCTGTAAATCCAACGTCAAACAAAATAACGGCCGAAGCATGATGTGGCGTACCCGTCGGTCTGCCTGATACGATTTACGGAGCTCGTCTATGGAATCCAGAGCGGTGTAGATGTGGATACAATGATATAGTGGCTTGAAGTCAACCTTGAGCTCGCTGTTATCAAAGACGTCGACTATAAGCAATGTGAGCAGCGATCCAGGAGTCAGTTGTGAACTCGGTGCTACACTCTGTTTTCTCGTATGTGACGAGCTCCACGGCATTTCCGACTTTGCTGTGTTTGGTCATGGGATCTCTCTCCCTCCGTGACCTCCAGCGTCGTGTTCGCGTGTCCATCGCTTCAATCGCGAGCTTTCCGACTTGTCCACTAACATTTCGTATGTCCCATAACCACTGTTTCGTCGATGCGGTAACCGCGTCTTTGATTTGTGTCCGCAACGACGGAAGCGAGGAAACCAGATGCTGGAACAGTGGGGTTTGTGAAAGTGACGTCGGGGGCATGCTCTGGATATCTTCCAGGGACTGAAAACAAACTCTCCACATAAGGACATTGAAGTGACTTTTAGGACAAGGGCGTACCCTCAAAGCACTCCAATACTTGCGCTCTTTGACCATCTCGCCGACGCGGTGTACGACATCGAGGACCCGCAGACACGCCTGGAGGGTATCAACCGCTTCGTCCAGGTTCGCGGCGGTTTTCTTGCACTGCAGGAGCGCACGTTTCTTCTCGACTAGGCCGTGGCCAACCTGAGAAACGCTCGCATCGAGTGAGGAGATCTTGTTGCTGAGGACCGTCGTGTGGGACTTGATGGAGAACAGGGTAGAGACCGAGGAAATAAAGTCCCGGTAGTTCTCCCCGCATATACTCTCGATCTCGGCGTCCTTTGATTCTATGAGGCCTTGAAGGGTCCGGAGGTAGGCCTCCTGCTGCCGGTTGACATGTATCTGTTTGATGATTGGACCAAGTTGTTCGAGGTTCTCAGAGGACGAAGATTGGTCCAAGAGATGGATTTGTTGAAGGTGCTGGTCGATGCCCTCTTGGGTGTACTGCGGTCTGCGCGGAGGCATGTCGACTCTGTTATGGGCTGCACCGAGTAAGAGTGGGTCGGCGAAACTTCGGCGAATATGAGTAATCCGAACAGAGAGGGAAGCTGATCCCGTCGATCACACGTAAACGAGAGGGATGAGTGACCAGGGAGCCGTCGGAACCCCAGTCATCCCCCAAGATGCCAACCACCACCGTAACCTTCGATGCAATGTAAGGATACCGATATCTCTCCCTAATTTTTTTTTTCTCGGGATGGTACGTTTACCAATCTTTTCGGAACAGTCTGTTTGACATGGATGGGACTCTGGTCGACTCTACGGCCGGAGTGACCGCCGCTTGGGAGGCCACCGTGAAGGAGTATCCCGGAATTGGCCTTAGCGTAGAAGAGATTCTCAGTTGTGAGTTCTTTTTCGTCGCATCTTTCGGCGCATATAACCTTGTGATTCGTAGCATCTCATGGTATCCGGACCGCTGAAAACCTTCGTAGACTCTGTGGGATTGAGGATCCAGAAAAGCTCAAGGTAATGACGATATCATCTTTCGCCGAGTCGGACGTCTGAGACGGCGCATCACGTAGCGTGAGGTCGAAAAATTTGAAACGGCAATCTTTGAGGGTGCTGCTCGTGGCGGGGGCATCGTCAAACTTCCGGGCGTCGGTGTCATCATCCAAAATGTATGCCGTTTTGTCATTCATTCTATTGGCGGAGCGCAGAAGCTTAGCTCCCTCGCAGCTGGCATCTGGCGGCACGTTGCCCAACCCAAAGTGGGCCATATGCACTTCCGCTACGCGAAAGTATGCGACCTCGGCTCTTGGTGCCGCGGGTATCAACGTCCCTGATGTCTTCGTCGCTGCCGAAGATGTCAAACAGGGAAAGCCCGCGTGAGTGCTTTCGATGTTTGAGTTGACGTTGCGAACGTGGGTCTCTGATCTTTGTATAGCCCCGATCCTTACATTCTTGGAGCGGAGAAGTGTGGTGTGAAGCCCGAGCGATGCTTGGTCGTAGAGGATGCTCCCAACGGCATCAGAAGCGGGAATGCTGCGGGGTGTACGACCCTTGCATTGCTCACTACTCACTCTCCGCAACAGGTCGCGGAGACTTCCCCGGATTACACAGTCAAGGATCTCTCGAGGTAAGTTCCAGCAACAACATTAGGCACTGGTGCACCGGGTACTAAAATCATCGGTAGCGTCTCGATGAAGATTATAAATGGTGTTGTAGAAGTTACCATTCATGAATAGAGTAGATCAGGCACGGGGCTTTCGGTAAAGGTTTATAGATCTCTGAAATCCTGATAGTAACGATGAGCCGTTTGAATGAGCTGAGAGAGAATACCCTGACCTCCTTCACCAACAGGACCTGTTGATCGGTCGAGGACGAAGCCGATGTCTTCGAGGATCGCCTGGAATCCCTCAGGCCGCAGCTTCAGGTTGTTCGCCTTCTCTTTGAGAACCTGGTAGCACTCAGTAAGGCGAAACCGTGTTCATACTTGTAGAGCATCCATACCGGGTCCATTCTCTTGGCCTTGGCATAAGACTCCCAGCTCTGCGGCTCTAGAACGAAGGACCCACCGGGGTTCAACGTAGTATAAACGCGCTCGAAGAACTTTATCAATCCTTCATCCCCGTTGTGAATGTGGATCCACTTGGAAAGTGAGAACCTGTAAACGACAAAGTTAGGCGTCGGTGCTGGAATTTGCTGAAGGCCACAAACGCTATAACGACGTCGTAACCGGCATCGTCCTCTGGAATTCCTTGGTTGGGCCAGTCTGCAGTACGAAAGTTCAGGTTGTGCGGGAACTTATCTTGTGTCTCTGGTGTTGAAGGTGGGATTGGCAAGTGGCCAAAAGTCGAAGCCAGTGATTCAGGAAAGTAGTCTGGAATCGGAGTCGATCCATTATCTGGTTCTGATCCTGTAGCGTGTTTGCGTTTCGAGGAGTGTGCCTTGGACAGGCCGGGGCCCTGTGCACTCCAGACGACGCGCCTGCGCTTCCACGCCGCGCTGATAAGGGATCCGTCGATGTCAACGCCGATCACCTTACTGGCGTCATGCGATTGAGCTTACTTTCGCACAGGGCGGTAATTGTAAGCTCAAAGGTCGGAGTGGCAGATGGAGGGCGGTTACCTATCTCGCAGGTCACCCAGCCCTCGTTACAGCCGATATCGAGGACCGTAGCCCCGTGGAAAATGCCCTTCGGAAGTGCGCCGAGACGAGAGTCTGACGCAAAGGGTCTTTTTGAGTAGTAACTGTAGGAAAATTGGATAAACGTCGCTACACCCCCGACAAAAAAGACGCGTACGAGTGGTAATTCCCGTGGACCGGGAGGTTCGAGTTCGGATTAGAGGGCATTGGGACAATGGAGGCCACGTGCGATTAGGTAATCATGCATAAAAGTCAAACGCGCGGGATTGTCTCCTCGTGTCCGTTGTCGTCCCTCTCGTCCACGTCCTTTAGCTCACGGTGAGCCACCTCATCACCAAGTCGCTGCTCTCCCCTGACCCCCCTTCCAGATTTTTTCTTTTTTAATTCTCTACCAGTATGCGGGAAGTCATCTCTCTCCATGTCGGCCAGGCTGGTGTCCAGATTGGAAACGCTTGCTGTAAGTCAAACTCCGTCGTACGATTATCTCCGCAACCTTGCGTCTTTTTCTTGACCCACTATACACTCTCTGCCGCAACTCGCATCCGGATGGAGGCTGATCTGTCGCTTTTTATCAGGGGAACTGTACACTATTGAGCACGGTCTTAGTGTGAGTGCTACGTCGCCGAACGCGTCGAACGCGTGTTTTTTCTGACAAACCCCTTCCCCAGCCCGATGGCCGTCTGATCGAAGGCTCTACTTCCTCCCGTGACGACGGATTCAGCACGTTCTTCTCAGAAACCTCGGCCGGAAAACACGTTCCCCGTTCCCTCTACGTTGACCTTGAGCCCAATGTCATCGATGAGGTGCGAACTGGTACCTACCGCAGCCTTTTCCACCCGGAGACCCTTGTCACCGGCAAGGAGGACGCTGCCAGCAACTGTACGTTGCTCGTGTCGCATTTTGATCCCACTTCACTTAAACCGTGTCCGTAGACGCCCGTGGTCACTACACTGTAGGAAAAGAAAAGATCGACCCAGTTATGGACCAGATCAGGCGTCTGGCCGATAACTGCTCTGGTCTCCAGGGCTTCTTCGTCTTCCACTCGTTCGGTGGTGGAACTGGTTCCGGTTTCGGTGCTCTCTTACTTGAGCGTCTTTCTGCTGATTATGGAAAGAAGTCCAAGCTCGAGTTCAGCGTTTACCCCGCCCCCAAGCTCGGCAATTCTGTTGTCGAGCCATACAACGCCGTCCTGACCACTCACACCACTCTCGAACACTCGGACTGTTCGTTCATGGTCGACAATGAGGCCATCTACGATATCTGCAAGAAGAACTTGGGAATCACTTCCCCAAGCTTCACCAACCTCAACCGTCTGATTGCCCAGGTTGTTTCTTCCGTCACCGCTTCTCTCCGATTCGACGGTTCCTTGAATGTCGATTTGAACGAATTCCAGACCAACTTGGTGCCTTTCCCCCGTATCCACTTCCCTCTCGCCACTTTCGCCCCCATCATTTCCGCCGCCAAAGCTCATCACGAACAAAACTCTGTCGCGGACATGACCTTCTCCTGTTTCGAGGCTGGAAACCAGATGGTCAAGTGCGACCCTAGGGAAGGAAAATACAGTATGTGGTTCACTTTTTGCCGTTTCTGGCACGTGTTGACAGCTACCAATAGTGGCTTGTGCTTTGCTCTACCGTGGTGATGTCGTTCCCAAGGACGTCAACGCTGCTGTTAGCATCATCAAGACCAAGCGCACCATCCAGTTTGTCGACTGGTGCCCTACCGGTTTCAAGCTCGGTATCTGCAATGAGACCCCCGCCTATATCCCTGGTGGTGACTTGGCCAAGGTCACACGTAGTATGTGCATGTTGTCAAACACCACTGCCATCTCGACCGCCTGGAGCCGTCTCGACCACAAGTTCGATCTCCTCTACTCGAAGCGTGCCTTCGTGCACTGGTATGTTGGTGAGGGTATGGAGGAGGGTGAATTCTCTGAGGCTCGTGAGGATCTCGCCGCTCTTGAGAAGGATTATGAGGAGGTCGGTATCGACTCCGCTGATGTTGAGGAAGAGGCCGAGTATTAAACGACGGATTATCTCTATCTTTGTCGTGCCATACTTCTAGTTACCCGTGATGCCTTCAGCTTTACCCTCTTCGTCGTTCACTAATGTCCCGGATTTCATGTTGATGACTTTACACGTACAATGGAATGGATTTCACTTTTGGATCAACAGGCAACGTTATTTTGACGCTTGGCAGTTTCGTTGTACACCGGTCGGTCTGCGGATCCGTTGTCATCGATTTCTCAGACGACTGAGATCATTGCCTGGAGACCCGTATGGCGGCAAAGCAACAGGCGAGGGAACGCACCTTTGGGAGTGTGGGTCGGTTGTGATTGGTGGTCAGATATCATCACCTTGACTCTTGTCGTTGCGAGTCTGCCAGCAGTGTCGCGCTTGCATAATTAGTCTCACGCGTCCCCTTCCATCCCCCTCCACCTCCACCTGTTCAGTAACGTCTCAAATCCTCACGAAATCATGCGGGAAGTCATCTCCGTCCATGTCGGCCAGGCTGGTGTCCAGATTGGTAATGCCTGTTGTGAGTCTCCCTGGCTTGGTCACCCGTTGCCCTCGTCTCACCATGAAAATGTTCTAATTTCAAGGGGAACTGTACACCCTCGAACACGGGCTAACCGTGCGTGCCCCGTGTGTTCCCTCATTATCGGGGCTAATACATCACTGACTTGCAGCCCGACGGTCGCATTCAAGAAGGCGCCGCAAAAACTGGAGAGAACGGTTTTTCGACTTTCTTCTCCGAGACCGGATCTGGAAAACACGTCCCTCGTTCTATCTACGTGGATCTCGAGCCGAGCGTTATTGAGGATGTAAAGGCGGGCCCTTACAGGTCTCTCTTCCACCCCGAGACCATGATCACTGGCAAGGAAGACGCTGCCAACAATTGTCAGTTCCCTCCTCCCTTTCTCCGTTCAACCACGCTTGACCCGTCAGGAATGATCGACTTACACTCATTTCGTTACGTCTTTCAGATGCCCGTGGTCATTACACCATCGGAAAGGAGCTTATCGACCCCGTAATGGAAAAGCTCCGTCGTCTGGCTGACAACTGCTCCGGACTTCAAGGTTTCTTCGTCTTCCACTCCTTCGGTGGTGGAACCGGTTCCGGGTTCGGCGCTCTCTTGTTGGAACACCTCTCCACCGACTATGGCAAGAAGTCTAAACTCGAGTTTTGCGTGTACCCGGCTCCCCAGTTGTCCAGCTCGATCGTCGAACCTTACAACTCCGTCCTGACGACCCACACCACCCTTGAGCACTCTGACTGTTCGTTCATGGTCGGTTACCTCATCTCATATCATCGTTTACCTGTCGTTCATTATTGACCTGGTCGTTTTTACGTACGCGCTTGCAGGTGGACAATGAGGCCATTTACGACATCTGCAAGAAGAACCTTAACGTGTCCCAGCCAAGTTTCTCCAACTTGAACAGGTTGATTGCCCAAGTCGTCTCCTCGGTCACAGCTTCTCTCAGGTTCGCTGGCTCCCTCAACGTCGATCTCAACGAGTTCCAGACCAACTTGGTGCCTTTCCCTCGTATTCACTTCCCGCTCGCCACCTACGCTCCTCTACTCCCTGCTGAAAAGGCGACTCATGAGTCCAATTCCGTTGCGGATATGACGTATTCTTGCTTTGAGCATGGTAATCAGATGGTCAAGTGCGATCCCAAGGAAGGAAAATACAGTTAGTCCCTTTTCACCTCGTTTCCCCTTGAATTTGTTTTCTCATTTTGGTCGTGTTTAAGTGGCTTGTTGCCTACTTTACCGTGGTGATGTCGTTCCTAAGGATGTCCAGGTGGCGGTTGCAACCATCAAAACCAGGAAGACCATCCACATCGTAGATTGGTGTCCTACCGCCTTCAAACTCGGTATCTGCAACGAGCCCGCCGCGTATGTCCCTGGTGGCGACCTCGCCAAGGTTAGCCGTAGCTTGTGCATGCTATCCAACACCACCGCTATCTCTGCTGCCTGGAGCCGTCTTGGTACGTTCTAGCCTCAGCTCGCCCTTCTCTCGGATGGGCGTCTTACTTCTGTCCCATGTCTAGACTACAAGTTTGACCTCATGTACTCCAAGCGTGCTTTCGTTCACTGGTACGTCGGAGAAGGTATGGAAGAAGGTGAATTCTCCGAGGCTCGCGAAGATCTCGCCGCCCTCGAGAAGGACTACGAAGAGGTCGGTGCTGACTCTGTCGACGCCGAGGAGGAAGCCGAGTACTAGGAGTATCAAAAGGCGAGT
>Ga0307517_10006093_pt1 | contig 17971 bp, 8 predicted proteins | sample 23_EM_MG_FD_194515 | JGI IMG/M metagenome (GOLD analysis project Ga0307517, IMG submission 194515) | Populus trichocarpa ectomycorrhiza microbial communities from riparian zone in the Pacific Northwest, United States - 23_EM | ecosystem: Host-associated > Plants > Roots > Unclassified | place... | reverse complement strand
TCGGATGGATGATGATTTTCTTGCAAATTATTTGATTGTCTATATAGAAAAAGAAATTGCTGAAAGATTCACAATTGATATGATAATCGATGAATTCTATTATATGAAAGAACGACGAGCACAATTATTCTTTATTATTTTTTGCTTTATTTCAAAGCTTATCAAACATAAATAATGTTTTGTTTTAGCTAATGTTTCTTATATACTTTGTATATTTATATTTGATAGGTATAAAGACCAACAACATTAAAGTGATGAATATATTATGAAGATGAAATTAATTTCATTGCTTTGACTCAATTTGGTATTGCTCCAAATATTTTACCTTATACAAAGGTTATTATATATTTATAGTAAGTTATTTGAATAAAACTAAATTATGTAGGTTTTGTTTTACAACTCATGTACAATAAATTAAAACAAATATTATATCTTATTATATTAATTTTGGCTCTCCCTAACAAATAATTCTAGCTCCGCCCTGGTTGCAGCTGTGATCATGATTTAGAACGTGAAAGGACTTGATGCACAAACATTACATGGAGCAAGTGTGAAAGGTTAACCTTTTTCCTTTGGTTTCTGTTAGAAAGTCAAGCATTTTGGCTAGGTTTAAAGGACGTTGATAATTCAAGGGATAAGAATCTAGAACCAAGAATTGAAGTCCCTTTTTCCAGAAATTAGCAGAGTCAGCAAAAACATTTTACAAATTAGTAGCGCAATCAAGGGAGCAAGCTAGTGCTTGCAGTAACGCAAAAAAAGACGTAGTTTGAAAGATATTTTTACTTATTGAACCGTTTTCTAACATTATCGGATAGAATCAACCAATATGATACACCAGGGAACTCAATTTGAATATCTTCTCTAAAGAAATATTATATTAGGTGGCCAAGTTTATGAGAGATTATGGGATTGGAAAAATATAATCATGAATGGATACTCTTTTTAACAGGTTTGGTCTGTGGTAAGTGCTTGCAGGGCCAAAGCACTCTATTGCATGTCGACAATTAGATTACGACCACACACATCATATCTAAGTCAAATTCTTACTTAGATTTAGTCATAATTTAATATATAGTAATTTAACATCATTAACTTTTCAACCACATGTGATAACTAATTATAAGAATTAATGGCTATTTTCATACTAGATTGGATTATTACTGCAACTACTTCTAGCATTGCTTGACTATGACTTTTATTAGTGCTTGACTATGACTTTTTTCAGTCATTACGGACAACTTTGTTTACCCTGTGGATTCTTCGACGCTAGCACGCCACTGAGGCCTATAACAAAGCATCGGAATTTACCTCCCAAGAGCAAAACAAAGAGAATGAGCTTTCTCACTTTCTGCTTCTTCTCTCTCTTTCTCTCAGTTTTCCCTCTGCTCACTTCTTCTTATTTACTATTTCAGGTAAAGCATGAACATGCCACACATATCCCTCTCAGAACCAAATTGATTCTGTATATGTAAATTTCATTGTTAATGAGTATGGTGATCATATGATAGGGGTTCAATTGGGAGTCATGTAACAAGGCAGGAGGATGGTACAACTCGCTAAAAAACTCAGTTCCTGATTTGGCTAATGCCGGAATTACTCATGTCTGGCTTCCTCCATCCTCTCAGTCCGTTGCACCACAAGGTAGTTTATAAATATTTTTTTCATTTTAACCGTCACTTCTTCGTTAATCTGTTCTCATATGTTTTTTTTTCATTTTAACCGTCACTTCTTCGTTAATCTGTTCTCATATGTTCTTACTATAAGGTACAAAATTTATCTCTAACACATTCTAGTTACCTAAATTCTAGCCGCTAGATAGGCTTATTAGGCTCGAACTGTCAGGTCAATTCGGTAACTCGCCGATCAAGACCTGCCCAAGTCGGGTTAGTGAAATAACCCTTTTTTTCCCCAATAAAACAAAACCTTGAGCCGTGAACCAAGTCTTAAGTCGCGCGTCGACCCTAAGTCAGTTCTTATAACTATGACCTGAAGAGTAATATTCGATGACAAGAGAAATTTAGTTGTTGCATTTAATTTGAAACATTTGAGCTGTGCTTAAAAACAAGAAAACTTGAGAAAAAGTGACAATTTGGTTTTCTTATTTTGATCATTGAATTCCTTTTCAGGAGACAAAACATCTAACATACACTTTATTTAAATTTCTTCTAGGATATATGCCAGGCAGGCTTTATGATCTGAGCGCATCAAGATATGGATCACAGGATGAATTGAAATCACTAATTGGGGATTTCAACCAGAAGGGAATTAAATGCCTAGCTGACATTGTCATAAACCATAGAACTGCTGAGAAGCAAGATGAGAGAGGAATATGGTCTGTTTTTGAAGGTGGAACTTCTGATGATCGCCTTGACTGGGGGCCATCCTTCATTTGTGGCGATGACACTGCCTATTCTGATGGCAAAGGAAATCCTGATTCAGGAGATGACTTTGAGCCTGCCCCTGATATTGACCACCTCAATCCAAGAGTTCAGAGAGAATTATCAGATTGGATGAATTGGTTAAAGTCTGAAATAGGATTTGATGGATGGCGATTCGACTTTGTTAAGGGTTATGCTCCTAGTGTTACCAAAATTTACATGGAAAATACTTCACCAGATTTTGCAGTTGGTGAAAAATGGGACTCTCTTGCTTATGGTCAGGATGGAAAGCTTGATTATAACCAGGATGCGCACCGCGGCAGTATAAAAGATTGGATTCAAGCAGCTGGTGGTGCTGTCACAGCATTTGATTTCACATCTAAAGGGATACTTCAAGCTGCTGTGCAAGGAGAGTTATGGAGGTTGAAGGACTCAAATGGAAAGCCACCAGGATTGATAGGCCTGTTGCCACAAAATGCTGTGACTTTCATTGACAATCATGACACCGGGTCTACTCAGCAGATTTGGCCATTTCCATCAGATAAAGTCATGCAGGGATATGCCTACATTCTTACCCATCCAGGGACCCCGTCCATCGTAACTTCACCTCTATTTTTTTTCTAATCTATATACTCTTTTCTCTTTTAGTTGTTTGATATACTAGGAAACTCTCATATTATTGCTAACTACAGAAGCTTTCTGTGTTTTGCAGTTTTATGATCACTTCTTTGACTGGGGCCTCAAGGAAGAAATTGGGAAATTGGCAACAATTAGGAAAAATTACGGGATTGGCTCTGCCAGCACTGTGAATATTTTAGCCTCTGATGCTGATCTTTATGTGGCAGCAATTAATGATAACATAATCATGAAGATTGGACCCAAAACCGATCTCGGAAACCTTATCCCCTCAAACTTCCAGGTTGCTACATCTGGAACAGATTACTGTGTGTGGGTAAAATAGTGAATACCCATACCCTAGCTATATATGTATGAAACTGCTTTCAAGAATAATTCATGAAGCTCGTTGTGGACAGCAAAAAACTATTTTTGCATGATCTTAAAGTGTCACGAAATTTCTTCTATTTTCACAGTTGTTCGAGGCAGGGGTAGTATACAGGTGTGCGTGCAATGCTTCAGCATTAATGTTGTGTTTCATCCATCAAATCGCAGGCAGAAGAACAAGGACGAGCTTAGCTACCAATAATTTGTACTAATTGACTGCTGATAAGTTTTTAAGCCCTAATCATTTGCATTGATCTTCTAAATCCTTTCACATCAATTTCCAGCAACCAAAGGCAAAAGGGTAATTCTGAAACAGGATATGCAAGTCCAAAATTACACATAATAAGACCAAAAACTAGTGAAGAATTAAGGAAATATACATGCATGGTGTGGATGTTCTTCAGTAGACCCTCACAATGTCACAGCCAAGCACTTGATGAAGGAAACCCAATTGGCAACCTTCTCACAGTGCATATTGTAAACAACATCGCGCCACTCAGTATTCCCCGATAGTTCTCCATTTCCCTTCTTCTCCACTATAATTTCGGCACGCCAAGCCTCCGAAGTCTCTTCCCTTCCCTTCATATCCCTCATTTTCTCCACTCAAACAGCCACCATCTTTCCGCCTATATTCACTATCTTGGTGACACTAGGAAATCTTAGTATCCCCCTTCCCTTCCATTTCACCTCTTTCAGCCCTCCTGTCTCCAAATCAAAACCCTGAAGCCCATTTCACCATCTCTCCGCCTATAAAAAAATTATTTTGTATTTATCTTTTCAAATTCTTGACTTTCTAATCGAGATTTAATTAGACTATTCATAATCAATTTAACATGCTTTCTCGAAATTGTTTTGGTCTTTTCTAGATTGGAATGCGAAATGATAATTTAAAAAATAAGAATAAAAAGAAAAAAGAAATCTCATTGTTCATTATAATATATATGAATAGTTGTTTTAGTTAAAAAATTAAAACATTATCTTGGAATTTCATTTCAAAATTTAAGCTAGTTTAAATTATATGATGAAAGTAGAAACCACTAAACTATCAAAATATATCATGACTGGTTGGGATCTCTTATACATAATAAATATAATTGTATGTTAAAATATAAATATGTAATATGTAATATTACTTTTAATTTTAATTTTGATAACATAAAATTTCCTATAAAATTATAAAGATTCAACTTAAGGATTTAATAAATTTCGCTATAATTAAATTTTAACTTTTAATATTATATATTATTTTTGAGTTTTTAAAGCATTTTTAGAGTTTTTATAAGAAAAAAAAGATTAACATATTTTTAGATTTTAATAATTTCTCCAATGTTAGTTTTTTCTTTAATTAGGAGTGGATAAACTTTACATACCATTATTTAATATATATTATACTATTATTATTGCACTAAAAATATAATAATCAATAAACTTTTTTCTTAAAAAAAATCATGTTTTTAAATATAATTACCGGTCTGCTATTTACAATGCTATCAACATATAAACGTGGCAACCACACTGGATACTATGGGTCTAAACGATGTCGTAACACAAGGCTAGAGATCTCTGCAAAATCAGATGAAAGAAAACCTTCCGTACCAACGGCCAAATCTCGCGCCAAAAAAGTGCGATCCTAAGAAAAAGCATGAACTTGGCCCCTCATACATGGCTATCCTCTCCAAAGCCCAATCTCTCTTTCTTTCACTCTTTACTCAAATCTCACAATGAAACACACAGCCCAAAATCAGCATTACTTCTGTTTCGTCACTTGTTACAATCCAATCTGAAACCAAATGATCTTACGTTTTCATTACTTCTTAAATCCTTCACTTCAATTCCACTAAATGAAAAACTAGAAGCCAATCAGATTCATACCCACTTGCTAAAATCTGGGTTTGACCAGTTTGTCTATATAAGCACTGCTCTTCTTGATTTTTACATGAAATTGGGATGTGTACATTCTGCACGCAACCTGTTTGATCATATGCTTGACAGAGATATTGTTTCTTGGAATGCGTTGATTTGTGGGTGCTCGCGAAATGGGTACGATGTTGATGCTTTGGAGATTTTTGTTCAAATGCTTCGAGAGGGTTTTTCTCCTCTTCAAACTACTTTGGTTGGTTTGGTTCCGTCTTGTGGACGACGTGAGTTTGTGTTTCAAGGGAGGTCTATTCATGGGTTTGGTATCAAGACTGGTATTGATCTGGATTCTCAAGTGAAAAACGCACTTACGTATATGTATGCTAAATCCGGGGACTTGGAAGCGGCTGAGCTTTTGTTTGAAGAATTAGAGGACAAAAGTGTTGTTTCTTGGAATACCATGATTGGTGCTTATGCCGGAAATGGTTTCTTTAATGAGTCAATGCTTGTGTTTAAACGAATGGTAGAGGAAAAAGTGGAGGTCAACCCAGTTACTATTATGAGCCTTTTACCAGCAAATATTAGTCCTGAACTGATCCATTGTTATGCCATCAAAACTGGACTTATCAATAATGGCTCAGTAGTTACTTCACTAGTTTGTTTATACGCAAAGTGTGGGAGTACTGAATTAGCAGAACTGCTTTACTGGTCTTTTCCACAGAAAAACTTGGTTTCATTAACTGCAATTATTTCGAGCTATGCTGAAAAAGGAAACATGGATTTGGTGGTGGAGTGTTTTTCTAGAATGCAGCAGTTGGACATGAAACTGGATTCAGTTGCTATGGTTAGCATCCTTCATGGAATCACAGACCCTTCTCATATGAGTATCGGAATTGCTCTCCATGGCTATGCATTAAAGAATGGTTTGGATACCCATAATTTGGTTTCTAACGGGCTAATAAGTATGTACTTCAAGTTCAATGACATAGAAGCTGCCATCTCTTTGTTTTATGAAATGCCTGAAAAACCATTAATCAGTTGGAATTCGGTTATATCTGGCTGTGTGCAGGCTGGAAGGGCGAGTGATGCCATGAAGTTTTTCTGTCAAATGAAGATGTTTGGACTTAGTCCTGATACTATTACTGTTGCTAGTTTACTGACTGGTTGTTCCCAACTCGGATACTTACGGTTAGGGGAGAGACTTCACAACTACATTCTTAGAAACAACCTAGAAGTGGAAGACTTTGTTGGGACGTCTCTTATAGACATGTATACCAAGTGTGGAAGCATTCTGCTCGCAGAAAGGGTATTCAAAAGCATCAGAGAACCGTGTGTAGCTACTTGGAACACTATGATTTCAGGCTATAGTTGGTATGGCTTGGAACATAATGCTCTAAATTGTTACTCTAAAATGCGAGAACAAGGGCTAGAGCCTGATAGAATAACTTTCTTGGGAGTTTTAGCTGCTTGTATCCACGGTGGTCTTCTTCATGAAGGGAAAAAGCACTTCCAGATCATGACAGAAGAATTTGGTATGGTACCAAATTTGCAACACTGTGCTTGCATGGTTGGTCTCCTAGGCCGTGCAGGTTTATTTGAGGAAGCATTATTATTCATCAAGAACATGGAATCCGAGCCTGATTCTGCAGTGTGGGGTGCTTTGCTTAATGCTTGTTGCATCCATCAAGAGATCAAACTTGGAGAATGTTTGGCCAAGAAGTTATATTTATTGGATTACAAAAATTGTGGGCTCTATGTATTGATGTCAAATCTTTATGCAGCCACAAATAGGTGGAATGATGCTGCAAAGATGAGGGAAATAATGAAAGATATTGGTGGGGATGGCACTTCAGGAGTCAGTCAAATTGAAGTAATAACTTCATCACGAGAAATGGATCCAGACTTGTACCAAGAATTCCTTCAATTCTAATTTCTGTAAAAATTCAGCTGGGTCTTTTTTTTTTATGGGTGGGTGTTTAAGCGCAGGCTGTCTGCTGTGGGCTGAGTAGAAGACCCATGACCCATAATTGGTCAGTACAGGATCCAGATCTAAAAAGACTTGAATATGTCCACGCAAATCTGACATGTGGCATCTACGAAATTCCAATTTATTTTATGTTTTTTAATTCGTTTGTGTCTGAAGACAACAACCATCCGCTAAAAAAAGCCAAACTTAAAAGAGTTCCAATTTCAAAATTTGAGCTTGGCGCTCTTCATTTTACCAATCCCTCTATTTCAAAAAATAAAAAACCCTAAAACTCTCATTTCTCTCTGTTTCGGGGAAAAAAGAAGGAAAAAAATAGCAGCAAAAATGGGGGGTTCTCATAGCCGTGAAGATCTAGAGCTCTCAGACTCGGACGCAGAGTCCCAACAAGAAGAAGAAGATAGCTACCAAGATGTCAGCACTGAAACCCCAGAAAAATCATCCTCCGCCGGAAGAAACAGACCCAAAACTCCATCTTCTTTTGATGAAGTTGAATCCAAGCTTAAAGCCTTAAAACTCAAATACCCTTCAACAACAACCCAAACCCAGCAAAGCCCTAACCCTAATTTTAAAAATGGTGTCAAACTTTACCTTCATATCGGCGGTAACACCCCAAAAGCCAAATGGGTTACTTCAGAGAAGTTGACTACTTATTCTTTCATCAAGACCTCAAAAATTAATGGTCAAAATGAAGAAGAGGAGGAGGAGGAGTCAGAATCTGAAGAAGTTGCTTGGTGGGTTTTGAAGGTTAGTACTAAAATTAGGGCGAAAGTCGCTGTTGAGATGCAATTAAAGACATTTAAGGAACAGCGCCGCGTTGATTTTGTTGCTGAAGGTGTATGGGCTATGAAGTTTTTTAGCGATGAGGATTATAAGCTTTTTAATAGTAAGTATCAGGATTGTTTGTTTGAGAATACTTTTGGGTATGAGTCGAATGAAGCAAACAAGGTTAAAGTTTATGGGAAGGATTTTGTTGGGTGGGCGGACCCGGGAAAGGCAGATGATTCTATGTGGGAGGATGCAGAGGATGAGTTCTTGAAAAGCCCTGGATCTGCGACTCCTGCGAGTGGAAATCAGGATTTGAGAGAGGAATTTGAGGAGGCGGCCAATGGAGGGATACAGAGCTTGGCATTGGGTGCGTTGGATAATAGTTTCTTGGTGGGTGATTCAGGGATTCAGGTTGTTAAGAATTTTAGCCATGGGATTCATGGGAAAGGTGTTTATGTCAATTTTGGAAGTGGGAATCATAGTAGTGGTTCGAATTTGGTACATTCAACCCCTAAAAAGGCGCTTCTTATGCGGGCTGAGACTAATATGTTGCTTATGAGTCCGATGAACGAAGGGAAATTGCATTCTACTGGTTTGCATCAGCTTGATATTGAGACTGGGAAGATTATTACTGAGTGGAAGTTTGAAAAGGATGGAACTGATATTACCATGAGGGATATTGCAAATGATAGCAAGGGAGCACAATTGGATCCGTCAGGATCGACATTTTTGGGGTTGGATGACAATAGGCTTTGCAGGTGGGATATGCGTGACCGGCATGGGATCGTTCAAAATCTTGCTTCAGCTAATACTCCTGTCCTGAATTGGACTCAAGGGCATCAGTTTTCAAGAGGGACTAACTTTCAGTGCTTTGCTAGCACTGGTGATGGATCAATTGTTGTTGGGTCTCTTGATGGGAAGATTCGATTGTATTCAACCAATTCTATGAGGCAGGCAAAAACAGCTTTTCCTGGCCTGGGATCACCTATTACTCATGTTGATGTTACCTTTGATGGGAAGTGGATATTGGGCACCACCGATACTTATTTGATCCTTATCTGCTCTCTTTTCACAGACAAGGATGGTAAGACAAAGACTGGTTTTAATGGTCGTATGGGTAATAGGATTGCAGCTCCAAGATTGTTGAAGCTGACTCCTTTGGATTCACATCTAGCTGGCGTTAATAAGAAGTTCCAAAAGGCTCAGTTCTCTTGGGTAAGTAAACTTATATCCCTTTTCACAGAGTTGTCAATGCTTGTGTTGCATCTTCTGTTTAATGCATATGATATGTATGCAGTCCTCCCATGGCCATTAGATGCATGAGTTATTGGTGATACATGACATAACCAAATTCCTTTTTCTTTATTACCTTTTCATCAATGCCTAGACAGTTCAATATGTGAATCATTTGCGTTAAATTCCAAGCTTTGGTGGTTCCTTCAGGAAAACTTTTCTGGATAAGCATAATGAAAATGGTTGTTAATGGTGTTCACCTTATTTTGGTTGGGTCTCCATTTTACTAATTGTTTTCCTTCTTTACATAATATCTACTTGTCCATATCAATGCTTATGTATTTGTTGTGCTAGTGAAACAAATTAGATTTAGTAGAAACTTCATTGGAGTTGTTGCTTTGATGTTTATTTGCTTCTTCAGAGAGTTTTAAGGAGGAGGAAAATGGTTCTCTTAGCAGGTATTTCAGGTGGTTTTCTAACTGTTAGATTCCTTACCAGGCTCCAACACACAGTTTTCTACTAACTTTTTTTTTTCTTACAACGTGGAAAAACAGTCTTCCTGTAATTTGAGAGGACCATTTTACATTATAATTCATGTTGCACCTAAGAATGTCTTGCCATGTATATTTTCCAGTAGTTTATATTTTAGAATTATGAGGTGTCCAGGAGTGTGTGTCTTTACCCACTGTATGTAGATGAAGATTGCTCTATGCGATCTTATTCTGTTAAAAAGGGTGTGGGAATGATGCTTGTAGGTTGAAGTATCGCATACTTGCTTCACATGCCACTGAATTCTTGAGGATTAGAATATGTTATGGGATTAGTCGGTTTACTGCAAGGGATGTTTCTTCTTGTTGCATGAGCATTTGATTCAAGATGTTTATGTCCTGATTGTTTAGCTAAGAAGGTCGTCTTTTTTTTTAGTGTCTTCTCAATAGTTTTGAATCCTTCTAGCAATGCTCTGTGCCCAACTTCTGATTTCCCATTTAACGATATAAAAATTCACCCAGTTTTGACTGCTTGATGAACTTCACCAAAAACAGAAGTTAAAAATTTATATATTCCTAGAACTCAACACTGAAGCCTTAGTTGGAAGCTAAGTATTATGGAGTAGAAAGATGGCTGTTCATGAATCAAGTTTCATCGAGACCTCCACCATTGAAAGACCATGGTCATATTTCAGCAATCAAAATGATAATGCGTGGCACTGGATTGTGTCTGAAGTTGTGGATTTATGTGTAAAGTGGTGTGCAGTGTGCCTTTGTTGCGTTACTGTGTTAATCTGAAACTTGTTCAGTTGAACCTTATACATCTGAAATTGCATAATGAGCATTCACAACAGGTCTTAATTGCACAACAATATACTTTAGTAACTATCCATTTTAGTTTTTGTCAATATACACTCTTGCACTTAAGTCAAACGAAATAGCTGTTCTGGGATTCTCTTGCAAACTTGGTTCCTTTTCTCCTGCTTTACCTGCATATCTTGCCGTGACTGCCTTTGCAGATGAAAAGTTCAACATTATTCGAGCTTAAAATTTTTGCAGGTCACAGAGAATGGGAAGCAGGAGCGGCATTTGGTTGCAACAGTAGGCAAATTTAGTGTGATTTGGAACTTCCAGCAGGTAAAGAATGGCTCCCATGAGTGCTATCGTAATCAAGAGGGCTTGAAGAGCTGCTACTGCTACAAGATAGTCCTCAAGGATGACTCCATTGTTGATAGCCGTTTCATGCATGACAAGTTTGCAGTCAGCGATTCTCCTGAGGCTCCACTGGTGATTGCAACCCCCATGAAAGTCAGCTCCTTCAGCATATCGAGCAGGCGCTGATCGCTGAATTATTTCTCTTTAGTTGATCACTTTCTCAGTGTCGCAAATGCTTTTCTAAAACTTCTGTACTGTATTTTTCGTTGCTGTTTAAGTAGGTATGTTTGGATTAATCTTCCAGGAAGACTGATGTCTGATTTTACTGTATTTGGAGTTTTGCAACACTTTGCTAGTAATTTGATGTCTCCTCGCATCTTATTGTTGTATTTCCTCGTTGAATACGAATCTCCTGTCTTCAGCAGGATGAAGTACTGTCATTGTGATTTCGGGCCTGTTATTTCTGCGTTTCAAAAGCGCTTTTAATAAAATTTGAAATTTTTTTATTTTTTTATTAACTTCAAATTAATATGTTTTTAATGTTTTCAAATTATTTTGATGTGTTGATGTCAAATTAATTGGGATGTATTTTAACACGAAAAGCTATTTAAAAAGCAACCGCAATCACACTGTAAAAAAAAAAAAAAAAACCCGAATCCTTTTCTCCTTTTCTACTCGCTGTTGAGAAGTTAGGCTCCCTCGCATCCTCCCTGGCTGTTTGATTGGCCATAACAAATTTAGTGGGAGTTAGCGGGACCATGTTATCGTCATTTCTTTTTATGGATGAGTTCTTATTTTGGTTGGTAGTTATATACGTGGCTATGGTGGATGCCTTTAGTTACGTCTCGCTGAGAGAGAGAGAGGGTAGGAAAAAATGGCAGTTGCAATGGGTAGACCTTTCGTTATTCAGCCATGTTTGTCTTCCTCCTTGTGCTCCTTGTCTAAGAACATAAATAAGTCATCATTCGGCGCAGCAGAAACCTTTTTGCCTGCCAAACCAAGCAGCACTCGTTGCACACCAGTTGTGGTTCATGCCCAACAGCGACCAACATGGCTTCCTGGGCTTGACCCTCCACCTTATCTTGATGGAACGTGAGCCACTGTGCTCTATCTACCTCGACATTGAACTTCAAAATTTATGTTTGTTGTTTTTGTTTTGCTTAATCTCGTCCTCTTTCTCTAATTTAGTTTGGCTGGAGATTTTGGGTTCGACCCTCTTGGCCTCGGAGAGGACCCACAGAGCCTGAAGTGGTATGTGCAGGCAGAGTTGGTCCATGCTCGCTTTGCCATGGCTGGAGTTGCTGGAATTCTTTTCACAGATGTGAGTTCCACAAAACCGTCGTCTTATTTGTCTTGTTGGTGGCATTTAAATTTCTTCTTATTTTCTAGTCTCTCCCTTCTCAAAACTACTGCTGAAAGTAGAAAACACTTGCTAGACAGGGCAAAGAAACTAACACAAGAGTGTGGAAAGCAAGATATGATCTTGTCAATTTACATATTTAAACTGAATACAGATCATTCTATTGCGATTTGGTTGTTGTCTCGTGATAAAAGAGACACAGACGACGGGAACAGATGTGACATGTCTTTATTTATTTTTTATTTTGAAAAGTATAAAAATCTACTACATAATTGTCCATGCAAACCGATCAATGTCACTAGTTTTATATATACATCCCTGCTACTAACCATTTAGTACTGTTGTTGCAGCTACTACGAGTGACAGGGATCAGAAAATTGCCAGTTTGGTATGAAGCAGGTGCTGTGAAATTCGAATTTGCAAGCACAAGGACGTTGATTGTGGTCCAGCTGCTCCTGATGGGGTAAAAAGGTTTTTAATCGTTAATTAATGCTTAATATGAGTATTATAGTGTAACATGCGTTGTGCAAAAACAGCATTAGAACGTTCGTTCTTTTAAACAATTTACAGAACCTCCGTTCCTCATTTTTGGATGCAGATTTGCTGAGACAAAAAGGTACATGGATTTCGTTAGTCCTGGATCTCAAGCTAAGGAAGGATCTTTCTTTGGACTGGAATCTGCACTAGAAGGCTTGGAACCTGGGTAATTCTATGACTTGAAAGAAACAAGAAAAGGCTATGAACCCCATTAGTTTATATTCCTTATATTTTGATCCATTTTTACAATTAGAAAGAAGCTAAAAGGTAACGGTGTTTCCCTAGCTAAAAAGTAAATGGCTACACCTCTAAAATGATATTTTTAAAAAAATATATTTTAAGTGTTTTTTTAATATATTTTTAAAAAATAATCATTATTGTAAAAGATAATAGCATGAAATAGTCTGAACGAGGCATGTGCCCTGTAATACTTCAATTGCATTGCACTTTATTATTAACATTATTTGGTTTGCAAATACAGCTATCCTGGAGGTCCTCTGTTAAACCCTCTAGGTCTGGCTAGAGATATCGAAAACGCCCATGTCTGGAAGCTTAAAGAGATTAAAAATGGTTTGTTTTGCTGATTTCTTCTTCTTCTTTCTGATTGCTACAAAGGCTTTGCAGCTCATTCAAACTAAGCATAGATTTCCTCTGCAGGACGGCTTGCGATGGTAGCCATGGTGGGCATTTTTGTGCAAGCTGCAGTGACTCATGCAGGTCCAATAGATAACCTTATAGAGCACCTCTCTAACCCATGGCACAGAACCATCATTCAAACCCTTGCTAACTCTGGTTCCTAGTTCGACATAGAAGCTGACCACTGCAATTTAAATTTAATTACAACGTCATTGGTTTCTTTGTTTCAATCCTTCTTTTAATGGACTTCTTAAGGCAACTGAAGACTTAAGTTTAATAAGGATTGGTTGGTCAACGTGGATCCAATATCTGTTTATGTTTTTATTGGTCACAATGCAATTGGAAATATTTTTTGTATGTTCTATGTTTCTCAAGGTTTAGATGCGCAAGAACTCGAATATATATGTACCGAGAGGTGAACCTCCCTTGGATAGACAAACAACTCCATGTACAAAGTCAGTCAATCGAACAAAAATACATTTATGATGTTCTGTTTTTTTTCTCTTTTTCTTAAAAAAAATTGTTTAGATGCACAGGCTTGTTCCCAAGGGCGGCCCTACAGCAGGCTTTGGGGGAGCTCCTTTTCTCGGTGTCGAGCTGTGGAGTCATTATTTTTTAAGAGAGAGCCTTACTTCGTTCAACTTGTCAAGTAGACATGGATTGATGCTGATACTAAAGTCCAGCAAAACGCACGATGCAATTTGGTTCTAAGCTATCACACGGTTCCTATTTTTACCTACCGAGTAAAAAAATTCGGAAAGAACTCCATTTGTTCAGAACCATCATAAGGTTCCAGCATCGAATAATCTCAGCATCCACAGAAATCAAAGCATATAATACAGGAGAAAAGTCCAATCTTGTTTCTCACAAACATACAAATTGACCAACTTCTTTGATTAAACCAAGCTCACACCTTTAAAATGATTCGATGTTCAAATGTCCAAAGCCTATACATCACAGAACCACCTGGTTAAATGTCCATCTGAAACAAAGAGAACTGTATTCTGAAATTGTTTCCTCCTCCAAGGCCAACCAGCCATGCAACTATGCCTTTGAGTGAGACAACAATATAAAACAATGAACTCCCCCATTTACATGAGTAAGAACTCCCATCTTTTCGTATCCGGGTTTGTGGTCAATGTGAGAAAAAAAATGCCCAGTATAGACAGGTAAAATCATAGCAGGAAGGAAAACACATCTGTTTTCAGCAAGAAATTACCCTGTCTTCGATGCATGCGACTTCTTCCTTGCTAAAAACAGTAACAATCGTGGGAACAATGATTTCTTCTTCTTCCTTGGAACCTTTACTTCTGGAGAGGAATCGGTTTCGGTGTTACTTCCAGGTACATGCGATTTTGGACTTGAAGCATAACCCACAGCAGCATCTGGTGCACGGTCGAAGTTCTTTGATTCTTTCCTGTCCTCAAAGCTTGCCCCTGGGGTTTTAATGGGGTTTGCGGCTCCCTGACCAGATTCACTAGCCCTTCGCTGTTGCTCATGTTCAGCTCTCCACTTTCTCAACTCCTGTTCTACACCCAACTTCCCTTCCTTGGCCTGCTCAGCTTTATCCATTGCAATTTTCAGAGCTTCCTTTCTTGCACTCATCTCTTGATTCACTTGTTCCAACTTCTCTGCAGTTCTTGACTCGGATTCCTTGGCTACCTCAATTTGAGAAATAGCAGCTGCTACCCTCAGGTTGGCCTGCTCCTCTGCTTCATGGGCAAGCTTGCTGAGCTCATAGTACTCTTCTAAAGAAAGTGTTACACTGGTAGGTGTATCCACATCACTGGTGCTGTGAGCAGATTCACTCTCTTGCAAAGCTTTAATGGCTGCTAATGCCAATTTTTCAGAGGCCCTGGAAGCTTCTATCTCCTTTTGAGCTGCAAGTAATCTACTCTCCATCGTACTTGCGCCAGCCTTTGCTTGTTCTGCTTCTTCCTTCGCCTTGCGCAGCTCTTCACGAGCCATTTGAGCAAGTGACTTGGCCTCATCAGCTGCTTCTGCTGCCTGCTGCAGTTTCTTGGGAATCTCGATCATTTTTTCCCTGGCTTCTTTCTCTTTCATCTGAACCCGGGCTGTTTCTGACCTGGTTTTGTCCAGCTCAGCCTGAAGAGAAGCAACTGTTACTGAGGCCATTCCTTCTCTCTGCTTAATGGTGGAAAGAGCCAGTTTTTCTTTTTCAAGCTCTGTTTGTAACGATAAGGCAGCCACCTTCAAGCAATTTACTTCAGCAGTTGCTTTCTCAATGTTGAGTTTTACTTCTTCCAGTTCCTTCTTTGCTGAAGCAACTGTTGCTTGTATGTTGGTGTGAGTTTTTTTCTCAGGTTCCTCTTGCTCAGCTCTTGGTTCTCCTTCAGTTTCATCCTTTATTTTAGATTCCATATACGCTGCTAACTCAGTTTTCAAATCAACTAACAAAGCTGAAGCAGTGTCTAGTTTTGATTTGAGATCTTTTGCTGAAAGAATTTGCTGGTTAAGTCTCTGGAGCTCCTCTTCTGCTTGCTTTAATTCCTTCTCCCAGTGAAGAGAATCTTGCTCCTTGGCCATGATTGCTCCTATTCTTTGCTCCTCTGCCTCCAGATGAGCAGCATGAGCAGACTCTAAGGATTCCTTTGTAGCAATCAGCTCAATAGTGAGTTCCTCTACAGTCTTCTCAACTTCCTTGGATGCAGAAACAGCCACTTCAGCTTTTTTCACAGCTTCATCTTTCTCACTAACCAAAGAAGTATATTCCTTGTGCAGTGCTTCCAACTCATCATTAACAGCCTTTAGTTCCGATACGGCAGCTGAATGCCTGGCTTTAGCAACCTCAAGTTGTGCCTTGGCTGCAACACTAGCTTCATCAGCAATCCCCTGTTCCATTTCTTCCACCCTGAGCTTGACAAGCTCAGAATCTTGTTTTGCCTGATGCTCTTCTGTCTGTGCCCTCTCCAGATTGAGCTTTAGCTCTTCAATTAGTCTCTTAGTGTTGTCCAACTCCTTAAGAACTTGTGTTTTTTCCTCTTCAGCAGCCTCTGACCGTTTCTTGTACTCAGGCATCTCCACCTGTACTGTCTCTAATTCTTGGTCTACGAGCTTGCGTCTCTACAGAGTTAGAGAAAACACCAACAAGTTAGTAATTATGGAGATGGAAAAAAATGTCTGCTGTTGGAGCACAGCAATCAAATAGATGCAATGATTGGAAGCAAATCAGGAAGAACTCAAATTGCTAGTCCAGCACTCATTCGAAGAAGAGAAGCTTCCAATTTTTAAACATGGAAAAAGTGCACAATCAGATAAGATTTCCTTTAGAAAAGAATTGCATAAACATTTTCCTTTCTTTCATTTCCAAAAAATGTCAAATGTCAAACTATTTTGAAAATAAAGGGAGCGAAAAAGCAGTTTGCAGTAACAGCTCTAACATCATTTTTGGAAGGAAAAGATAAATCTTAACTTAGGTGATGATGCATGTGCTATTTCTTTTGAAAGAAAACATTTTGAGTTTTCCTTGTAAAGCATCACCAAAAGTAGCACAAGTGATCAAACATGAGAATCTGCTGATTTTCTTAGTTGCCAACCGGCATTGTTGAATATCTAAACCCAAATGCCATGCTCTCGTATATTGCTGCATCATGGGATAAGAAGAGGCTTGCTATGTCTCACTAAAGCCTTAATCACAGACTCAATGGTACATTCCTCTTAAGCCTCTTCAAATGACAACCTCTTACGAAAATAAGTAACCATCAAATATACATCCATTCCTTTCCTAACCACTGGTGCAAACAGAATTTCCATAGGCATCAAAACACACCAATTCAGCAACAAATTCTTGTTTCTAATATGCCATTTTCAATTTAGATTTCTGTTAAGACACGGGCACAAAAAATTTCCATGCTGCAAAATCCATAAAAAGATAACAAAGCAAAAGATATTGCTTCCCTTCTCATTATCAAAAGTATTGACTGGTGCTTGATGAAATAGTGCTGAAAAGTTATTATTGTTACGAATATAATCAGGATGTGTGACATCAATGAGAATGGCAGATTGAGTGTACCTCTACAGTCTGGATTCTATGGGCTTTCCAATCAACAATTCCTCCAAACTTAGAAACAGCTTCTTTAACAGATTCAAAAGGAGCTGCCGTATCAATTAGACCTCTGTTTATATCAGCCTGTTTGACAAGTCGAGGGGAAAGTCGAGGAGAATCACTAGATTTTGGTGTCCTGAAAGCAGGACTGGCAACCTTCGCACGAGGAGAAGCAGGCTTATCCTGCTGCACTCTAACCTTTACATGGGGCAAAGCAGGTTCATCAGGTTGTGCTCTTTCAATAGGATCCTGAGGTTGCTCTACATCAGAGGAATTAGGTACGGGCTCCGATTTTCCTTGAGATTTCTGTCCATCAGAGGAATCCTGCATGGCTTCGGTTTTCTCTTGACGTTGCAGACCATTCGAGGAAACTTCAATGCCTGTTGTTTTCTCTCGAGATTCCTCATGTTCATTCAAAACATTTTGTGTTGCTTCAGATTTGGAACCATCCTTCAACGCACCTTGATCGTTCGCCTCTATTTTATCAACCGATGAGGTTGAAACTGA
>Ga0307517_10006091_pt1 | contig 17974 bp, 6 predicted proteins | sample 23_EM_MG_FD_194515 | JGI IMG/M metagenome (GOLD analysis project Ga0307517, IMG submission 194515) | Populus trichocarpa ectomycorrhiza microbial communities from riparian zone in the Pacific Northwest, United States - 23_EM | ecosystem: Host-associated > Plants > Roots > Unclassified | place... | reverse complement strand
ATTATGTTTTTTTTAAAAAAATTTATTCTATACATGGTTTGAACTATTTTTAAAATTTATTTTGTGACTTTTTTTGTTTCATTTAAAATAAAAAATATTGATCTCTAAAAATATGGCTCGTTGATAAATTTAATATTAATTTCTAAAAATAAAAGATTTTGTCGGGATTTCAATAAAGAATTTTAGAGTTAATCCTGAAAAATAAAATATTTAAGTGATTTTGGTTTTTTAATAATTTTTTTTATATTATTCTCTAAAAATAAAATATTTTATCATTTTATTTTTATTTTATTTTAATCAATTTATTTTTATTTTAATTTAAAAAACAAATATTTATACATTCATGCATATGTAAAAAAGCAACGACATGGTTTTATGAAATTATACTAAGGCTATTTTGATGTCATTAAAAAATAATAAAAAAAATGCATGAATGTATAGTAACATGAATTTTTACACATGCGGACATAAAAATGAAACATAATAGTTTCATGAAATATACCTAATGCTATTGCGAATCCAGTAAAATTATATATATAAAAAAAAAAACATGAGTGAAAAATTACAGTGAGAAGCTTCTATGGTGGTTGATGATGGCCTCTGGTGGCAGAGATGGCGGTGGTACCAGAGGTGGAGAGGTTTCTAGGTGTATTCTCTTTAATATGAAGAGATGCATATTTAATTTTTTACAGCTTAATTCATTTTGCTTCAGCATAAAGACTTGTGTTTTGAACCAATCATATTAAGATGGGCTGAACCAAAGCTCAGTTCACATGGCTATGCTCAGCCCTTTATTTTTAATTGGTCTAAAAAAAATATTTTTTTTATGATTTTACAACGTGTTTGTCAAATACAATTTTAAAATATTTTTATACCTTTAATTTTTGGATAAGAACATGCTTAGAAAATACACCCTACTATTTTCTTTTAGCACTAATTTGTCCATTACTTTCTTGTTTTGTCAAACAAACCTCAAATAATTTTAAAAATCTTCAGGGATCATTTTAATTTTTTTTTGAGTTCCTCACGTATTTTTCCAATCATTTCACTTAATATTGAGACTAGAGAGTTACATTTTAAAAATATCTAGTTTTCTTTAAATTTTTTTTAAAATAAAAAACAATAAATAAATAAAATCCTTATTGTAAAACATAAAAATATATTTTTATTTGTGTGCATACAGATAAATTCTAAAAAACAATTCTTGCATATATTATATATAAAAAATTGCATTAAAATCTGGGCTTTAAAATGATTAGGTTTTAACTCGATAAGGCAGAAACCTCCTTACCGATGAATATTTTTCTTGAACCTTAGATAGACCAACAAATAAAAACATGACCTAGAAAAAAAAAACAATCAATCAATAATGCAACTTACCATATGTAGGGTGCCTTATGGGTGGTGTGTCTTTTCCATACACAACTAGTCTCCTTACCCAAACTCTTTCATACTAATAGATTTTCTAGTGACCATAATACTAGATAACGACTACTCAACCATTCAAATCATAATTTTATGATTATTCCCAACACTTCAAAAACCCCTCGATCTAGGAGGCAAATTCATCATTCAATGTCATGCATATCATGACACTACCTACCAGTTCAAAACTACAATTTATTTAGCCCAAAAAATCTCCTTTTCTTCTTTCTCTTTCTAACTTGATATCTTCTCTCTCTGCTTGGATCCTCTTTTTTCTTGCTTCCCCTATTATTTATAAGTAAGGATGAAGATTTTGTAACCTTTCTAGGTGGAATGATCATGGTCATTGGCTTTATTAGGTCAATCTCGACCATCCACAATGTTTGTGCCATTTGGCCGAACATGCTCGGGTTAATCTTTTTACGCCACTTTTGCAGCTATTTCAGAGGGTATAGGCACATATTTTTAGCTGAATATGGAGTATATCTGCATAAGAGGAGAATGATGTGTTGTTTGTAATTTTTGACTGGCGTGGGAGAGAGAAACGAGTGAACAAAGTTAACAAAAAAAACATGCAAAACAAAGCACTTTTATAGGTATATTACAAGGAAAAAGGAGGACTATTTTGGAATTTAGCCTAAAACAACATTGTTTTGGGTTTTTTTTTTTAATAAAATTGCGTCGCTTTATTAAAAGAGAGTTTTTTTAAACAAAACAGTCCTCCAAGTTTGACGCCTTTTCCAAGTTAATCCCTTGCTTTATTTATTTTTCAGCTAGTTTTGACTATTTTCTCAAGATTTATATCAATTTAGTCCATAATTAATTAAAACAAGGTCCCTCAATATTAACATCTTTTCCAATCTAGTCCTTGGCTTTCTATTTTTTTTTTGTGAATTTCAACCTTTTTTTTTTAATTCGCCTCCGATTGTAGTAAAAATGGCCTTTCAATTTTGCTGCCTTTTTTAATTTGATCATTGGCTCTCTAATTTTTAATTTTTAGCCAATTTCAACTGATTTTTTTAATTGTTTTCTCACTTTCATCCTTAATTGCATTAAAAATAGCCTTTCAATTTTAATGCCTTTCTCAATTCAGTCACTGGCTTTTCAATTTTTAGCTAATTTCACCCATTTTCTCTCAATCTCTTCACAATTTCATCCTCTAATTTATTTTTTCTTATCCCTTAACTTCTCTACCCCTTCTAATTTGGTCATTAGTCTTGCAAATCTTTAATTTTTACTCAAATTGGATTTTGTTTTTTTATATATTTCTTTTAATTTTGCCCATGATTCGACCTAATTAAGCTCCTATATTTTGTTATGTTTTGAAATGCAGTCCTTAGTTCCCTAATTTGTGCATTTGCGGTTAAATTGGCTATAAATTCCCATTTTTCTCTTCAATTAAGCCTTGATTGAATTAATAAGAAACTTAAATTTTTTCATCTCTTTCATTTCGGTCCTTAGTATTGTAATTTCTTGAATTTCAGCCAATTTCAACCCCTTTCTTATTTTTTCTTTAATCACGCCCCCTAATTGTCCCTAAAAAATTATTCCTGACCTTTTTGTACTTACCCTAGCTCAATCAATGCTTTGAGTTATATTGTTTGTCTGATTTTATCCCTAATTGTATTTTTATTTCTTTTTTTATTTTGATTATTTTAAGTAACTAACCTTTTATGCAAAAATTCTATCAAAATTTGCATGTAAAATATTTTGATGTGAATTTTTGTTTTTGAAGGGGGGAAAATTTGGGTTATGACAACATTGATACCTTTTAATGTCTTGCTTGTCAAAAGTGTAGTGTTTCAATGACTTTTCAATGTTGCAAATCATCATAGATAGAGTAATAAATACTTTATTTTTTTATTTATTTTTATAAGCTATAAAAAAATGGCCATTCAAGAATAAATGTATTAGTAAGATAAGGAAAATTCCTTTTAATCTTTTTTAAAAGTTGTAGCTTGATTGTCCTTTATTACAACTTTAAAGATCTCACCAAGCATAAGTTCTAAAACCTCATATAGCAAGCTATAATAACAATAATTTCTAGTTTTACTCCATCAAATCTTTCAAGTTGTACATGTTATTTCTTTTGGCTCTTTAATAAAGTAAAAAGTTAGCAAACCACACCAACAATTAAAGAATAAAATAATCATTGTAGAGCTTTTAACAAAACAGGTTAGACCATAACCACATTATCAATGAATTCATCTACAATAATAATACCTTATGGTTATCAAAGAAGTTATTATCAGAGTATTAACCATGGTTTGGTTAGAGAACAATGGAACGAGCTAGGAGAGGTGATGGTTAAAAGGTCTTGGTTTCACTATCTTGCCATATAGAGAGAGATTAAAAATTATTTATATTGATAAATTCATTTCTTAACAATAACGAGTGCAAGTCAGTGAAAGATACCAGTTCTGCCTGAATTATAAGAATAGTTATAAGGAATTTATGACCTATAGATCCTAATGACATGTGATGATTTTTGTGATGATTTTTCTAACAGACAAGCTTGACATTGAAAATTGAAATGATGAGAATTACAAACAACCTTTTTATTTGACGCTAAGAGAATTAAAACACGTGAACTAGGATAACAGAGTCGACGATGCCAGATATCAGAAGAGGTAGACACGCTAGCAAACTAAAAAGCTTAAGGCATAAAAGTTATGGAAAACTCTGAAAGGACATAGATGCCATCTTTACTTTGACCGGAAAGAAGAACTTTCTTGGTCATGAGATCATTGACATAAAAAATAGAGAAGTGAATTTAAAAAAAGACAGTTTTCACGATGAACAAATAAGAGTGGTTTTCTTTTTAATCTGAGGCACATGTAAGATATTAGACAAAATAAATATGTGTTTTGGAGTATGTAAAATAGTGTGAGCAGTATTAGATATGACAAATCCCTTACCATCACCAATATGCAATTCATCATTACCAAGATAAGGTTCTACACTTGTCATACTTGCAATGTCCGGAGTAATATGCTGATTTGCACCTGTATCAGGGAACCAAATGATAGAGTTGGTTGCTGAAGCATCAATGAAAAAGAAGTTGGAAGAGACTTAATTTTCATAGGTTAATAATTGTGAACACTATTATGCTGAGTAACAAAAAATGTTGCATAGTTGACACCTAACCTGACGTGTAAGATGCTACTAACTTGGTGAAGAATTCTGGTTGTTCTGCTGGTGTTAATTTCCCTCATAGCCACTGTTCTGTGGCTAATAACCAACACTATTGCCACAATAATTTTGACTAACCGAAATAGTGAAGAAGTTATGGGTATTCCTCCAGCCACCACGACGTCCTCTGCCCTAATTGTGAGAGGATACATTTCCATTAAAACCAGAAAAACCATGCCAAACAACCAAAGTAAATAGAGGCTACAAAAGAGTAGGCAACAACGATACAACAATAAGAATGGATTAAAGAGAGCTTTTGTGTAAAAACTCATGGGTAAGAAGGAGATTATAAAACTTAGAATAGGGAAAATGCTCAACCTTAGTCAATAGACTTGTGACCGAATCATGGAATTCATTATGAAGGCCTCAAAAAACATATAAATTAAAATCAACAAGAGAGATGGATTGGCCTGTTGCTACTAATTCATCAAATAAACCCTTGTCTTTCTGCAAATAAATGGTGACAATATCATTACCTTGATAAAGATCTTGAATGGAGCCATGTAATTGCATAATCTGAGAATTGGATGGAGAAGTAAGGACGTGTTTGAGTGTGCTCCAAATATTAGCAGAAGTTGGACAATTAACCACAAGATAGAGGACATTCGTGGAAAGAAAAGAGAGAAGAACACTAAGAATGAGTTGATATTGTTGTTTTAATGAGAGAAAAGCTTGATTAATAATTGAACCGAAGGTGATAGGGGTAACATAATCAGCATTTGTCATGATATGGGGAGAAGGACATGGAAATGAGCCATCAATAAATGTAAAAACACCCTAACCAATTAGATATTTTTTTCATCTGCATCCATCAATAGAGATAGTTCGTGTTGATGAGCATGAGATAAATCACTTGTTGTGTATTAGAGAGAGGAATGATGGCTGTTAATGGATTAGAGACTGCTGACATAGAAAACACAAACGTGAAAGGAATGGGAACAAAAATCGTAGCATCAGAGAACAAGAAGGAAAAGGGTTGGATGATATTGACAAACCGAGTGTAGGCAGCAACACTACTAAAACAGAAGAATCAAGAGAAGAATAACTGATATGAAGGCCGAAATTAGTAGTAGGAATTTGCTGGTAGATAGAATTTATTGCTAATGGAAAAAAATATGTTAGGATAAAGACTCTGATACCAAATTGAAGAAGATAATAGAATATAGTTTTATGTAAAAATAGGAAGCTTAACCTAAGGTGGCAGCCATCCTCTCTCTATTTATGAATAGGAAAACATATAGAAGACAATGTAAACTATACTACCCGGAATAACTTTATACAATGTAAGTATAATATTTAATATAACATAGCATATTACATAATATGGAAGTTGTTTGGTTTTCGCTATATTTTTGGGAAGGGGAAAGGAAGACTTCAATCATAAATTTGTACTTTTTGCTTGAAAACTATGAAAAATTTTGGTAAAGCGATCGAGTTGACAACATCAATGACAAGTTGATATGGATCAAATATTACTAGACACATGTGAATGGTACCTTTTTTGTTCATATCAGATGTGATTTTTAGTCTATATATCTATTTTCCTTGCTAGAACAAATAAAAAAATAGCAGCTAATAATTAATTGTTCAATACTTGTTTGGGTTCAAAGGGCATTGGAAGGAAATGAAAGGTGATCTTATTAAGTTGATCCTCTTTTCTCAAGCAATGGCTTTCTCATTCAAAAACAAAAATGACACATTATATGGCCCAAAATGCTTAGTGGTTTGCGAAATTGTTGCAAATTGTGCTGCTTTATTCTGATGTAGGCAAACCAAGTTTCCAAGGGTTGAAATCAATTTAATATAATCATTTACCACTTTACATTGTAGAGATTGGTAGCTTCGTACTAAATGATTTTTTATAGCAGTCACTAGATAGTTACCCTGCGCTTCATTGTGGCCTGAACTGATTTTTTGCAACGTAAAAAAACAATGCTCAAGCACTGGAAGCTTAAAAGAATGAACAAAAAAATAAAATCCACGACTTGACATCATAGAAAGAGAATTGAAAAAACTAACGAATGTCAATCCCTAAGAACCAAAATGTAGATGGATGAAATTGAAAAAAAAATTAATGAAAAAAAATCTTAAAAAACAAAGCACCAGCAAAATGAGGCGAGTTTGCCAAAAATTACGAGTAGGATCATGCGAACAAGATAATCCAATAGACAACAAAATATGAAAAAAGACGAAGTCTAATTCTAAAAAGAATTAAATTTGAAGGACAAAATAAAAAAGAATAAAAAAAAAACGACCTAAAAAACCCATAGACCACCAAGACAAACCTCCTACCTTGATCATAAAATATGGATAACTTGATTGAAAAGAAAACCGAAGAAAATAATAAAATTTATTTTTTAAAATGAATAACTTCAAAAGATGTAATCAGGAAATAAAATGATGTCTACTTATGTTAATTTTTCAAACCCATGACCCTAGTTAGTGATTAAATTAAAAATATTATATCTGAAAAACTACTATTTTAAAACTTAACTCACCCAATAGATTTACCCGTGACCGAATCCATTGATTCCCTTTTCATTTGTAAGGTTTCTCCATCAATAAGATCGCATACACTTTTTATGTATGCAACAACTTTGTAACCTACTTTCTAGTGACTTTTGCATGCCCTTTGGTTGGTGCAGGTGCAACAACACATTGTTTGGCTTTCTTACAATGCATTATTGCTCTTTAACATTGATGTGGCATCGTTTTTTTGTTCATTAATATAATACATAGCTTTTATGATGTTTTTTTTTGCTATAGAACAATGCATATGTTCTTACTTTTTTAAAAATGATCAATTAATCAATCGGTCCCTCCAATTACATAGTTTTTTGCTCTTGCAATTTTTGTACAATATAAAGCTCTTTCACAAACTAGATTTTGCTTATATTTACTTAATTTTTCTTCACTTACATAGTTGTTTTAGCTTCATATAACATTTACTCCATCACACATTTGAATGCTTTTATTTATTTAATTTTAAATTATAATTATAATATTATCAAACATATTTATTTTGTATACCCACGACAATACAAAAAAATACAACTAGTTGGCACCCAAAAGAAGAAACGAATAAGGCAATATTCTAGTCCATAGTAATTACTCTCTAATTCCATAATGTTAATACCAAACCTCTTAGGTTTTTCTTTAATTAATAATAATTTTATAACATAGAAATTAAATATATAATTCTTAAATTAATCAGTTTTATTAAGTAAAAAAAATACAAACAATAGTTGACTCTTCATTTATCCCAACTTCACTTATTTGACAAGTCGTGGACACCTCGAAAATACAAGAAAAGGAAGAAGGCAAGAAAAAAAAAGCAGGCAGGAACTTCCAGTTTGGCTTCCGACGTGAAGCGAGTCATGCAGGATGCAGCAATTGAGAAGTAGAGGGAGCTCACTTTTCGGTTCCCAATTGAAGAGGAAAACTCTTAATTCATGGACTGCTATTCAGGATACCTATTTCTCTACCAAGGTACTTTTATTTATCTTTTTTTCATTCATTACTATGTTCTTTGTAAACTTGAAACTAAACTAAATTAAATTGAATGGGCATCTCGTATCTGTAATGGGTTTTTTTTTGGTTCTCTTGTTCGTTGGTTGGTTTTGATGAGTTCCTTAAGTTAGTTTCAAAGTGCCTTCTTTTTGTTTGGATTTAGAAGGGTCTTGTACAATTTCTTGCCTGCTTGTATCTTATATTTTGTGTTTCTTCTATGTGTTAGGATATATTTGAGAGGCATAAGGTGGTTTTTACTATTGGAACTTCTGTAGCATCTGTTGCTACAGCTTGGGCTGGTGAGTTTTTGTTCTAAAATAATTTATGTTTAGTATCTTTGTTTTTCCCTTTCTTTATTGCTTTGTGGGCTTTATGTTTCGTCTGAAGCGATTTTTAGGGTTTTCAATTTTCTATTAAGTTACCAGTGTTTTAAATGGGAGTTTGATGCATCAGTGTGAAAACCAGAATGAGTCCCATACGGCCAAAAACCGTTACTTCAATTTAGTGTGTTTAGTTTGAGAAAATCTAAAGAATGAATTCTAATGGATTTTGCTATTACAATGGGCAAAATTTTATTAGCAATGACAGCCTCAATAAAAGAAAACCTTATTTATGCACCAAATTCATTTGGGAACATCCTCCTCTTCCAAGAGTTGCACAACTTCGTTTAAGTTTATAAACTGATTTTCACGGTCCATCCTCCATCCATTGATCAATGTGGCCAAATATTACAAAAAGTTTTTTTTAAATAGTTAGTGATGGGCATCGTATAAATTGAATAAATTATGTTGCATGGTTTTGCAATTAATCTATACAGTTATGGCTATTTCCATAACAAAAGAAAGAAATGTTTGCTTGTATATATCAATCATGATCAACACATTTTGCTCAGTGCATGTTTATTTTTGTGTCAAGATAAGTGTTTGTTTCCAATTTATGGGTGCTGAATATTTTTTCTTTATTACTCCAGAGTATCTTATTAGTACTCATAATGTGCAGGGTATTCTTTACGCCATCTCCGTGATTCAAAAGTTGATCAAAGGCTCGAAGGAATTGAAAATGCTGTGAGTCTCTGTTACATAATGTTAGATAATAAATAGTTGCTGATGCTTATGTTTTTTCTTCGTTCCTAACAAAATGTATACTGATTCCACAGAAGAATATCTTATAATCATGACTGGTAAACCCAACTAAGATCAACTCAATGAGTCTTAATTCCTGCTATTGAGAGGCATTTGAAATCCAACTTAGATCTGCTCAATGATGTCTTAATTCCTACTATTCAGTGACACCTTCTTGAATTTTGTGAATTTCTTATCTTCTATAAGATTAGAACTGGCTTATAAGATGAGAGTACCATCTTGATTCATCTTCTCTCATCTTGTGTCATGTCTGATTCCAAGTAAATGTACATGATCACTTGTGATATGCAGGAGCCCTTCTGTGCCAGCCTCTTTGTTTGCTCCCAAAGTTTTAGTTTTTTAAAGCTAGGACAGACAGTTATATGGTTTCATTTACATAATCTTTTTTCTACCCAGCATGTTTTCAACCTCCCTTCAAATGGTCCTTTCCGATGCCTTTGGTGTTGATTTGTTTTCTAATAGTATAATTTCTTTTTCCTTTTTTTCTTACATGGCAGATGAAGAAAAACTATCATATTGAACATTCAGAATTTAAAAAGCTTGTTGATCCAGGACATTCCAGTGTTGCTGCCTGCATTGCTACGGCAGGGACAGCATTTGTCATTGGGTTTGTTCCTAACTGCTTTTCCTTTGTTTATTGTGTTCTTGTTTCTGTTTTCTCACAAGTTTAGAGTTATACACAACATTCCCTGTTCCAAATTGATTTAATCACCTTGTCATTTGGTCACTTGCTTAGCCAAGCTTCATATTTTGAAAAGATGCACACAATGATAATACATGCTTCTCAGCTGGAGAAGGATGATGGAAAGTTGGTTGAGGGTCACTAAGGAAATTACATATGAGAAAATATCTAATGTATACCTGAGTAATTAACCGAAGCAATGTGAATTCTGTAAGGTCAGGGTGGTTTCATGCATTCCAAATGAGACTGGGAGCTTGCTAATTGGTTTGAATCTTCTTCATAATTGATTGGAATAGCATTGTACTTTGGGGGCAAAAACATGCTAAAATGAAATCCAGTACTTTAAGCAATAATCATATGTACTGCACTGTCATTATCTACATCTGGCTAAATCCACTGAATGCTATAGCTTTCCTCCTCCTGGGGAAATCAACACCAGGAACATCATAATATTATCTTGGACGTGGATAAGTTGTGGCTGTTATAGTTGGGTTCTGACAAAAACAAACTTGCACCTTGTTTTTCCTGGAAACACTTTCCATACTTTTTAGTGTGTGGTGACTTGGTAGAAACTACGTCAAAAGAGTGTTTTCCAGTCAATGAAAAACACAAGGCTTTGATGGAGGGAAGTGTTTCCCTTGCTTAAGATTGGAAAAACACTTTCCATTTTGCATGTCACATGTTAACATTATTGATGTTTGCGTATTTGCCATTTTAAACTATGTTGAAGTTTATTGTTCTTCAGTTTTTGTTTAATAAAACTTCTTTATTTGTTCTTTTTTTAAGCTATACTGCTTCTCATCCTCATTTTTTTTTTATTGTTTTAAAATTTTAACTTGCAGTATTAATTATAAAATAAATGTATATTGGCTTTTTTATTGGCCCTGTCAGAGACTACTAATGCCAGGGCTTGGTGGCTTGTTGAAGCTCTCTAATGTCATTGAGCGTTACATATTTGGCCTGTGTTTTATCATTGTATGTAGAATTGACGATGGTTTTATGTGCTGTTGAGAATAATAACAGTTGGATATCCTTCATGGCCTTTGTTTTATCATTGTATGTAGAGTCGATGATGGTCTTACATGCTGTTGAGAATAATAACAGTTGGATATCGGAATAGCTGCTTTCTTAAGCCATGTCTGTCTTGTGATATTCTGACTATTTCACATTTAGTCTTCAACTGAAGAACTTAATTTGAATTTCTTAATCGTATCTTTACCCCCTTTGCTCAATTGCAGGTACGGTTTTGGTTGGCGAGGTGGAAGATGGTATGCAAATAAGAAGTTCAGGAAGGAGCAGATGAAATTGTCAGGGCAGATAAAACCTAGAAGATGGCAGCTGCTAGGACGAATAAAACCTAGAGGATGGCAATTCCAATTTCTCAAAAAAAGATTACCAAGGTCCATAGCACCTGAAAATGCTGTTAAAACATCTGAAAAGATGGCCCTGTAATACATAATCCCGGGGAACTTCATCAGTCTTGTTACTGTGATGGCATTTACTCTACTTCTTCAGCTTAGATATCCCGATATAAAAGAATTTTTTTTTGATAGAGTTAGATGCTCATTTAACATTTAAAATTGTTCTTTGTTCTAGTTTTTCGGGCAAGTAATGAACAAATCGTTTGTCATTTTGCTGCTGTTTGCTAGTATCTTCTCAGATACCCTTACCCCCTTAATACTGTTGATTCAGACAGTACAAGCATAAGAGATATTATGCTAACAAAATATTCCATTTTTTCTGATTAGTATCTATGGTAAGCCTTCTTCTATGATATGCTTTTCTATCATCACGGCACTTGTTGAATTCAGAGTTATCTTCTCTTTGCTTATTTGATTTTTGAAATAATATGCTCTCGAACTCTATTTAACATGGAAATTTATCATAATATAGTTTCATGTGTCTAGTATCTTCTTATAAATCTCAATCTAATATGTGACTTGAGAGATATGTTTGATCTCATAAAATTAGTTAGGAGATATTTTAAGGTTAAATTCAAATCTGACTTAGTTCGTATCAGTATGAAACTTTTACTCAAAAAAGTAAAAATTAAAAATAAAGTGGTTCTAGTTCGATGAATGTTCTGAATCATCAAGAATATTGATATCTGTTATGATTAGTTGATTTGGAAAAGAATGATGTTAAGATATCTGTTATGATTAGTTGATTTGGAAAAAGAATAATGTTCAGACTAAGATTGATTTTTCTTTATGGAATGAATGTTAGACCTGGAATTATTCAAATAACTTTGCTTTCTATTTTGGAGGGAAATAACTGGCCTAAGGTTTCCATGTGACTGGCCGAAGTGCAAAATTATGATGTGTTTTTCAGTTTGAAACAGTATTTCCAATCAAGTCTAGAAGAAAACCAAGATATTATATATATCAATGGAACAGGATTCCTGCTATGACACTTACAAATCAAATCTGCAAAACACCAGGCGTGGACTGCAGCAACTTGCTCACCTCTTTCACAGGTATTGTACGTGTTGACAATTTGCAAATCAGCACTTGCCTTCAAGTAAGTTCATCTTCTTTTCTGACTTAGAATGTGTATCTTGGAGTCCCAATTAGTGTGTGGACACTTCCAGGCTAGGCGCCAACAAAGAACTTGATCTGTGGCTCAGAGCAAGTGTATTTAAATTCCAATAACGCAAAGCACCACTGCTGAATCAGTTCAAATAGATAGATGGGACGTAGACAGATTATTAGCCTTTTCTACAAGAATGTTAGATACTCTTAATTACTAGTTTGGAAAATGATACAAATTGGATAATCCTTCAATAAGATGTAGTTTTTCAACTTGTTCCATGGCCTTCTGGACAGTGGCGAAAGTAGCGTGGTAGATTCTCTCTTCGATGGCTCATCCACGGGGGTTTTGCTATTTGCAGAAGGGAATTGTAAATAAGTAGCATAGTGGTTGATGAAAGGAAAAAGCACTTCCTCATGAACAAATTAAAGAGCAAAATACCTTAGTTGAGTTGGAAGATATATGCTTGCTATGAGGGGTTTCAATCAAAGATGTAAATTTGTAGAGAGTTTTAACGTACGCCCTTCTACTGAGAGGGAACACAATCATCTTGTCAATATTCCTAAGATAACAGAAGTTGCTTTAGGCTTTACTAGATATGGTGCCAGGCCTGAGTCACCGGTTGAGAATTTTTTTTAATACAAAAAAGTGCTAGACTAAAAAAATGCAAGAGTAATTAATTCAAGTCGTGATTTAAATAATATGAATAAATAAATAAATTGATCAAAAAACAATGAAAAAAGATAAAAAAAAATATACCTGAGTCTATTTGGATTATCAAATAATCTAATGCTAACATAAAAGAAGAAAAAACGTAAAAAAGCAAAACTTCAAGAGGAAGAAGAAAAAAAAGAAAACATCAGCTTAAAAAAAAAAATCAAGAAAACTCAAGCGAACCTTCTAAACCTGATCTAGTCTTAAAAACTTACAATTCATTGAACTATGGACCCGAGTTCAATAAAAAAACTAAACTATTAACCAATTTAATTTTAAAGGATGAAATTGTTGGAAAATACTAATAAAAACACTTGCAAAAGAAAAAAAAAGTAACAAAAAGAATAAGGATAAAATTTTAAAGAAAAATAGCTAAGGAGGATGAAATTTGGAAAAACAAATATCCCAAATAAAATAAATAAAAATTAAAAGAATGAATACTAAATTTGAAAAATTAAAAAATCACAGGAGATGAAATTAAAAAATATTTGCAATTTGATAGATTATTTATAAATTAAAAAAATGATAGACGGTGAAATTGTTAAAAGTTATGAGGGCTAACCCAATAGAATCAAACTCTAGAAATAAGAAAAAAACAAAAAAAATAATAATAAGAAAAATAAGCTAAAAAAAGGAAAAAAAAAAAAACAAGCAAATCTGGACGAACTTTCTAAAATTGGTTTAATCTTTAAAACTTGTAACTTGTGAAATCCTGGACATGAGTTCAATTAATAAACTTAACTCTTAACAAATTTAATTTTGAAGGATGAAATGAGTAAAAAAATATTAATAAAAAAACTTGCAAAAGAAAAAAAACAACAAAAAGAATAGGTATAAAATTTGACAGAAACAAATCTGAGGAGGATGAAATTTGATTTTTTTTAAAATGATCTCAAACAAAATAAATTGCAATTTAAAGAATAAAGATCAAATTTGAAAGATTAAAAATCATAGGGGAGAAATTGAAAAATATTTATAATTTGATAGATTATTTATAGATTAAAAAGTGACTGGAAAGAAATTGTTGAGGGCTAACCCAATAAAATCAAAACGTAAAAAATAACAAAACATAACAAAAAAAAAGAGAGGATAAAAAATAACAAAATATCGATTTAGAAAAAGAAAAAAAAACAAGCAAACCCGGTGAACCTTTTAAACCTAGTCTAATCTTTAAAAGTCATAATCAGTAAAATCTTTAACCTGGATTCAATTAAGAAGCTTAATTGTCAACCAATTTAATAAAAAATAGTAAGGATAAAATTTAATAGAAAAAACCAAAGGAGGGTACAATTAAAAAAGAAAATAAAAAATGATGCAAAATAAAATAAACAACAATTAAAAGAATAATGACTAAATTTTAAAAATAAAAAAAATCATAGAGGTGAAATTGAAAAACATTTATAAAAACCAAGTAAATATCCTAAACCTGGTTAAATTTTAAAAACTCGCGATCCGTGAAACCTTGGATCCGGATCCAATCAAAAAGTTTATTATGAGCTAATTTAAAAATATAAATTTTAAAAACTTGTCAAAGCAAAAAAAAAAAAATAGCAATAAAAAAAATAGAGATCAAATTTAATAGGAAACAAAAACAAAGGAGGGTGAAATCATAAAATAAAAAAATCATTTATGAAATAAAATAAAAACTTTTCAAGGCTAAAAAATTGACAATAAAAAAAGAGGGATTGAATTTTATAGGAAAAAAAAGAGCAAAGAGAGTGAAATTGTAAAACCAAATCAATTAAAAAAATAATTCCAGATAAAAAAAAAGTTAGCAATTAAAAGAACAATAACCAAATTCAATAATTTATTCAAGAAAAAAAAATCATAATAAAAAGAAAAAGAATCAAGGGGGGGTTTGCCGCTGGTGCCAAACCCCAAATTGTTTTTTAATTATATTCAATAAATATAGTTTACAATACTATCCTTCAATATCTTTAAAAATTACAATAAAAACAATGTAAAATAACAAAAGAAATACCTGGCTTCAAGTTCAATGTAATAAATTGGTTTTTTAATTATTTTTTCAATTGAGTTCAAAATAATTATATTATTCTGAAAAATTAAAAATACAAAAATATCCTTAAGTAGTAGGTATTAGAATATTTTATTTCAGGGTTAAATTAATAATTTTACTGTATAAAATAAAATAAAATTACTAATTTTACCCCATACAATTTTAAAAAATACAGTTGTGTCATATAAAAAGACAATCTCACCCCTAATGTTTAGTGCATTGCATTTTTTTTTTCTAATGGTAAATTCATAATTATACCATTATAATAAATAATAATTTGTGTTTTGATGCACATTAATAATTTCTTATGGAGATTTTTTTCAATGATGCATTGTGAAAAGAAGTAACAGAGGATACCTTGTTAATTTCTGTTGATTCTTGAAATGCAACTGATCAAAGTGAGCCTCATTTGCTAGTCATCCCTTCTTCATTGCTTCAGCACTTCTTCATTCCCTTTTTTTTTTTTTTTTTTTTTTCTTCCTAGTGGAATCTTTATAGTGGGGCATACTTCTCACATCCGACCCGAAGATTAACCTGGTAAAGAAATTAAACCTTAGATTACATGAATTGACCGGGTCAACCTGAAAATTAAAAGAAAAATATTTGAAGTTTTAATATTCCATATGAAAAAATTAAAAAACAATCCATGTGAATATAAACTAAATATATTATAAATAATAAAATTTAAAAGATTATTTCAAAAGATTTTTTTGTCCTACATTGAAAAGATACTATGTTAGTATGTTATTCTTTTAAGTTGAAGTATTTAAACAAAAAAAGTTTTTTATCCTACATTGAAAAAACATAACTTTTTTCTTGTGAACATAAAATATATATACTATAGAGTTTCAAATCCCATATTAAAAAAATAAAACATTCTTCTAGTATTTATATAGTGAACTTTGAAAGGAGTTAATAATCAATTAAAAAATATATAAAAAAAGAAGTTTTTGGTTAGGAGAAAAAATACATTTGAAAAAAAACGGGTCTCAACTGAATTTTGCCGAGTTTTTGCTCACTCCAATCTTTTATTTTATCCAAACCAATTTAGCAACCGAGTTAATTGGATTTTGGGTCAACCCACTAAACTGATGTGGATTTAATAAGCATGTAAAGAGGTCTATTTTGGGTACACACTAATTGTATGGCAAACTCAAGAATGTGAGCAAGGATTTTTTTTTTTTACCATTTTTTAATATGAATGTGGTCGAGATAATTTTATTGATAATTAGAAAAAAGTGGAGATCATGGCCATAGAAACTTCAACTAACAGGAAAATTAGAAAATAGTTTTGTGCAAGACTTTGTCTTACGTTTGCAAGATTTTCTACTCTTAACACTTTTCTATATTTAATTTCTCTCAAATTTGTTCAAGATTTTCTCAATAAGACTTTCTTTTACATTATTTTTCTCTTATTAATTATTATTAAATTAAGCATAAAAGAGTTTCTCATCCCACAAATATCTTATTTCTTCAGAAATACTCAAGTACAAACCCAAGACCTAGCGCCCCCAAATAATATAAATTACATTTTATGTGAGAAGTTTTTCTTACAATTTCATCCCTAGCGGTGTAAGTTGTTTGGCAGGAAGGGGCCACCAAAAACAAAAAAAAGCATTTATTATTCCTTCAAACACACAAGTCCTCCAATCAGACAGTTCTGATAAAAGATTATGCAGCAGCATTTTTGCCTTAAAATAAAATTGCAGGTGTGTAATTAGATATCCTTAACGAGTCAGAATCAGAACACGCCAATGATATGGTGATAAGCAAGTTGCCTAGGAAATCCATTGCTTGGAGGGCATTTGAAGAGCCTTGTAAAGTGTCAACAGAAGGTGACAGGTCTTTGTTCTTTCTGATTCCATTGGACTTGCATCCTCGGAGTTTACTGATGGGACGAATGAAAAAGTCCTGCACAAATATTATTCTTATTGCCATGTTTTGGCTTATATATTTGCCACATATTTCTGATCACCCCCTTAGTAAGAAGCAATCTAGGATATTACGAACATGGAATAATTAATGCCAGCTAGGAATTCTAAATCATCAGTGAAGTAGATGATGAAGACTTCTTCTACGAGGAGAGGCTCCATTAGATACCTTATTTAGACCACTATTGTTGTCTTAAGATCTCGTGATCAAAATATATACTCCTTTCTGGTCGTATCCTTGATTATGCTAGTATAAAATTTGCCAAACATGAAAGAAAACATATCATAGGAACATGGCCAACAGTTTAGCCTTTGTACTTACGCTGACACTTTTCTGTGGGTTGGCAGTTGGCAGCAGTAGAACAAAGTTGTTTTCAGACAAAAGTCAAAATGGCATGGCTGCTGCATTGGCCCCATCAGTCGGTGATGGCGTTTGTGCATCAATGATTGAGCCACAAGATTATATCTGCGAAGAACACACGGTAATCTGTTTGTATTATACACTCTTCATTTTGTAATTGTGGCAATCAGTTGAAGACTTGAAGTGATGATTTATAGTGTGTAAAATTCAATTGGGTTTCAGGTGACAACAGAAGATGGCTATATTCTCAGCTTGCAGAGAATCCCAGTAGGGCGATCCGGCGGGACTCGAGGAAACAGACCCCCAGTTCTGTTGCAGCATGGACTACTAATGGTCAGTAATTCCGCTGGAAACTGGATTAGTGTTGGTATTCATTTTATATAATATGTATTATAAGAAACAATGGTGTTATGGCAGGATGGAATTACCTGGCTGCTGTTACCTCCAGATCAATCTTTGGCATTCCTCTTG
>Ga0307517_10006090_pt1 | contig 17975 bp, 14 predicted proteins | sample 23_EM_MG_FD_194515 | JGI IMG/M metagenome (GOLD analysis project Ga0307517, IMG submission 194515) | Populus trichocarpa ectomycorrhiza microbial communities from riparian zone in the Pacific Northwest, United States - 23_EM | ecosystem: Host-associated > Plants > Roots > Unclassified | place... | reverse complement strand
CGTCCCCCATCCTTTCCATCACATCTACTTAGCACCCTAACCGTTTCCCACCTTTTTTTAACATTACAATCACTTCTTTATTTCTCACTTCTACCCAAAAACATCATATGCAACTTTTTGTTGTATACTAATTACTGTATGTGCCTAATACTGACTTGAAAACGGTTTTGTTACAGCCATTTGCGAAAAGGTTGAGAACGAGTCTGAAATGAATATTCTGACTCACCGGCACATGAGTCGGACTCCGACTCTCCGGCACATTGAAAAGACTCAGTCTCTTCCCCTAGAACAGTATATAAACTTTTCTGGATATATTGAATACGTTCACCAATGTAATCAATCATAAGGATTTGCATGTCCGCCAGAATATTCACGGCGGTGGCGTGTAGAGCCTCAGACCAAACTTCCATATCCTCATGTATATAGCTAGATGTATTCATTCATTGACTTGCTATTATATATGTACTACATGTATCATGGAAGTGGGGGGCGATGACAAGGTGGCTGAACAACATACCCCTCAATACCACCCGGTGGGAAACCCGCGCTAACAGTCTAAGACGGCGCACCAGCTCCCACCGATCCCCTTCGGCGACCACATTTGCCCACGTTTGCCCCCAGCATCGCCTGGAGCGGTATTGTTGTTGGCTGCACCGCCACCTAGTGTGTCGCTGGTGCGGTTCGTCGACGCGTCTGTTTGCCAGCAGCTGCTCTTGTAGCCATTCATGGCGTCTGTGGCGAGCAGAGCTGTTTGGGGTGGGTTCTTTGCAGCGTCAGTATATGGAGATGAGATGCGAGTGCGGACATACCACAGGGACTTTGGGCGCAAGTCACAGTGGTTGCATTCTATCTGTCCTTTGGGCTGAAATATGCGAGGCGGGACGCCAAAAAAAGAGATGGGGCACCAGAAAGAGAGGGCGAGTGATGAGGGTGGACGTTGAACGTTGAATACTGAGTGCTGAGCATGGGCGTAGTAATTTTGAACGACGATGGGCGGTTGGATGGTGGCAAGAAGAGAAGAAAGCCGCGTGACATCCCATCAGTCACGATGACAGTTGGCGGGTGACAGCCTTTGCTCTCATCGTATAAATCAAATCGTAATGGACAACTAAACAGTGAATTTAGGGTGAAAAAAATAGCATTACCATGCATAAAATGATCTTAGATAGGCTGTGGGGCACAAGAACAAGAGAAAGATGAATATTGAGTGTGCCGGAATCTGAGCCGGACTCCGACTTGTGCTGGTGAGCCGGAGAAATCGTTTCAGTCATTTTCTGAAAAGGTTGGCACTGCCAAATTCGGAAAGTAAATAAATAAACATAAACCCTAGATTAAGACTTCGTCATTTTAACACACTGAAAGGTCATGGAAATTAAATTACATGCTTCTTAACATAAAAAGGACTACTCTTTAGTCTTTGGTAAAGTTTTATGACCCAAATCTCACTCAGAAGCTCATTATCCATGTGGTGATGACTTTCCAGAATGAATCTAGGGTTTACTGTGCCAAATGTCATTCTTTTTACATATTCTAATATCTACTCTCTCTGAAAGATATAGGAATGGTGTATTTGATTGATATTAGACACTTCCTATGATGATAAATGGCCCAGTTACTGGGGGATGAGCCAAGGATGAGCCAAACTCTAAGATTGGGTTTTGGTGTGTTTGTTTATTTCCGAATCTGGTAGTGCCAACCTTTTCGCAAACAGCTGTAATTGTAAATGCATACTCAAGCAATGTGAAAGAAAAAAAGACTCGTATTGCCATGCGCAGCAATGGCCCACAAGAAACAAGTTTATGTCCATCCGATCCAAGTTCAAACGAAGCGCCCACCATCTTATGACATTAGAACTTTAGAAGCTCTCGATTGATCGGAACAGTGAACAGGAAAGACTCAGGATTCCATATAAATAGGCGTGCTCGGCATTGGGCAGCTGCTTCGGGTCAGTGGTAGCTGATTCCGTGCACAGGAAATTTTGAATGGCTTCAAATACGATTTAAACATCTATTGTGGTGACATTCGAAACTGAACGTCCATAGTGGATACTTTGAACTGTTAAATTTATCTTCCATATTTCAATTTGGAAAGAGCTTCCTACTTAAGGCTAAAGCTTGGATGCAGACTAGACTGGTTTCGGGCTTTCCCGTTCTGATTATAGATAGTGTCCAATGTCATAGTCAAGTCAGCTGAGGGTATGTCAACACGGCGGCTGTCGGAGTATTATCGTTAGACACGCGATAAGAGATTCAAAGATAATGGCATCGTTGCGCTGTTACCTCAGGTGAAGCGGACTGCGATAAACACGAGGTTCGATGCCAAGTGGATTGTGGGTGTTTCTCTGTGCATGTGAGATGGCGATAGGTGATAAGACGCTCCTCAAATGCTGCAAGAGCTCGCCTTTAAAGCTACCCAAATAAGTATCCCCCAAAAAAAAATGAAGTTGATATGGTCCGTTCCAAAGCTATCACAAAGTTACGTTCGGGATAGTTTCCTTCGGTAGTCTGACTCACGAACAACCGATAGAGGTTGCATTGTAGGTGTAGGGGAGTGTTATCTTTGTTACCATCGTATTCCTCAAATTTATCACCGTCTTAAAATGCGTGAATCAAGTAATTCCAGGCAGTCGTTCGGGTTCGTCGTAATATAGGTCAGCTCGGAAATGAAGCTATTTACTAGTAGACTGGTTGGAAGAAACGTCGCTTTTCTCGGTATTCTTCAAGCATATCAAACTTTCCTTCTCGGAAAATGCTCAAATTAAAGCCTTCATCGACCTACCGCGCATCGTTCAGGTCGCAGAATTTTCGTATCTCGACTGCACCGCATGCAGTTACTGCAGCATGGGATTGTCATGGTCTTCACGTGCACTGGTGGCGGCAGCCCTGCAGATGAATTGATAAACAGTCTATCAACCTGTTACGTTGTTCTGAAACTCACAATAATGTACGAACAAAGAGTTGCGTGAGGGCCAAAATGAGCCACATCCTGATGATAATTGGAAACACCCGAGCGACGCATCACTGAGTGTCGTGCCACATTCGGTGAGGTAAAGTTTCAGATCCTTATCGACGGGATAAAATCTCGTATGTTCCAAGAATTTTGTGTACTTTAGGGTTATGGGGCCTTTTTCTGCTTCCTAGGGCAGGGTAGGGCAGGGTAGGGCAGGGTAGAGTAGGGTAGAGTAGGGATGACTTGTTTTTGAAGGCCATTGCTGCGCATGGCAATACGAGTCTTCTCCATTGTCGCTGCTCCTCATGGGCCTGTTGTTTCAAAGTTCTGCTGCCAGGAGTGGAGTCAGTGGACCGAAAGTTCGTGACGTATTATTCAGTATAATATTATTATGCATGATCCGAGTTTACAAGTTCTTCCTTCCAGAAACCGTTGCATCCCTCGCATTCGACACAATTTAATCCGCGCGATTCCATCGAGCCCCATCATCAACTTATCCACGACCATCCTTGTTGACATTCTCCATCAGTATACCAAAATATGTTTCGTTAGAGTTGGATCTGAGGATCGTGCCCAGAACGGTGTCAGAGTTTCTGACATGGTCATGTGCAGGATGAGGGATTTGGTACTCGATTCGAGAATAGTATAGGCCTGTCAAAAATTTGTTGACTAGGAACTTAGGATAGGGAAAAAAAAATGACATACGTGTGTCAGAACACATGCTTGGTACTGGCGAAGAGAAAAAATGCTTTCCGTCAAGAGAACCTTGGAGTTCCAGTGACCGTCTCGCTGGATTATCTACACACTGTATTAGCCACAAATAAAGCGTAGGAAGGTGATACTCTACCTCGGCAACCACCAAAAACTCTAAAAACTTCGCAAATCAAGAAGCAAAGACCTTCCACAACTCCATCCTGCTGGAACGCTATTGGGTTGGACCACTCGAAAGGATACTTTACCCATACTTTCGTAGTCCACAATCTGGTTATATGCGCCTGATCTTCCGTTTGGGAGTGTATACGCCGCCGGAGTTGTGGGCCATGCCATGGGTATACAAAAGAATTTTCGGATGGCCAATCCATGTCGTGATCTTTTTGGGTATATTGGTATGTCGGCGAATGTCGCAAATTGGCGCCAGAATGTCTCACATGAAGGTTCGTTGTCAACTTGTCCCGGCCCCAAACCATCACCTTGTTCTGAAAAGTTGATTTCTCATGATCATATTTCTCATTGGGAAGATTTTTCAAGTTATCCTTCCGGTTACATCATTCTCCTTTTTTCTACCCCTTTCTGACGCCACGGTCGTCGTATTTCTTCATTATTTAGGGGCCAGAGTACCTTGAATTCCTTCCGCGGTATCTCCCACACGGATCGAGGCGCACAGCTGATTCATATCCGTTTCCCCTTTCTGTCGCTACATGTGGCTTTAGCCATTTACGACGTGGGAAGTGTACCAGCGGATTTAGCCCTTCATCTTCTAGGGAGGTTTATGCGATTCGTGGTGCTCGATAATCTGAGGTTGGATTGGAAATAGAAGAACTCTTCGACTGGGGACATGGTCTGTATGAGAGTGCATTTCGTAGACCTGTGACGACGAAGATGGAAGTACCTCGATATTTGCTGAGCGCTGATTCTTTATTCTCGATTCATTCGACGAGTGATGACAAGTCTACGTAACCTGAAGATCTCGGACTTTCCTCTCAGTCTGCTTGGGATCTCTTTAATCTTACTCATGGTCTTTGAAACTATGTTTATCTCAAACGATGCACATACAACCAATCATGATTGAATGTTGAGCTCTGACATTGCAAAAATTCTTTCACTGACACCACTCCGAAGGAACCGACCTACATACTTACTCGTTCTATTTAACTGCAGGAGCGCACGCGAACATCTCTATTTCTGATTCCCCACGACCACCGTACCCAGATACCTATTCAACAAATTCAAATACCTCACGTTGGATAACCCCCGTCTCCCTATCTAATTCGTAGTACGGGTATTAAAAACCGCATAGGTCATGCCAACGTGCAGACAGTACAGATAATGGAGAGATTACTCCGCAGCACTTGTCCATACAAGATGGGTCAATCGTCTCATCCTATTTTCTTCTTGTCTTCCGCTACTTATGTTACATTGTGCGATAAACATACTTATTTAGGAGAGGAGATAGTATCGGATTGAATGCGTTCCGGCAAAGCAATCTCAAGCAATCGATTCATGGAGCTCGACGAAATCAGAGGGGCACGCTGGAGCTCCAGGATCAGCCCCATGAATGTCATTTGATCCATTCATAGATTCGTCCTTGCATGAATAAACGAGTAGGATCTACGCAAAGGCCGGTTTAAAACTGTTTGGAGTAGTCCGTCTGACTCACAACGAAGATGAGCCAGCCTAGGTCAATGAACGAACAAAGCCCCTCCCCCCGGCAACATATCGCCGATTTCAATTACGCTATACCCAACATTCCGTCGATCTTCCGTCTGGGTTCATAACCCAACCCTGTACCAATTCGCCACTGCACTCTTCCCCGCACTTGAACCCGCGCAAGGTAAATCGCGAGGAATCTCCGATGGTTCGACCTTGACGACGCTCATGAACCTACTTATCGTGGAGGGATATCAATTCTCGTAGAAGGGCGAAAGGAAAAATAAGAAAGATAAGGATTCATAAGAGTTTGCAGCGTTCCGCAAGCCGCCGGCAGTCGGTTTTGCACTGTTGTTTAATAATCGATGGGAATAATACCTTCCCGATGGTTTGATTATCACTTCTACATCGATAGTAGTCGTGAGCGCGAGGCACCATCAAAGGATACATAGAATGGTACACCTCGAAAATGAATAAGAGTCAATTACTGGCTTATATGGCAAGTATAATATCTCTGCCCACCCGGATTTCCTGGATTTCAAAAGATGATGATAGGGTGACGAAATTCCATCTAACACCAATATTCCTTCTGTCGTCAATCGACGGCTCTAACATCTCCAATGGGAAACTTGCGATCGAAAGGCAGACGTGGTAATGTCGAGGCTCAAAACCCACATTCTTTCATTTTGAATGGGCCATTTGAAATGTGATAAGATGTTGGGTATATGATTGTCGCATCCCTCTAGTTTTCCTGGAGATATAAGAGCAAGGGATAAACGTTCGGGAGTACGGAAGCGGATACGTAGTTACCGTTGGCACAAGTCATGGTGTGAGGATGCGCGAACCTATGATCATCTGGTTTTTTGTTCGTCCTCGGTGAACCTTTGGTGGATGCAGTATAAAATGGATGAAGGCTGAGTTCAGAACCAACTAGCCGATGAATGAAGAAAATGGGAATGTGAGAAGAGAAGCAAATGGAGCGAAATTAAGGAATGGAGATATTATTTAAAAGTGAAAGAGAGTTTGAAAATAACCAAATAGCGAAGCAAGATGGGATCCGACCCGTCTGCGAATTTGGCAATTAGTCATAGGTCCAAAAAAAGAGGGAAAAACCAGACAGCGGGAATACAACCCGCGGCAGTCTGGAGATCGATTCCTCCGTCCAGTCGAAAGACAGAGCTCGTAGCGCCCACAGCAAGCACTGCCAATCCCAATTCTTCTACATGGCATATTCGCGATGCGGATTCGATAGGTTGATGAAATGAATAAGCAATCACCCAATCAAAGGTTGGATAGGAGGCACACGGAGACACGACATGTAAACGCCGCTGACCTCGTTTGAGCAGGGACCGGATGACTCGGAACATTGGTTATGAAGGCATCTACTGAAAACTGAAAGAACGCCTCGCGGTGCCATAGACAATTGCCAGCGCATTTGATGACGTGGCCCACTATATCGAACAATCACCACGAATGCGAGGAACTCACTCCATCAGTGACGAAAATTCACAAAGATAGATCTTCGTGATTGCATAAAGACAGTGAAAGATAATAGAGGACAGACAGTGAAGAAAAATAGATGACTATTTATCATCTGAACCTCCTGGGTACGAAGGGGCATAGCCTGCTCGACGAGGATAAGTATCTGTTGGCTCCATGTTATCATTTTGAAGCAATATCAGCAGGGTCAACAACAATGGGGCCACGATGCTCACCGAACCTGGAAATTGATCACACTGTTCTTGAGATAAGAGCAAGTTGAGGCAAGTCGTACGATAGGTTGACGATGCGACCGTCGGGATCAAAGGCTGTTGATACACACAACCAAAGAACGACCGATCAATTTTATTAGTGACCTTCTCCTGAGGTCGTGAGTCCTTCCGGATTTTGTGCATTTTTTGAGCGGTGAGCCCTCTACCTACGTAGTATCTTGCTTGCCGCCATTTATGGATATTTAGATTGTTGCCACACACAACCAAAGCGGGATGTCGATTTTTAGTTGTCGAAAAGGGCCATCAAGTGCCCTCCACCTCGTTCGGTCGCTCATTAGGTGGATATCGACTGACGCGTTGAAGGGCGGTTTATGATAAATATGGTTCACCTTCTCTATCCTTTTCACCACGTCTTGCAATTCACCACCAGTTTCATCTGCTCAATTTTTGTTGTGATTTTCTGGGTGGTCCCGGGCCCGCGATAGAATACTACATGCATAGTTCGTCTATCCCGTTAGTGTCGCATGCAATTTAATGAACCCAAGTTCACCCTCAGCCGGCTTGTTGGCATCCTTTTTATCGCTTCCCTATGTTCTTTTCATCTCGGGAATCTAATTTTTGTTCGATTTGGTATTCCATTCGAGGCTCCCACCCTCCTCCTACAAGTCAGATTTGGGGTGAGATTCATTTCCCATTCTATTTGCCATGTTCAAGTCTAAAATTATGTTTTTACTGCTTTGAGGCTTCAATGGGGTATTGTACGATGATTAGGAGCTGTATCGACAGCCGTTCCTGCTTCCTTCTTTATCCCCTTCCTCTCTTCTTTGTCTGACGTCACTTCTTAGGTATTGACCGACCTCTACTCACATTTCATTGCATTGGCCGTCCTGCAATCGATCAAAGGCAATACCTAGTTTTTATTGACAACGACTTGGCACCAATATCGGAGGTATTCCCATCGTCTTCCCGCATATGCTTTAGACCTCACCTGCTTCAACTTCGTCTCCCTCCTCGCCGTCAGCGCGTCTTTAATCACCGGCTCCAAAGTAACCCACAGGATTTCTTCTTCCTCGTTAGGATCCACTTCAAATCAGTCGGTGATACACGTGTATACCCTCAAGCTTATCGTCCTCGCCATTTGAACTTTGGGCGGTGTCGCCCTCCTCGTAGAGAATCTTCGGCCGTCGATGCAGCATACGATCCACCACTTCACCACCTTCATTTTATTCTCATCCATTATTTTATGGTGCGATTCGATGCAGCTGGTTTACAGTAAATGTGGACGGATATCTGCATGGGCATCCCTGATCATCCTCCCTATAAAAGTTCCTTTCCCACCTCCCCTCATCTAGTTTCATTGTATGCCGTCACCAGACCCCATGGATCGGATCGGGCCACGCGGTTTATATAAGTTGTTCGTTCCATATGCTGGCACATGCATTCCATGGCCACTAGCACGCGAAACAACTCTACTTCACTTGTGGCGAGGCCCTTGGCAGATTCGATCCCAGGGTTTTTCTGGTTTGGGCGCTTCTTGTGCACGAGGTCAATATCTTATGGCGTGATGCTATCGATTCACTAGATCGCCCTTTGCTCTCAAAGATTTATTTCTTCTGGTCTTCGATCCTTATTCTCTCCCCATCCTTCGAGCACGATCAACCATTACTTATTCCTTCATCAAGGTCCCTGTGTCTACCAGTTTAAACTTTACCGTGTACCAAGCCCACCGGGTTACAAAAAAACAAGTTGGTTTATCTTCATTGAGCAACTGCATAGGCGTCTGTGCGAAAGTTCAAAGGGACATCCAACGCCAACAGTTGACTCACGATTATGCATGGTGGGGATCGCCGTACCACCGGCTATTGGTGCCTGGTTCAAAATGCGGCTGCACCCCGGGCGCTCCTGTTTTTTCAAAGCGAACTACTTTTAATCCTCCACTGGATCCACATTATAGATAGGATACCACACAACGACACAAGGAGTGAATGACTCACGACTGGCATAATGGAGAATTGATGGTCAGATATTAGAAAACAAGATGGGAAAGTTCCACGCAAAACAAGAGAAATGTGGCGGCTTTGGCCAATAAACATACACAAAGGAGCAGATAAAAGCAACGTGAAAGTCGATTCGTGTTCGCTACCAACATCCATCTCCCTTTTCATCATGCAGAACTCAACTTCAGCAAATCAGACACACCCAGTGTACGATTCTTTTCTCTCGAGTCTCCTTCCAGTTATGAGTACTTACAATTACTGTCAGCCACATACTCTCTGATAGACCGATAACTCAGAAGCGAGATATCTTCGTATTTTTTTCACAACCTCATTGGGCTTTCCACTTATGTGGTGGTATGTCCAATCTTTTGAAAACTAGCACAATATTTAGCATACTTACCCTTAACATTAGGGCTAAATTCTGAGAGGACCAAGCCAACAATCAAAGCCTTTTACAGATGGCTGGATCTCATCAATGATTCAACCGGTGATGACCCCTACAGGATCTGGAAAATTGAAGTTGAGAGGCTCTATATTTTAACCTATAAGGGACCTCGCATTGGGAATCCTCTATCTCGGTCGTCTTCTGATTATGTGATGCCCGGCGATTATGGATCTTTTTTTTGTGCGTCTCAATACGTTCTTTATGTCGCGCGCAGATTGACTCATATGTCGTTGATAGTTCGCCTTGATGGGACAGTGAAAGGTTTCCCAATCGGAAGTCCGAAGCACTTTCTTAACCTTATCGAACAAGAGAACGAGATTAGAGATGTACTTGATGAAATGCCAGATGAAGTCGAAACGCTAAAATTGGTGAGTTCAAGTTCGATTACCTCCGAATCTAGTCTACGTTTTATAACTTATTCCCGCCTATTTTAGAATGAAATTTCACCACAATTTATGCAAGAGGTTCAGAAGAGGGATGACGGCGTGTGTTTCATTACAGGCCAGATTGCGAACGAAACAGACATTCTGGGGATTGCCCCACCTGCATGGTGCGAGTATGTAAGTCCAGGGACCTCCATTACCATAGTAGCAGCGCTCATTGGTCAACAGTACGTTGTGGGACATAGCAAGCCTCACGAATACATCACAACCGATAACGTCATCACTCTCGACAAGCGTCTGGCGGTGCTTTTCATGGAAAATAGGTTTGCAATTGATGCTGATGTACGTTGTATCTGTCTCCACGCCCACAAAAGCTAAAGCATTATAATTCTAGGATGAGTACCGAATTGTCATTTTTCAAGATCTCCCAGACGACATTGTGCTCCCTTCCAATCTTCCTGTGAGCTCCGTTAAGAAATTTGACAAGCGCGCAGATCTATTCTTCAAAAGCCATCTAAAGTGGACCTTGGGCGTCAATTTCTTGGCTGGAGATATACTCGATCAGTATCCTGACCGTGCGCAATCTCTCATCGATCACGTTTACAGTCCAGAATCCAACATTAATGCGCCATTGTGGGATACACCCCTCGGGAAGGATATTCTCGGACAACTCATTGTGTATAAGTGAATTTGTGTTCATTTTTGCACGTTAAATGAATCTGTCCTTAGTTCTTTAGTACGTTGCGGTTGTGTAGTTGATATACATTCCTCGTCATGGAATGTACATATATGTACCTGTTATATCGTTATTGTCCCTCTGGGTGACTAAACATTGCGCGCCATCCACTTCCATATCCCGAGTATCAACCGACCGCACCAACCCCACCGGATCGATCATGCCCAGGTACCTGCAGAAGTTGTAACTTGTTCCTTCTACACTCTGTGAATCCCATATCGACGAACAGTCATCGAGGACAGAAACAGTGAGAATACTTCAAGAGCCCATTGTAAACCCCTTCCAACCCGGTGTGAGGAAGAAATGGACGGAATTTCAAGGGAACAACGGGAGAGGTTATCGGCCCGGGCCGGGGGAACTGTCCCACGGCCACTGACGCCCTTTCGTATTTTTACGGACTTTCTCTACGCCTTTTCTTGACACCTTTCATAGGGTCTAAAAGAGCTTACTGGTGGGGTCAAAATTTGGAAGGTATGTGTGTGTGTGGGCAGGCCTTGCGAGTGTTCGTTCGTGATCCCGTTCGAGCCCAACACCCGCACCCCTTGCCGCCCACACCCCTCGCCGCCCACACTCCACTACGCCCACATGCCCACATGCCCACACGCCCACACACCACTCACTACAACACACCAGGAGCTGGGCCAACTGCAGCCAACAACGTTCAATTGCGACTAAGTATTTCGACCGATTGGTCATGTAACGCGTAATGCGGCCCCCAAATAGTCGGTTTTGGCCCAATTTTGGCCCTAAAATCTTAAAAAAGAGACACCCAAAATGAACCCTTGATTTCCTCGTTTTTTTGTGCTGTGAACAACTTGTCAAATGAACAATAAGTATGCGTAACGTGGTGTCAACAATTTGCCGAAAATGAACAATCCCCGACTGTCTTCGGAGTTACGTAACCCAAACAAGGCCAAGTTCACTTCCGACTTAAAAGCGCGTTGTTTGATTTCTTCCACATCATCATGGCGAACGTCATTCTATCCGCCAAATCTGGCAGCGACTGGACAGACAACGAGCTGACCGGGTTTAATATCCAAGTCAACACCGTCGATGCTGCCACTTTCTTCAACACAGCACAGTTGCCTGCTCCCCTTGTACCCCCAATGATCCTTACCAACGAAAAGCGGCCCGAAGGATCCATTACCAAACCCGCTCGACTGTTCTTTCAATATATGAAGGATGCTGTGACAGGAGAGGAATCCTTAGTCGACGACTTCGCCGCATTTCTCTTGGGCATGTTCGAATACGACGAGCCAGATCGTGTCATACATCAACGGAAGGAAGTATCCTTCGTCATGTGCGGTACTGTGGTCGCTGCAAAGCCCGATGTTTGTGTAATGACGGAGTCTCAGTATCTTCTTCTCGTTCAGGAGGATAAGGTTCGCCACTTTTATCTGTTTAATTCCCTGTCTTAACGTGATCTTATAGCGCGGTACTAATCGCACGGATCCCGAGCCACAGCTTGTCGCTGAGGCTATTGCGGCATTCTATCAGAATAACCTCCGCCGTAAATTGGCTGGCCTTCCTTTGGTGGATTCGCAAATATTTCCCGGTATCATCATGGTCGGCGCAGTGCCCACCTTCTATCGCATCCCAATCACTGTAGATCTCGTCCATCGTGTTCAAACTGGGAGCTTTCCACCCCAGGTGACCGTAGTGCAGAGATGCGTTCCACCTGTGCCAAATGCGATTGCCTACCCCGAAGAAGGTCTCGTCCCCCTTGCCAATCGAGCTATTGTTTTGCAGTGTTTTCAAGCGTTCAAAGCATTTGTCGTAAGTCTCGTTCTGTTTCCATGTCTTCAACTGTACCGATTAATTTTATCTTGTCGCCAGGGCGCATGATATATTGTGGGCGGATCGGGAATAGTTGTTTTCAAATTCGGCATATATGCATAATACATAGTCTAGGGTGAATAGTACATGTATACTAAACCACCAAAGCCCTTTATTCGACGACCCCTCATGTACCGCCCATTTACACGTGGGCGAACGAGCAGAGCTATCGACAAAGGCCATGGGATATCGTGAGTCTGAAAACGTCACCCCCCAACCAACGAGCAGACGCTTACCGGTTTTGAATCGTTAGTGAGAAAACACATTGACGAAGAGCAGGGACTATCCCTATTCCGCAGGGAAAATATCCCTTCATTGCAAACAGGCGTCTTTGCCTAATAAAATGTCGGAATTTCGAAATTCTGCCCTTAGATTCGGAGTCCTCAACGTCGAAACCATACACAAGGTGGTATTTTGAAATTCTAAATTTCAACAAAGGCAACAGCTATCTTCAATAAATGGGTAATTTGCTGGTGGAATAAAGCTAGAACCAGAGCCACGGAAGTCTTGCTGATACCCTTGGTTTTCCAGGTTTTTCGTGCAAGGAATGCGTGCGGTTGTAGTAAATTCCCTTTGAGAGAATGCGCGGTTTTTTCGTGCAAGGTTGCCGTTTTCCTTTATTCGTTATTTTCTCGGTTCCTGTTTGTTGGGTCCTTTGGGTGTTACGTTGTTGAGGAAAGAGTGGAGTGGTGGCTGTAGAATACCCCGTTGGTGTTTGGGGTGTTTTCGAATTCACATCTGGAACTCGATGTTTTCAGGCGCGATTTCTTGGTGTATGTTCTTGAAAATAGTTGTATTCAATGGGATGTAAGCATGTAGTACACGAATAACAATAAACGAGCTAACGAAGGGATGCGCAACCGAGAGGAGGGAGATCAGGAGAACAAGTCCGAATGCCCTCGGTTACGCGTGTGCGCAGGGTCTTTGTTGATCCAACGTCCATGCCAGGCGTATATATACCGCCACCTCGTCTTCGGTTTGAACCCCATCCCCAGCCTCCTCCTAGGATTCCACCTTTCCTTAAAGTAGGCTTTCGAACGCGATATGTCCTCCTCCTACTTCTCCTGGATGGTAGTACTTGCTCAACATCGTCCTAGCTGCTCGATTCGCCACTGGGTCCTACGGCGAGGAAGAAGGTTAAGTTGTCCCGTCTCTTGATATTTCCTCTTTTCTCACCTGGTTTTTCGTTTTGCTGATGCCCAATCCCACAGAAGTCGAGGACCATGTCTAGAAGAGGTTTACAGTGGTAAGTATCCGTTGTTGATGAAGCCTGATAACTTACGAAGTCATCGTCGTTACAGCCGGTTCCCAGGAGTCAACCCACCCCTCGAGCTTCGCTCTGTCTGTGCTACCCGAAGCCTATCGAACCCGTTGTCGTTACGACACCTCTCCTAGCCCTTAATCTTCCTCGTGATTGTTGAGTTTGACTCTTCGTCAGCTATGCCTTATGACGGGTACGTTATCCTGCCTCCTGACAATTTGTGCTTATAATTACTCACCCGGTATAGTCTTTCTTTGAGATTGCTAATGCAGACCCTTTCGATTCTCCGACAGAGAGAGGCCCGAACCTAGGATACTTTGTGAGTTGTTCGTTGCCCCCTCGTTTTTGTCGACCCGCTTCCCGTTTCCCGTTGTGCAGTGGTACCGCCGAAACAAAAGCCCTGGTCTCTAATAACTTACATCCCCAAGTTGACCGGCAACCGCGTCATCGATCTCCTTTATTAAGGACGATGTTGATGCCGGGATTGGACTAGACGTGGAAGTCCGCAATCGATATAATTAGAGACATACAGATAGAAAAATTGGGTCGCGGGGCTAAGAATGCATAGAGCACCTAGATAAATTTTCCAATGCAGTCGATAATGTGTGGTAGCGGCATCGCATTCGCAGAATAAAAGGGGGCGGTCTGAGTGTTCGAACGTTCATTATGAGGAAAGGGGATGAATGTTGGTCAAAAAGAACAAACCTTGCCAGCTAATTTATGAGAGGGTACACGATTGGGGCCTTGCTCCTAGTGTGTCCAGAGTAGACGAACCCCACTGCCGGCATCTTCCGAGTCCGCTTTTTACTCCGTTCATTGCCAAATTGGACTAGCCACATCTCGGCAGCTTACAGCCTCGAGGCGTCTTCCACCTATCCCCAGATCATATCTTTTCACTTCAACCATCCAGTGTTTCTTCTGTAATCTACGTATCCAAATGTCCTTTTGGAATCCCAAGTCCAAGTTAGTTGGCAAAGTCTTCGCGATCCTCCGTTTACGACCCCCTATCGACAAGGAGGAAATGGGGCCAAAGAATGGTATCGCTGGACATGATCGTCCGGACCTCCCTCCCCTGTCCAGGCCACCGCCGACTTCAATGATTGTCTTGACGGCTACTCGCGCTAATCCTACAATCGCACAATCGGACACCTCTCCTAGCCTTTCGGACCGCATCTGTTCATCCGAAGAGTCCGTTCACCAGGCGCACAACCATCAAAGGTACGAAACTGGTTGTTCTCGTTAAATGATGATCATTCATGAAGGACAGTGTATCGCTCTTCTCGCACGCTAGAGATGTTACTGTAGTTGGCGGGGAAATGTATGCCGTTGGAGGCAATTTGACCGTTCAGCGAATAAGTAAGTAAAAGAGTTGTCATGATCATATATCACGAACAATATCAAAATTTCGATGGATAGGCGCAGAATCCCGCGAAATTGCGGATATGTTGGTATGTATTTGGGGCCAATTCCCAACCGCGAAAGTCAGCTGACGCTGCGATTCCCAGCGGGAAACGGTTGCCCAAACCATCGACAGGAGATTGGAAGAGATGATAGGCGGCCGCTTACAGTTGCCATCCGTTATCTCGATGGGGTTCTTATATGTAATGGATGCAACAGGTCGACGTCACACGCTTACGATGGATATGGCGCATTCATTCGAGGTATGTTCGTGCGCCAGATATGACATGATTTTTATCCTTTGCTTGTTGAAAATTTTAGCAATTTAACGCTGCTCTTAGAGTTTTATTTTTCCCAGAGCTCCCCCAAAATACAGTTCTACAGAAATATATGGATATCGGCGCCTTTATTTTGACCATTGATGACGGTAGAGAACATTTCCAATTGACAGACCAGGAGGGGTGGACGAGCACCATTCAAGGGGGCATGACCATCATCATGAGCGTTAAAATGACACAGGAGGTCGATAAGAGGACTCCGACGAAGTATCAATGTCCATTTTGTGATTGTTGGAATGAACTCAAGGGAAATACCGGGAAATCGTCGATTGATTGGTGCGTCTTTCATGGATCTGTTCAAATTTGAGTTCAGTTAATGAATTCTCAGTCGATTGTGCAAGCGACGGTTCCAGATCAAAACGACTGATCGATACCTTAACGAAACTGAAACTGCGAGCATTTCCAACAAGGAACGGGACTTGATACGGAATATTTACCTGACTCAAGGAGTGAGTACTATGGTGTGCTTGCAACGTTACTCCTGACTGGGGTTTGGCGGCTTTAATCTCACAGCAAGTGCGTACAGGGGCTCCTTGAGTTGCTCATTTAATACTGATCTGGTTTCGAACCGTTTGGATTCTCAGTCGGTGGGTGCAAGCAGTCTATGAGCTTCCCATTCAATACAAACCTCATTGGCCCCATTGCACTCTCAGATGGTGTGTAGTGCCATTTCATCCAGTGGTAATTTGATACTGACCTGGTTGCGACCAATGTAAACTCTCAGTATGTGTGTAATACTATTTCATCTATTGCTAATTTGGTGCTGACCTCACTTCGACCAATTTGAACGGTCAGTATGTGCGTAATTCCCTTCCATCGCCTCCCAATTTTATACTGAACTTACTTGGACCCATTTGAACTCTTAGGAAGTGCGTAATACCATTCCATGGGCGGCTAATTTGATACTGACCTCGTTGCGACCAATGTGAACTCTCAGAAAGTGCGTAATGCCATTCCATGGACTTCTAATTTGATACTGACCTCGTTGCGATCGATTTGCACTCTCAGTCCGTGCGTAATGCCCTTCCATGGACTGCTAATTTGATACTGACCTCATTGGGACCAATTTGAACTTTCAGGACGTGTGCAATGCCATTACATTTGCTGCGAATTCGATACTGATCTCGTTGCGACTAATTTGAACTCTCAGTCGGTGCGTAATGCCATTCCATGGACTGTTAATTTTATATTGACCTCGTTGTGACGACTTTGAACTCTCAGCTAGTGCGTCATTCCATTCCATGGACTGTTAATTTGATACCGACCTCGTTGCGACCAATTTGGACTCTCAGATGGTGCGTAAAGCCATTGTATCTGCTGCTAATTTGATACTGACCTCGTTGTGACAACTTTGAACTGTCAGTCGGTACATCATGCCATTCCATGGACTAATTTGATACTGACCTCGTTACGACCAATTTGAACCCTCAGTGCGTGCGTGATGCCATTCCATGGACTGCTAATTTGATACTGACCTCGTTGCGACCAATTTGAACTCTCAGTCGGTTCGTAATGCCATTCCATGGACTTCTAATTTGATACTGACCTCGTTGTGACGACTTTGAACTCTCAGTCGGTGTGTACTGCCATTCCATGGACTAATTTGATACTGACCTCGTTACGACCAATTTGAACCCTCAGCGAGTGCTTAATGCCTTCCCTTCTACTGCTAATTCAATACTGACCTTGTTTGGATCCATTTGAACTCTTAGCGGGTGCGTAATGCCATTTCACGAGCCACTCATTCATTACTCATTTCCCTTCCACCACTTGTCATGGCAGTTGGTACGTTCTCAATGCCGTTCTTTGAGCCGCCAATACAATAGTGAACTCATTTAGAACCCTTATAACTCTGACTCGGAGTATCCTGACTCAGATTACTTTGACCCGGAGAACTCCGACAGGGAGAACTTTGACTTGGAGCAGGTGGGCAATTCCCTGGCACAATCTAATCGTTCAATACTCCCCCCATCCTGACCACACTGAACTTTCAGGATGTACCTCATGCTATTTCATCATCGATGATCCACTCATTTATCGAGTTTAAAGCGGAGCTTTACACAAGTTCAATGAACGGCGACCACCGGACTTCGAGTATGGCACATGAGCGTCAATCGTTCCGTCAAAGCCCCAGCGCCTAGACAGTCTACTTATTAATAGAACCTTTCGTCAATCGTCCTCAGCGACATCTTAGAAAGTCTAACACACATCTCAGTAAGTGAGATTTCATAGAGCTATATAAGTCACTGCTCTGGCCTCAGCGCCCTTCAACAGACTTGACCTCGAACCACTCAAAGTCCTCACATTATTTTCGTCACTCGAAGTCCTCACATTATTTTCGTCAAACTATTTCTGTTATCGTTCTCACTCATATTATGACCAATGGACCTACGAACCGTACAAGAAGAAATCCCGAAGAAATTACCCCTTCTGCACCGTCTGAAGTCTCCAGACCCCCTTCAGCAGAACCAGTCGACGACCAAGCAAAGTCTGTTGGGGAGAATGAGTCTTTTAGAAAGGATGAACATGAATCCCTTAGAGCCAAACTCTCCT
>Ga0307517_10006089_pt1 | contig 17976 bp, 13 predicted proteins | sample 23_EM_MG_FD_194515 | JGI IMG/M metagenome (GOLD analysis project Ga0307517, IMG submission 194515) | Populus trichocarpa ectomycorrhiza microbial communities from riparian zone in the Pacific Northwest, United States - 23_EM | ecosystem: Host-associated > Plants > Roots > Unclassified | place... | reverse complement strand
GAGGGAATATAATTTCAAGCCAACTCACTTTGCAATCCATTCATTAGATTAACAATGACAGCCTCATTGTTAATCACACATAACAGAAAAAGACTACTCAGTTGATGCTCTAGGAAATTAACAATGGCAGCCCCATGGTTTTCATTCAATGTAAAAGAATTAACAATGCAATTGACACAATACAAATTCAACACAATACATTGAATACAGACACCACAGATTCAACACAATGTTCTAGGAAATTAACAAATCTAATTAGGCAAAAGAATTAACAATGCTCTAGGAAATTAACAAATTAACAATGCAATTGAAATCGATAACAAATAGAATAATGGTTTCATTTTGTTGGCTTGTAATTCAACACAATTGTAACAAACTAACAATTCAATTCCACACAATACAGACACCACCACACAGCTAACTTATAACTGCCGAATCATGGTAACACCGTAACAGCATCAAAAGAATCATGGTAATAAGCATCAAATCATACACAAACAGAATCACGGTAACAACATTCTAGAGTTCATCATCGATTAACATTAAAAACTGCAAACAACAGAGTTTTCATTTTTTTTGGCAGAAGTTGAAATCGAGCTGCAGAAAAGAAAAGACAGAAATTGATTCAGAAATCAGCCTAGAGAAACAAACCTAAGGTGACTGGGCTGCGAATGAATCAACGAACAACGAATCGATGTCAGCGATTGAAATTGATGCCAGCAATTGGGCTGCGAAGGAATCGGTGCCAGTAATTCAGAAAACGACCAAGAATAAAGAAAACAGAGAGTGAAAGAAGGAGATTCAAACCTTTTTCGCAGAGAAACAACAACGATCAATAGTCAAGACGTCCTCTGCTCCTCTGCTGGGTTTCAAAGAGTTGAGTTAATTAGGTTTGCAGCAATTGTCCCCAATATTGCTACGTTCTTCTTCACTCTTCAATCTTCAGCGTTTTGGCCTTTTAAAAGGCCAAAACAACGTCGTTTAATGACTGCCAATATATATAAAAAAAAAGTGATCGGGTCTCACCTGGGTGGACCGGGTCCCGGGTCGACCGGGTTTCGCCTGGCCAATTCCCAAGCGGGTTTTTGCCTCCACCGGGACCGGTCCCAGGCCCGGGTCGGCCGGGTCCCGAGTCGACCCGCCAGGCCGGTCCGGGTTTTAAAACTCTGATTAAGAGAGCATTGACCAAGAACATTTAGAAACAATATTTTGATACAATAGGAATCAAAGTTGTCAAAAACACTTTTTTGACATGACATAGAACATACAATATAAACTCGAATCTTAAAATCGTAAAATCGCAAGTAAAATATTTTAACTAAAATCATAAAATCACAAGTAAAATGTTTTAACTAAATTGCAAGATCCAGTCAAGTAGTAAATAATAATATAACACAATTAAAATAGAAGTGAAATAAACAATACAGATGTCCAAACACCTTAAAATACATAATTCAAACAAAAATTCATACATGTCCATAGAATTTCATTAACTAAAAGTTAACAAACCTAAAACAAACAATCTGTTGGTGTGTCATGTAAACTAAACACATCCTCATTGCCTTTATCTTCCTCATTATTCCTAAAACATTCATCAAAATCATTACCATCTAAAGGATTATTACTGCTACTACTAGTACCAGCACCGATATTATGAACATTAGTGCTACTACTAGTACCAACACCAACACCAATATTGTCAATAATATTTAACTCCAAGCTCCTTGAATTATCTGGATTGACATCATTGTGAATCTCTAAATCATCTTCAGTTCCATGACACTCCATTCCAGCATCATTAAGATTTTCTTCATCGTCACTTTCATCTTCTTTACCATTTTTCCTTCGTGTTGTACTATCAATGACACCAAGCAAATCAAAGTTTGATGAACCATCATGTTTCTCTCCCTTGGTTATCCAATCATCATCAGATGAGAGATGATAAAAAAAACTTCACCAAAATCATTAGCTTGCTTTTTGACTTGGTTATCATTTAATTTCAGATTGCACATTACAAATATCAAGTCATTTATTTTTTTCTGGTGCAAATGATTTCTTTGTTTTGTATAAACCTATGTAAGCAATTCAAATTGATAACATATAAGATTTTTATCAAATATAAAAAAATTAAAATTAAGAAGAAAAAAACTTACCATCTCAAATGCAATCCAGTTTCGCTCGCATCCAGATGAACTACAAGTCAAGCTTAGAACTCAAATTGCAAATTTTTGTAGCTCTAGACATTCATCCCCATAAGAATCCCACCATTTAGCTAGAGTCTTTTTATCCCTTGCTATCTTAGCAACCTCAATACCAAACAATCCATTTGCCTCAATACAATTATGCATCTATAAAATATTAGACAGAATAGGAACACAGAGAAATCAAGACAGTATCATTCAGAAAACATCGCAGAAGAATAAAACTCATCAATCAATATTGGCACCAGTATAGAATAGAATTCATGTTTAAACACATTTCTTTTCTTTCTATAACTATGCAGATAATGTCCTAGAATGTTCTTCCCTTGCTTAGTTACTCACCGATAGCACTTCAGCTTCTCAAAGTTGGTGGAAGAATTCAAAATAAGCTCATCCAATCGTTAGCATAATACATTCGCATACAAGGCAACAGTAAAACATGTAGAAAACATATTGGCCTCCTGCGGCAACTCTCTCTATTCTTCAGAAGTTCCAACACGACAATATTTATTGGATGCCAGCCAGCAACTATTCTTTGCTGATCTGTAATGCTACATTCAAGGCTGTTGTTGGATGTTTCAATTTATGAGAAGCTTATCATGGCAATGATGTGTTGTTTTTTATTTGGATGACTTTGTAATTCTGACATTTAACAGCAGAAAATCATGGGGCTAATGATAAGATTTTTTTTTTTGGAAACTAAGTTTTCAATCTACCGAGGCATCAGTCTATCATATTTTTAAAGTTAATTGCCTATAATGGCATGTAAACTACCAATGGTTAACTTATAGGATGCAGCAGCACCAGCATCTTTTCCCATACACATGAAACTAGCAAGCATGCTCAATACACGTGAAAGAATCTATAATTCTATATCCCAAAAAGGTTATCCTTTAATACCCCTGCCTTCTAAATCAACACCAAATTAGGATATAATTTTAGAATACATATTTTAAATTAATAAAGAAAAACACCATGGAGTAACAAAACTCCACAAATCTCTAACAATTCAGCATCCCTTCAAAGCCTCACAATTTCTCAAGAACTGCAAATTTCACTAACATAAAACTTCCTCGCTCTCTTTCACCTGGTTCTTAAAAACCACAAAGATAGCATGTTGTAATTATTTGGGAGAGGAAAAAAACAGACAATGTCCAGAACATTTCCACCGTCTAGCCACATCATAAAATCTATGCAACAATTCTTACCTTCTTCTCATGCCAGAACACAAAATAGCAAGGAAATAATTATCATGCAACAACAGCATCCGAAATGCTCAAATACCAGATTCCATTTCAAATAAACCACCATTGAATAAAACACAGAACATGACAGAATGAAAAACTCGTGACCTGATAGCAAGCAATTATTAAAAACCATACAGAAAAAAAAAGCTTGGTAATAAATTCTTACCTTCTTCTCGCCAAGAACGTTCTGGTAAGTGGAGAGTCGAAACGTGTAAAATCAAAGGCGTTGCTGGTGAGTGGAGAGTGAAGAATGGGACCGATTTCTCAGTCTGATTTCTTAATCTGCTTGGCCGCTGGTGATTTTGGGGTTCTTGCAGATTTTGATTGGGGAAAAGGGGAAATGGTAAAGCAGAAAAGGGGAATGGATACGTTAACAGGGGAAAGGGGAAAGGGTAAAGCAGAAAAGGGGAATGAATATGTTAACAGGGGAAAGGGGAAAGGGTAAAGCAGAAAGGGCAGTTCATAGTTGTTTACTTGTTTTTCATTTCAGCACAAATCATGAAATCAGAACGGTTTTCATGTTTTTTACGGGTTGACCGCATTTTATGCGAGTTTGACCGATTTTACCGGTTTTCGAGTTTTAAACCTGATTTTACACATTTTATCCCTTTTGACTCGTAAAATCACCCGATTTTACGAGTCAAAACTCGTTTTTAACAACCATGATAGGAATATCATAATTATAACATCTTTATAATTTCTTTTGCAAAGTGTATTTGTTCCATAGACTTTATCTTTACTCTAGATTCATTTATCAAAAATTAAATTCATAAATTAAAATATATATTAAAGATAAATAATGGCTTTACTAATACAATTGAGCAAAAACAAAGCAAACCCTACCCAGACTGTGTGGATGTTGATTATCCTATTTTAAGAGTCGTAAAAATTAGTGCTTGCAAACAATTCTCGAAAGAAGATGGTGAATGCATGAAAGAACATACATTGAAGTTCTTTTATCAATATGGAGATGTTGGTTAAGAACCTTATCTACGTCTTGTGCCAAAAAAGGTCATCATTAACCAACATAATTCCATGCATTGACCTTTTTTTATGACCATCTTCTTTTCCACCCATATTAAACGGTTGTTAGATGAATCTAATAAAGAGGATAATGAAGTTTTTGCCTTTATTTGAGTGCCTAACTTTATAGAGAATGATGGCCTAAAGAACAAGACTTGCCGAGAAAAAAAAAGGCTAAACCTAGAAACAAATCCTTCACTGGTGAAAATTCCTTTGATATCACACGAGCATATGAAATATATCTTGATCACTTAAAGCTCAAATCTTCACACTTCAAGAAACATTCTTAAAAATAATGCTTCTTGACTTAAAAATCATATAATCCCTTTTCATTCTTTTAAAATGTTGTGCTTCAATACTTGAAATATCCATGATAAGAATTTGTAATCCATTGTTGTTTCCATCAAACTCAATCACATTATAGATACAACATTAAATAATTTCAAGTATGATAATCTCATTTAGATTAAATTAATTTATTAGTCTACTGAAATTAGAGTTGATAACTATTAGGCCAATGCCTCATCCTCTCTATCTTTGTTTATCCTCATACATGTTGCTTTAAGGCTCTAGAGGAATTGCCTACCTTCTTTAATCGTGCAACCTCGAATGTAAGAGCATCATGTTCAAAAGTTGTTGAAGTCAAGGATGACTCAAGCTCCTTCCTTCTTTGCCTTTCTTCTCACAACAAGAACTTGGAGTTCATATGGATATTCTTAGACATTTGCAAGTTTTTGATGGCATCAACTTTCTCTTAGATGCCCAAGAAAAATTTGTATTGGGTAACCTTAAATGTTCCTCCAAAACAGGAATTCTCTTCACTAGCCCTTTCATTTCTCTATCTTTTTATGATAGTTACGACATATTTTATCAGAGATCTTAAGGAGAGGTGGCCGCACCCCCTCTTTTTTCACCTTATATCTCTTAATATTGTGGAATTGAATCTAGGCAAGCTATAACACAAACAAATATGATATTAAAAAAAAAACTTGTAAGAAGTAAAAGTAAAAACAACGAAGACAGATGACTTATAAACATGGAAAGTTTATATAGTTCCTATATCTGGGAATCAAAGGAATTCTCCAATTTTCCCATATTGGGAGCGAATTGGGCTAATTGACCTAACAATTCGACATTGGCTTGTTTAAGTACGCCTTAACATTAGACCTAGAAAAGAAAAGGGATTATATCATCTTCTATAGATATTCAATGTCTAGTGGGCTTGGTATAGCCCAGCCGATAGTAGAACCAATCCTATTTGGTAGGAGCTAGCTGTTTCTTTACCCAAGTGCCAGGATATAGGAGTTGTAAGCCCTAGGAGTTTTTGACTCACTGCCTTTAAGATGGCTTCGAGTCTAGATAGAACTTTATCCTTACTATTCACCAAAAACTGCAAAAAAAAAATGTCAAAACTCAACATTAAAAGAAAAGGAGTGCAACAAAAATATGTGAGGAGGGAAGGATGGAAGAGAGGAAAAAAAAAGGGGCCTTTTATAACTCAAATCCTAAATGCTAGATAGGCATCTGCACATGCTCCTAAACCAAGATACACATTCATACATGATTATAGACACTAGACACATACATCATACTTTTTACATGGTTCTCCTAAATGTCTAGACACTTTACTAAAAACCAAACACAAGCTTACATGTGCTCCCAAATGCTAAATACATGTCGATGTGAATGTTGATGGTAAGGTAAGAATCCTTGAACTCATAAACAAAATATAAATAACCTAAAAAAACTAAAATTATATTGATAGAAAACTTAATCCAATGATTACTTAAAGTAAGAAACCAAAATTATTGGATGAAAGACCCTAATCTTTTAATTATAACAAATCAAGAACTAAAAGTATAAGGATGAACGCTACAAAGATAATTAATCTTTAATAATTCTTGATAAGTTCAATGAATAACCAAAAGTATGACCAAAACCTCACACATACAATATTATTTCTAAAAAATACAGTGTCTTTTTTTGTCCCCTCTCAAAAAAGGTATTTATAGTTCACAAAATAAATAACCTTGATGGAATAATGGGATGTAAGTAAAACCCAATTAAAATTAATACATCAAAGTTTGTAAAATAAATATAAAAAAATTCAAATCTGATTTTAATTAGTATGGTATTGAGTTCCTAAAAGAGTTGCTAAAATAATTATGCTTGTATAAATAAGTTATGTTGTTGTTAACCTTGCCTCGGAATTAAAATTGTTGACACCCTTTATATCCTTGTAAAACACAAAAATATTTATCAAATAATTAAAGCTCCCAAAAGCTACCATTTATATTTCCTTAGCAAATAAAGAATCAACTGCTAACTATGAGTCCGTGGTAAATCAAGATTCCTTGCCAAAATAATAACTCATGTCTGCTGACTTTGTCACTATTGCAGCCCAGTGTTGCTAAATGACTTAGTCTCCTTTCTTTTGCATGGATCAAATTAATTAAAATTTCATTATTTATTGTTGAAGTTTTGAAACTTATTTGGCTTAAATATCTTGAATTAGTCTATTAAATATCTTTTTAATTTTTTTTTAACCTTATAATTAATCCGATTGGCGCTTCTTCTAATGTATACTCAAGTGATGATTTTTGGTTCCTTATCACATGTCCCCGTGTGCTCACAAACACCAAACATGCTCCATGTGTCTTCTAAATGACTTGTGCACATTTAGACACAAACACCATGCACTTTCTCACATGCAATCCTAAATTCCAGTCACTCACCTATACATGTCTTTTCTACTCTTCTCATATGTACACATAATCCAATTCACTTGTATAAGCATCTCATCAACCCATTGGGATATTTGCTCTAGACAGTTATCCATGACAAGATCTAGTAGTCAATGGCGCTATCCCAGCTGTGTTTAACGACGTAAAGGTTGTTCATTAAGACTAAATAAACATGCCACCCGAGCACAAAGGTTTAGTCAGCCTAATGCCTTAGGCCACTAAGACTTGGTGGGCAACTAATTAGCCAAGCTAAAACACACGACATATGGACCTTACAAGGAGCCCACATTGTATACTATAATGGACAAGAATTTTACACGCAATGGACAACCAACCCTTAACAACCATCACCAACATGGCACAAACCCGAATGGGTCTCTAAGCAACCCATCAGACAAAGACTTTTGATCCTTTATCAATTAGATGTGCCTTAAAGGGAAAAGATCAAACTAGGGTCCTTCTAGGCATCCTAACCTACCCCACACCCACTATAGTTACAAAATGTACACATATTAAATGCTCACACATCTTTGGAGTTGCTTTTATCAAGTAGACAATGTTCGTAACATCAATATCTGCATTCAATAGTGATCCATCATCTCCAAAGATACTTCCGCTATAATCATAGTCTAAGACTATAGGTGATTAAAGTATTGACATCTTTGTCCATATCTTCATGCAAGTTGCTAGGGTTCATGTTCATATAAAAAAGCATAAGCTTTAGGGTAAAAGGTTTGTAATCTTCATTTTTTTACTCAATTCATCATCTCCAATCTCTTTTTTTCTTTCACATATAGAAACTCTACAACGCATAACACATTATCTTTGGACTCATTTTCCTCCATGCATGTACAAATTTAAGTATGGGAAGCTCCCCTATCCTACAAAAGGGACTTGTTTTGTTGGAATATATAGAATGTGATTGATAAATTAGAGTTAAAGTCTATAGCTAATTAGAAAGTGGTTAGTAGTTAGAGTTTGTTACTAACAGATAAAAGTTAGTTATACCAGCAAGTCTATATGTATGTGTGTATATATATTTATATATAGCATCATCTTGTAAAGCAAAATTAAAGAAATATAAAAAAGGACAATTCCTTTCAATCAGAACACATTTTTCCCTCTCTCATATTCATATTTCTATTTTGTATATTTTTACATGGTATTAGAGCAAAATCATTTTTTTTCACCATTTTCTTGATCTTTCTAAGCTTCACGATGTCTGATCATCTTGAGGATAATGCTTCTAAGACACATATTGATTCATCCAATGCTTTTGTTCAGAATCTTTCTGATGATTCATTCGGCTACTACTACTTGCATCCTTCTGACAACCCTGGTGCTCTTCTGGTCTCTGAGATCTTCACTGGTGAGAATTACATTGCATGGAGTCAATCCATGTCAATTGCTTTAACAGTGAAAAATAAAATTGCTTTTGTTGATGGTTCTCTAGTTCAGCCTATCACCACTGATCATTCCCTTCGTGTTGCCTGGCTAAGATCTAATAATCTTATTATATCTTGGCTAATGAATTCAATTGCCAAGGATATTCATGGTAGTCTTTTTTACTTCACAGCAGCTTTTGATATATGGGAAGAACTAAGAATTAGATATCTTAAAAGTGATGGACCAGGGGTTTTCTCTTTGGAGAAATCTTTAAGTTCTATTTATCAGAAATCCAAATCTGTCACTGAGTATTTTAGTGAATTCAAGGCTTTATGGTATGAATACATCAATTATCATCCAATTCCCAGTTGCAAATGTGGAAATCTTTATCATTGTTCATGTAATATTCTAAAGCATCTGACAGATCAACAGCAATTAAATTATGTCATCAAGTTTCCTGTGGGTCATCATTATTCTTATTATGCAGTCAGGAGTCCACTATTGTTTCAATCTCATTTGCCATCTATGAGTAGATTTTTTTCTTTACTTTTGCAAAAAAAAAGTCAGAGGTCTTTGAAAAATCAATTGGCATTTATATTGATTCACAAGCAATGGTTGCTAAACAATCTGTGAATCAATCCTCAAGACCAAGTTCAACATATGCCAATCGATTTACTAAACATAAAGGCAAGTTTGATGCAATCTGCTCTCATTATGGTTGTTCAAGATATCTTGTTGATAAATGCTTTTAGTTAATTGGATATCCCCCTGGATGGAAAGGCCCAAGATGAAAAAGATTTGTTTCTACATCAACTATTGCTAAGAATTTTCAAAGATTATCCACTGCAAACAATACTTTCTCTCAAGAGCAAATCCAAAATCTGATCACTCTTGCAAATAGGATTTCTAACTCAAACCTAACCTTTACTGCTAATGCTAATGTTGCATATGCATCAGGTACTTCATTTTCTTGTCATATTGTTTCTTTATCACAGAATCAATTCACTTGGATTCTTGAAATAGGAGCAACAAATCATATGATCTGTTGTCCTCTTTTTTATTCAATTGTTTTGCCTAAAACACCTTCCAATGTTCATTTACCAAATGGTCAAATGGTTCCAATTGTTTTTACTGGAACTGTTTTCCCTTGATATTGTTTTACACAATGCTCTTTATATTTCATCCTTCAATATCAATCTTGTTTCTATCTCAAGATTAACTACTTATAATTTTATTAGATTATTTTTTCTTCAATCAAAATGTATCTTGCAAGATCTAAGCAAGTGGAGGATGATTAGGCTTGCTGAAGTTCAATCTGGCCTCTACCATCTTCACAAACCATTTGCTCAATCTAATACTGAAATGCTTCCTAGTTCTATTGGCTTACCTTCTAGTTCATTAGTCGAATCATGTAGTGTTGCCTCTAATCTTTGGCATTTTCGTTTAGGCCATATTCCAACTACAAAAATTAATCTCCTAAGTAGTTTTGATTCTTCTATAACGGTTACTTGCGATTCTGTTTATGAGATCTGTCCATTAGCTAAGCAAGTAAAAAAGGTTGTCATTTCCTCTATCAACTAATAAATCCAATCAAGCATTTCAATTAGTTCACATTGATATTTGGGAACCTTTTTCAATTCCTTTTTACTCTGGTTATAGATTTTTTTCTTACCATTATTGATGATCACACTAGATTTACCTGGTTATTTTTAATGAAATCCAAATCTGAAACTAGAGTTATTCTTACCAACTTTCTAGCTTATGTTCATACTCATTTTAACACTAATATTCAAACTCCTAGATCAGATAATGGCCAAGAGTTTAATATGTCTGCTTTTTATCAAGAGAATGGCATTATTCATTAATTATCCTGTGTTGAAACACCTAAAAAAAATAGAAGGGTTGAGAGAAAACATCAACACCTATAAATGTAGCTAGATCTCTCATGTTTCAGTCCAAACTTCTTTTACCCTACTGGACAAATTGTATTCTAACAGCCACTCATTTGATCAATTGTACTCCTTCATCCATTCTCAATAATCAAACACCATATCATTTTCTGTTTTAAAAACCACCAACCTATAACTATTTCAAAGTCTTTGGTTGTTTATGTTTTACTAGCACAATCACAAACAACCGAGGTAAATTTCAGTCATGAGCCACAAAATGTATTTTTCTTGGTTATCCTCCACACATCCAAGGTTACAAAGTCCTTGACTTATCAACTCTCAAAACTTTTATCTCTCGAAAAGTAGTTTTCCATTAATCTACATTTCTATCTATTCCAGATACAATTCATACATCTTTTGTGTTTCCAGATTTTCCTCAAACCTATGAACCCATCTCTTGTATCCCATCTAAATCAGTTTCTCAAAACTCTGTTCCTCTTACAGATTTACTTTTAGTAAATTTTGTTCCTAAACTTCCACCTTTTGAAAATAATGATGCTCTTAATCTTAGAAGGTCTGAAAGAACTAAGCATTTACCTAATTACTTGAAGGAATATTATTGTGATAATATGACTCAGATTCATTCGGCAAATCCAGCATCTTATAGCTGCTCTTTCTCTGGTAAGCCCTATTCTATATTCTCCTTGTCTGATTCCAAATTATCTTTTAAACATAAAGTTTTCACTTCTGCTATTTCATCTATTTTTTAACCAAAGTCTTACAAACAATCCAGCTCAATTCCTCATTGGTAAACTACCATGACTAATGAAATTAAAGCTCTTGAGCAAAACCAAACTTAGGATCTTGTAATTTTGCCTCAAAACAAAACTGTTATTGGTTATAAGTGGGTATATCGAGTGAAATTTAAGGCTGATGGCAGTGTTGAGAGGTACAAAGCTAGACTAGTAGCTAAGGGCTATACTCAACAGGAAGGACTTGATCTTTTTTACACTAATTCTCCTGTTGCAAAAATGACAACAGTTAGAGTTCTTCTTACTATTGTTGTTGTTAAACAATGGCATTTACATCAACTTGATGTTAATAATGCCTTCTTGCATTGAGACTTAAATGAGGAGGTTTATATGCAATTGCCACCAGGTTTTTCCACTACAAATGACTCTCAAGTTTGTAAACTCAAAAGGAGCTTATATGGTCTGAAACAAGCTTCTAGACAATGGTTCTCCAAGTTATCTTCCTTTTTACTGCATTTTGGTTTCAGTCAGGCAAAGTCAGATTCCAGTCTTTTCATCAGACAAACATCAACCAACTTTATGGCGTTGTTAATATATGATGATGATGTGATCATAGCTTTCAATGATCTTGCAAAAATAGCTACTGTAAAAAGGTTTCTTCATGCATCTTTTACTATAAAAGATTTGGGTAAGCTGAAATACTTTCTAGGCATTGAAGTAGCCAGATCTGCTAAAGGTATTGTTCTTTGCCAAAGAAAGTATGCTTCAGATGTGTTGGAAGACAATGGTTTTTCTGATTCTAAACCCATTAGCTTTCCTATAGAATCAACTTTGAAACTCACTGCTAATGATTCTAGTCCTTTATTATCTGATCATGTATCCTATCGAAGACTTATTGGCAGACTTTTTTATCTCACAATCACACAACCAGATTTATCATATGCAGTCCAAGCTCCCATCTAGTTTATGTTCAATCCTCATACAATGCACTTACAAGCTGCAGAGAGAGTCCTTCGATATCTTAAGGCAACCCCAGGTCAACGCTTATTTCTCAAAGCGGATTCTGATTTGCATTTAAAGGCATATTCTAATAGTGATTGAGGTGGTTGCATTGATACTAGGAGGAGTGTCACTGGTTTTTCAGTTTTCCTTAGGGATTCTCTAGTATCTTGGAAATCAAAGAAGCAACCTATTGTCAGTAGGTCCTCAGCAGAAGCTGAATATAGAGCTTTAACAACTACCACATATGAGCTTCAATGGTTAGTTTATTTGTTGGCTTATTTCAAAATAACACATTCTCAGGTTGCATTGTTGTATAATGACAGCAAACTTGCTTCAGAAATTGCTTCCAATCAATACACCATGAAAGAACTAAACATATACAACTAGATTGTCATCTAGTTAGGGAGAAATTGCAGGAGGGTTAGATCAAAATCATCCACATTCCTTCCAGGTTTTAGTTGGTTGATATTCTCACCAAACCTCTCGGTTGCCTCAATTTTCATCATCTTCTTAGCAAGATGGGAATGATGAATATCCATTCTCATCTTGAGGGGAGATGTTGGAATATACAGAATGTGATTGATAAATTAGAGTTAAAGTCTGTAGCTAAATAGAAAGTGGTTACTTGTTAGAGTTAGTTAGAGTTTGTTACTAACATATTAAAGTTAGTTATACCAACAAGTCTATGTATATAACATCATCTTGTAAAGCAAAATCAAAGAAATATCAGAAAGGAGAATTCCTTTCAATTAGAACATATGTTTCCTCTCTAGAGTTCATATTTCTATTTTGTATAGTTTTACATGTTTTCTAGTTTTTCCAGCTAACATAATCATCATCTCTAATAATCTCTGGTCTATATCATCCTTGAAAAGAGTCACCTCATCATTATAGATTTTCAACTTCATCAACTACCACTACAGTCTGGCCTATTGGGGAAATACATATGCGTCCAATTACGATTGTTTTGCCATGCATCGCGAATATGCAGGTGCTAGATTGGGATAGTGGAAACGAGCCAAAACTCCCTCCCCTTACTTTTTTAAGCAGACCTTTTCCAACTTCCTCCGGATAATGGATCCGTCGTTTCTTTTTGTAACCTAAGTCTATTCATCCTTTATTACCCTTGAATGACACAATTCCAGCCTAGTATGGAGACACGCAGACATTAACATGAAAAACATGTATAAAACGAATTACAAATTAGAAAATTTGGCAAGAAACACATATCTCATGGCGTAAATACATCCCAAACTTTGTACGATTTCATAACTGAACATGTTTCCAAATTCCTTATGCACAACTATATAGCTTCTTTTTCTTTTTCCTTTTTCTAAAGATACAGCTTCTTTTTCTTTTTTTTAAAACGTGTTTGGAAGTATGGTAACAGTTGTTTTTCAAAATGTTTTTCATTCCAAAACATATTAAAATAATAATTTTTTTATTTTTAAAAAATTATTTTTGTTATCAGCACATCAAAAAATCTGAAAACATAAAAAAAAAATCAATTTTTTTTAAAAACACTTCTGAAATACGATGAAAAACACACCAGTGTGCTTATACCACATACAGTGTGAAACTACATTGAAGGCTAGGGAGCAATCCATTATAATCATAACCACTAGACATGGTCAATATCCGGGGTATGAGAATTCATAATGTAGGGAGGGAATCGAGTAAACCGTTTGTAGAGAAGAAGGATGCTTTCTTATTGCTATTAATTTTATGTACAATACTCAAGATTAATGTCACTTTCATCCAACCCGTATTGATGGAACTTCCTCGTCAAAGGGTGTCGTGCTATTATTAGGACGTGGTAAAAAATCTTTTAAACTTGCAGGGGAAATAATAAATGAAAAACAATATATTTATTATAGAGACAAATAGTAAGATAGCAAAAAATAACATATTAAAAATAATAAATGTTGCTGACATATGTTCTCCTAATATCATGACAACTATCGGCAAAGGATATTTCCTCCAACCAGGGATGGAGTAATCATTGAATGCTAAGCTCCATTGCCCCCTACAACAATCACATTTTCATAAGAATGGCTATGACTTCTACCTCTCCTTCTATCTACACCAGACAATTACAATTGATTTTTTTAATGTGTATTTAAACTCTGACCTCAACCACATCACCATCTTTGAGCTCTGTATTGGGTAATACCAACTGACCATTAACCAAAACCAGCTTTCCGTCAAATCCCACTCTTCTTGCAGCATCTGCAGCAGTGCTACCACTTCTTAACCTGATTATTTCACCATGAGGCCAACATACAATGACCACTTCCCCCAGGCCACCGGATTCAAGACTACTATAAGACTTCCGCTCATGCTTTGGTTGCCCAAGAATTGCTTCATATCGTAGTTGCTCTTCCCACTGAAGCATTGTCCTTAAAAGACGCACCTGAAAGTAAAACAAAATTCAATCATGAGAATGTTCTGAGCAGCTCCTATCCTATTTAGGCAAGAACATGTGCCTGGGCTCACATGCATGCCTCTGTGGATGGACACTCGTAGGTATCTTATTTGAGCAGACGTAGATTTGTGCGACAGATATTTCTACATTATAAACAGTAAACAAATGAAGATTACATGTAGCTGTATGTAGTTCAGAGTGAATCATTAATCTAACAAGATAGGCTGAGAGCTTGATATTTCCTGATCAATGTTCCAATGTGATTTTTAATTTTTTTATGAATATCATGATGAACTTGTTATGGACCCTTGTTGCTTCTCATTATGGAATTTGAGGGGGAGGGGAGATGAATTCCGTTATCTTTTAATTGGCGGATGATGCAAAATAAATCATGTAATTAGTTAAGCGAGAGAACGGTTTCAAAATCCTTCCCCATTTTTTAAGCTCAGTCTGAAATGATAAGAGAAATGCAACATGTAAAAACTTGTTGCAAATAAAGCATGTTTCACAACACATATTTCTCAATTCACACCTGTGATGTTCCTTAAATAATATGCTAAGCCTTTAGTTGATACTCACTGCCTAGACTTGTTATCATAAAACAGTAGTAAATCATGCATGGAGCTAAAGGAAAATGTGGACATGTGGACGTGTGAGCGAGAGTACAAAAGTGACCAATTTTCAAGACTTCTGAAAGGATCTCTCACACATAATATTTGTACATGTGTGTAAGAAACTGAAACTATATGTAATTGATAGAAATGGCAGCAAGACATGAAATTGGGGAAGAATATAAGAATGTCTTTAGTATTTGACCCGTTAGTTATCAGGGTTAAGAAATAACAGGATAATAAAACTAACCTTATTATTGATGCTAGCTTCCATAGAAGTTGAAGCAACAGTGTCTATGTTTGGCCTAGATGCAATAGAATCAACTGGCTTGCCCTCAAAAACAGCAGAAAGAACAGCTCTATATTCAGATTCTTCTTCTTCCATTAGATCAATAACCTGGATGAAGGTTGGCAATAGGCGCTCAAATTGATCTTGCTGCATGATAACATATGAATTCATTCATTTCTCATAGAAAGTCCAATTTTCCACTTAAGTTGGCTAATTTATGATTGTCCATAGATATAAAAGTTCACCAAACGAAGCAAGGGGTGAGTGAGATAATAGACACTTGTAGAAGGGTAGCACAAAACCTAAACGAGAAATATCATGTTTAGACAGTTGTTATTACCACAGTTCTCATAGTTTTACACTCCCACATCTAATTATGATCCTCCATATTTTAAGCAGGTTTTGAAAAGCATTCAGGAAAGAAGCGGGAAAGGGAGAGGAGAGTGGCAGCAATCCTAGCAATCATCTAGTACTCTAGCTAAATCTTCTCCCAACCACACATTTATAACAGCAAGTCAAGGCTCTCAAACAAAAACAGATCTAACTACATTCAATGTGTTTTCTATTGTTTGACCAAGCTCTTCCAGAAGCAAAAGAAAAGAATAAAAGACAGTTTGCAATGGAAGTTCCACCATCATCAGTGCTAATCAAAGACAGGGAAAGAACTACCCCAAGCAGTGAAATTCTGAGGTTGCTTCTTTTAGTTTGAAGCATGAATCATGAATACAATCATTAAACCTACCTCCGAAGCTCCAACAGGAAGGTCAGGTTGCAAAAAAACATTCAGTTTAGGGTGTCTACCTCATTGTAGCAACTGGTGGAAGAAATTGGATACATAACATTGTTTATATAAAAGGTAAGGCTGGTTGAACCAGCTAACCAGTAGATCTGGCACCAATCCATTCCGAATTAATATTTTGATTGTTTAAGCAATTGATCCATTAAAATCTCGATGACTCTAATCTAGATGACCCATCCATGCAAAAGTGAAGCCAAGAAGCCAGGTTTGTAGGTGGAAGTTGGAACTACTAGCAAGAAGCAATGGCAAAGCTCTCTTTTAAAGAGGCAAGGTCCAAACTCCTTTCAATTTTTTATTTGTCAGGGACCTTGCAGTTTAGGAATTAAAATTACCATATGTCCATGTATCATATCAATTTGATTATATATATATATCTACACACACACACATTGAAAAACAAAAAAAAAAAACTATAATTGACTTGACCCCTCCACCACCCGAATTGGACCATTTTAGATCCTCCATCCATGTCCGAAAGTTTGATTGAACGATGTCAGTTGACCAGTTGCTGGCCAATCAGATGTTGACATGTTACAGTCCCACTATAACAAGACTGAAAATTGTCGGATGCCTCTGTGATATGTGAATTTAGCTAAAATAAACCCTCTACTTATAATTTGATCAAATCAAATCCTTTAATTCTAGAATTAAGTTATTTTAAACCCTTCGTCCATGTTTTCCATTAGATTGACTATGATTTGTTAATTGACCAAAGGTAGCCAATTAAAATTGAAATTAAAAATTCAACAAAAAAAATTAAAACACAGAAAAATTAGAAGTAAAATACAATTAAAATTTATTAAGGTCAATAAAATTGGAAATAAAAAAAATGGAGCAATTAATTTTAATACAGGGTGTAGTGCACGTGTCATCATGATATTGGCTATCTTCCATCAATTAACAAATCATGGTCAACGTAATGAAAAACATAAATGGACCCAAAAAATAACTGAAAATCTGAAACCAAAGGGTTCAATTTGACTTGACATTTTTCACAATTTAATCAAATTTAAATCTTGTATTTTTGCTATTTTCTTTTTATAGGGACTATCCCGCCCGCCCTCTACTCCCCTCTTTTATTTGCTAGGTGTATCTTAAATGATATGCATCAAGTTAGATGTGAATTTTTCCTTAAAATGTTTAGTGACCAGTTTTCATTATTGATTTGTCTTCACGCCTAGCACTAGGGTTTGCGTTAATTAGGGTTTCTTGATAAAACAAAATACTTATCGTCCAGAAAATTTTTGTTGTTGCGTCAAGATTATATATATATATTCAAATCGATTTGGGTCAAAAGTTATTTAATCGGTTCGGTTCAAATAAATTTGGGTAGTTACGGGTTTTCCTACTTGTTTTAAGTTTCAATTAGATTATTTCTATAATTTAGAGATAATTTTTGTGTTAATTTCAGTTTCTCATATCGTTTATTAATTCTAGTATATCCTCGTCTTGTCGTAAAGTATCTTGTGAATCATCACAGATCCTTAAGTAAAACACGAGAGTGTAAACACGTGAGGAAATGGGTGAAGAATATATATTTCTTATCAACTAACCAATTTTTTAGATTCAAAGATGGCTAAGTCAAGCAATAACATGGCACCACGGACA
>Ga0307517_10006088_pt1 | contig 17977 bp, 15 predicted proteins | sample 23_EM_MG_FD_194515 | JGI IMG/M metagenome (GOLD analysis project Ga0307517, IMG submission 194515) | Populus trichocarpa ectomycorrhiza microbial communities from riparian zone in the Pacific Northwest, United States - 23_EM | ecosystem: Host-associated > Plants > Roots > Unclassified | place... | reverse complement strand
CAGTTTGCATTGCAAAGCGGAAAAAGAACATTTTAACACAAATCAGATTCAAGTAGAAACCCTAATCAAATTGCAGATTATTCTTGGGTTCACGGAGAAGGAACAAATGCCTAGAACACGTAGAACAAATACTTCCTACATGCCGAGAAGGAACAAACAGGGCTATAATGACCAAGCTCTTGGTTGCCAAAGATAAGGATATGCCAGGGGGAAAAAGAGCCTTACATGCAAGTTTTCCCAAACAATAATCCATTATCCAATTATCAAAAACTACCTACATGCAGACACTCACTCACTATGATTAGATGATGCCTTTTGATCTTAGGAACAATGAATCGATAAATTGGGTACAAAGGTTCAAATATCTATGTCAGGCAGGTTGGATCAGTCTCTAAAAATCAACCTCAGTAATCCATGCCCATGCCTGGACCCATTGCCGGAGCATCATTTTCATCCTTTGGAAGCTCAGTTATAACAGCCTCAGTTGTTGTCATCAACGAGGAGACACTGAAAGCGCAAAAAAAGAGAGTTAATAAGTGCTACTTGGTAAGAAGATGCAAAAGGTAATAATGAACCCAGCCCCAAAACCCTAAAAACAAGTTATGATTCGAAGAGGGCTATTCCCTGAAAAATGCCTTTTTACCTGGCAGCATCGACCAAAGCAGTTCTAATTACTTTCAGCGGGTCAATAATGCCAGCTTTCACCATATCAACATATTCATCTAGTAATACATGAACATACCGGAAAAAAATAGTTAAAAAATCAGTTCCTTCAGTGGATAAAGTAAGCAAGCTTCATAATAACAACAATGATAAATCACTGACCTTTGGCAGCGTCGTACCCTAGATCAGGGTTTTCCTGCTCCAATAGCTTACCAACAACAACAGCTCCCTCGACTCCCGCATTAGTAGCAATTGTATGCACAGGGGTCTGACATTGATAGTTCAATTTTGGGATTCAGTGATAACATTATAAAAAGAACACCAAATTCACATGAATGTTGGAATATTTGAAGCTTGGCTATGCACAAAATTATAAAGTGCATGAATCTTCAAACTTGCACCCAGATTCAAGCTTAAAGATTGAATATTCAGGCATACTCATACACATGGACACACATGATGAAGGACAAACCTTCAGGGCGTTCTGAATAATTTGAACACCGATCTTCTGGTCAAAGTTGGCAGTTTGCAGCTTATCCAACTCTTTTGATGCATAAAGAAGTGCAGCACCACCTCCTGCCAGAGGAAGTAGCTTGAAGAGTTTGGTGATTTTAATTCAACCATGTACAACATGAGGGAAGATGGATGGAAATGTTACCTGGCACAATACCCTCTTCCACAGCAGCCTTTGTGGCATTTAGGGCATCTGTAACTCTATCTTTCTTCTCACCAACTTCAGCTTCACTAGATCCTCCAATCTGCAATGACGGCAAAATTTTCACTTAAGTGACCCCAATTTACAACTTTTAAGCAATAGATATTTCTCCAGTTGGAAGATGGGGGACTCAGCTAGAATAAATACTCCATATTTGTATTTACAAGTCAATTGAAGAAAATATGCAAAGTGTGCAAGACAGTCACAGACCTTCAGCACAGCAACACCACCAGAAAGCTTTGCCAGTCTTTCATGCAACTTCTCTTTGTCATAGTCAGAAGTACTTGACTCTACTGCAGATCGGATCTGTAATTCCAGCAGTAGACAATAATCATGTTATTCATTCACATTGGAGAATAAACATAGTCCAGCAATGAAGCAAAACTGACCTGTTCACATCTTTCTTCAATGGACTTCTTGTCACCAGCACCATCAAGAATAACAGTGTCATCCTTTGATACTGTAACCTATAAGACAAAACCCAGCTAGTCAATCATCAAAATACACAACTTTTTACAGGCACCCACCCTTGACCCATTCTAATTCTTTGAAGTCATGCCTTCGCTACTGCCCCTAAGATCTAAATTAAAATCCACCATACCCAATCTAGCCCACCCAGCACCCCCAATGCACTGCTTGTGCCCAGTAAACTAACACCAGAGTCAACAATTTGAGCTCACCTTTTTGCAACTGCCAAGCATATCCAAATCCACCTTTTCAAGATTGAGGCCAAGCTCTTCGGTTATAACCTGCAAAACAGTAGAAAAGAACTTGTTCAATGAGACCAGAGAATGTGACACAGAGAATTAAATATATGTGCAGAGGCAAACTCACTTCGGCTCCTGTGAGGACAGCAAGATCCTGCAATGTAGCCTTCCTGTTCTCTCCAAAACCAGGGGCCTTAATGGCACAGACCTTGATTCCAGCACGAAGCTTATTTAAAATAAGTGTTGCCAGTGCCTCACTCTCCACATCTTCAGCAACAATCAGCAAGGGCCTTTGTCTCTGAACAAATACAGGAAAATCTAGTTAAGGAAGTGAACAGCATTCTAGTTGTGCTCCAGCTTCCAATAAAAAGTGATTGGTAAACAGAATGTATACCTTTAAAGCCAACTCTAGTACTTTCACCACAGCATGCAAATTTGAGACTTTCTTGTCATGGATCAGAATGAGAGGGTCATCCAATTCCTGTTTGTGCACAGGTATAGAAAATAAACAGGAAACTCAATGGCTGTAGAAGTTGTTATTTCATATTTTGCACTATGCAGTCATGCGGACACAACCTAGGTCTCAAGACATATGTCATGATTGGAATCAGAAGTGAAGGCTTACACATTTTTGGGTTTTCTGGTCCGTGATGAAATAAGGGGATATATAGCCCCTGTCAAGCTTCAATCCCTCAACAACTTCCAACTCATTAGATAATGTTTTCCCATCCTGAAACCAGAATAAGACCAAAACAACATTTTGGGAAAAAAAAATTAAAACATGGGAGAATGATTAATTGAATTAGAAAAGAAAGAGAAAAGTAACAATCAGTATCCAACTGCATGTGTCAAGAAAAACAGTACTCAATACACTTGACATCCTTTATAACAGGGGATGTATCACCAATCTAATGCACAACTTACTTGAATTGTTATAACTCCCTCTTTCCCAACCTTCTCCATGGCCTTCGCAATCAACTCACCAATTTCTCTTTCCCCATTTGCTGATATTGTACCAACTTGTGCAATTTCTTCGGATGTGCTGATCATTCTTGTTCTGCTTTTCAAATTGGTAACAACTGATTCCACAGCCATGCTGATGCCACGTCTTAGGTCCATTGCATTCATTCCTGCTGCAACTGACTTGCACCCTTCAGCAAATATTGCTCGAGTGAGGACCGTAGCACAAGTGGTCCCTGCAAAGACATTGGAAAAGCTCTCATTGCCCAGTGAGACAGAAACATCAAAGAAGCAAAGCTGGGTGGTACCATATCAAGAAAAAAAAACATAAACACTGGATTTAGAGCCTGTAACATAAAATCCTAACCTAATGATCAGATGCTACTGCAGCATCAAAATTCCAGTGGTTCAAAATACTTAGATAACAACTCTCGAGGGGATGAAACCTTACCATCGCCTGCAGCATCATTTGTGGCATTTGCAACCTGCTTCACGAGGCTAGCACCAACATTCTTGACTTTATCCTTGAACTCAATGCTCTTTGCAACAGTCACACCATCCTTAGTCACTTTGGGGGCACCAAAGCTTTGTTCAATAACCACATTGCGACCCTGCAAATAAAAAATCATCAAGGATAATATCATTAATTTACCGATTAACCCAACGATTCCTTCAGAGAAAAGGTTAAGCAAAAAAAACCAAGTTTCACCAAATGATGTCAAATGCATTAAGATCCATCATACTCAATCAGATGCTGCTACAGAGAAAAAACCCACAATTATCTAGGATATCATAGAGACAAGCCTTACTGTTGATGCAATATTCCAATTGCGAACTGAATATGGTTTCAATTGATAACAAGAATCTAATGACACCATATTCAGCTACAAGAAATATTCAAATTTGACTTCTTTTCTTTATTGGAGATTTCATCCACGGGCATCAAACATGAATATAACATGATCGAACAGACAATCAGTCACAATACCTTAGGGCCCATGGTGACTTTGACAGCATCAGCTAGCTCTTCAACACCCTTAAGCATCACAGCACGAGCCTCCACACCGAATCTTATGTCTTTGGCAGCATAGTTTCTGCTCCAACTCAACCTACTTCCAATCTGATATAAACACAGAAAATTCACTTCTTAGAGAGAGTCATTATAATTGCTGCAGCACACACAGGATCAGATCGAATATGATGATGTAAAAACTTGAAACCAAACCAATAGAACCGCCAGCACTCACTTGTTTGGTGGTGCTCCTAGCAATCCTGTAAAACCCACAAAAGGCAAAACCCATCAATGTAAAGCCATAGAAATCACAAAATCACAAGGAAATCCAAATCCAGCTTCAAACAACGTTTTTGATGGATTAGTTTTAGTCAATAAACTGCTACTGTGATAAATAACCACCAAGTTCTATTTTTTTCTCCTTTTGAGTTTTGACATTTTCTCGCCAACGAAACGGAAAGCGAGGAAGATAATGAAAACCCAGATGAGAATAAAGGAAATGAAGGAGAGGGAGGAAAGTACCGAGCCTTGGAAGCGAGGCTAGAAGTGAAGCGGTGCATAGTATCGCCAAGAAGAATTACGAGAGAAGAAACACAGATAATTTGTGGGATTGTAGAGAAAGTTTGACGAAGTGGTAGAGACAGAGAGATCACGAATGGAGGCCGAGGAAGTGGAGAGCGAGTGCTTTTTGTAGAGAAAGAGAAGGCTCTAGAAGCAGCTTCTGGTTATTGGCAGGGTTTAGGGTTTTGTGTTCATTTCACTGTTAAACGAGGTTTACCGTTGGGTTGGATCCGGCCTGCTTTTGGCAAAATGTTTGTCCCATTTTCACCCTCTAGTCCGTTGCCAAATTACAAATGCTACCTTATCTTGTTCATACATCGAAAAGATTGGGTTTTCAGGGGGTGACCAAGCCCAAGTATTCCACCGGGATCCGCCCCATAGAGATTCGAATACAAGTTCTCTTCCCGTAGGGGCCGAGTGGGGTTATGCGGAGGGTGAGGATCATGCAGGGGCAGAAGTGAAAACAAGTGAAGGAAATTTGGCCACGAGTGTAATAAATAAACCTCTCATGAGGGCCTAATTGAAAGTATCTTAGAAGTAAGAATGAAATTTGATTTTATAAATTTTGGGAAGGTCATGGCCCCTTTAAACTCTTCATTTCAAGCCCGTGTGCACGTAGTTATAAGATCCTAGCATGTTTATATATATTTGAATCTTATTCATGTTATTTAAATAAAAATAAAAAAATAAAAATCAAGATAACATTATAAAAAGCTTTACCAAAAAGGCATGATAGTATTTTAATATAAACTCAAAAATTATTTTCATGATTCTATCTCTCTTTTTTATTTTTCCTCATAGAATAATAATAATTATTTATTCCTTAATAAATATAAAATTTATTTCATCCCCGCAACAACTATATTTCATACCACAAATAGTTTTTGCAATCAAAGAATATGTAAATTACAAATTTTTTATCATCAAAATAATTATTACTCCATTTATTAGCAAAAGAATTGCCAAAAAGAGCACTTGATAACCTAACCCGAGAAAGTGAAATTAGTCACAACAAATGGCCACGTGTCTATCCCTAACCGGATCCCCTAACATTCCCACACCATACCCGCGCACACATAACAGCATTCCCCTCCAGCCTCTCCACTATTCATCATGCAGTCTTCCCTTTCCTAAAAATCACAAACAGAGAGAGAAGAAGAAGAGCAACAACAAGAGAAAATGACGGAGGCAGTGATAAGGAACAAGCCAGGAATGGCTAGCGTGAAGGATATGCCGATCCTTCAAGACGGCCCTCCTCCTGGTGGCTTCGCTCCTGTCCGATTCGCTCGTAGGATCCCTAACAAGGGTCCTAGTGCTATGGCCATCTTTCTCGCTGCTTTTGGCGCCTTTTCTTATGGAATGTACCAAGTCGGCCAGGGCAACAAGGTCCGCAGGTGAAAAGGGTTCTTTTTATCTTTGAAGATTTTCGATTGTCTTATGGTCTTGGCATCTGTGTTTTTTTTAATTAGAGTTAGAAATTCGAAGGAAATGGATTTTTTTTCATGTCAATTGGATTGGATTTTCAAATTGAAGAGGTTTAGGAACACTTAATATGGCTCTTTAAAATTATCAAAATTTATGTTTATGTCTGTGATAATTTTTGGTAGCAGGACTTGTTTGGATTGTGAAATTAACACTAAAATGTGGCTGGTTATTGTGGTTCGTCAGAGTATTAATATTATGAGATTAAAATTTTGCTAGAGTTTTCCTACTTTGATTGCGGTGTTGACTGGTCGCTACTGGGCTTTTGTTGTTTTTAAGGGTGAAAGGTAGAAATTGTGAAGTCTTGTGAGTGGACATAGTTTTTTGTAGCTAAATTTTGTATATTTCTGAAATGGACATTAGAAATGTTGAGATTTTAGGAGGGTTTCAAATGCGTGCTGCTGACTGGTAGAGAAGAGGGGTCCATTATTATAAACACCAAGATGTACCAAGGAACTGCCAAATTCATTGACTGCACTTCATATTTAAATTTAATAACCTTCGCTAGCAAAATGCTCTCCAGTATGCTACAAATGTATAGCTTTTACTTTTAACTAAAAAAATCCTTAGAAGAGTTGAGAGTAGATTCTCCCTCCTGAAATACTCTTTTACAAAGTCTGCACTAAAAGCATAGATATGTATGCATTTGCAAGTACAAAAGCCGCAACCTTTCCAGTCAATTATATATTGTTCAATATAGTTAGTAGAGGAGACTTGAAGATCAATGAATGTGTTTTTTAATGAAAAAGTGGGTTGCTGTAGTGAAGTTGGATTTGGTTTATTCAAATACAGGGTGCAGGAGAGGGGTTATCTTTGATTTTCAAGAAAGTGAATTTGGTTAGTAATTTAAATTTATTGGTGATTTGCTGGTCTTTACTTGCTAATGTTTTTCATGAAATAAGCAATTTTGCATATCTGATATAACATGATGGAGATGTCTATTATTTTGAATCGGGAAAGAGCATGTTTGGGACTGGTTGAGTCGGCAGAAGGCAGGTTTTGTGTCATAAAAGCAGGTTTTGTGGATGTTATGTTACCTTTTCAGAAACCATGGTTTTGAATTCTCAAGGCACTTACTCTTGGGGCAAACCATAATTTTGAAAAAACATTGAGGTTTGTGAATGACAGTGTAAGAAAAATCTTTCAGTTTTGATGAGGAGATGCTGGTTTGTCATATTTTGAGTAAGTTGTTTGGTGTCATTGTCTTTTAGTATTAGTGAAAAAGTGAAGGATTGTTCCTGTGAAAGAGCTAGTGTGTTGCTTAGGCAGTCAAAGCTGTAAAAAGGTTACTGAAGATTCTTTGACATGGGCTTATAGTAAGTGTTTTCATTGTTATATTTACTATCCTTTTGAAGAATTGGCTGTTTGTATTCAGAATGGGGCTGCAGTGGAGACATTACCTGCAGATTATATTTTGTTCTTTGATGAGAATCAACCTAGGCAGACTATAAATTTGGAGGAAAGCATTTTTTGAATGGAGTGATTTTAGATTTCAAATTTTATGCAATTTATCTCCTCGTGTTCTCCTTATTAAGGTGTAGAAAAGAGTCCCGTTTTTGGGAAACCACACCTGGGTGATTTGATTGCCCATGAAATTCCTTGGAAGTTGTCATTTTTGTTGGTGTATATCCGAGGTGTCAGTGTCAGTGTTTATTTATTTGTTGAACTACATGTATGAATTACAAGGAAATAGTTTCACAGGAGAAGAAGGATGTTGAGGCGTCTTGAGTGCCAAATATAGAAAGTAAGCATCATTTTGAATTCAACATATACTCCCTGCTTCCAGTTCCAAAGTAAAAGTACAATCACAGTTCATGTTATGCATATTGCCAATATACAGGCTTAAATCTTAATTTGAGCTGAGGACATGTGAGATATTGGCCATTGAGAAGCTGGATTACTTGTACACTTGACCTTGAAGGTGTTAATATGACTGTCCACCTCATATAAGAAACCTAGATTATTGTATGCTGTATAAGAGAAGTTTTTAAAATATCATAAGTTTATACCGAAACTGTACTTTTTTAGTGGTTCATGCAACTGTCTGCTTTATAGCCTTGTATGTAGTAGTTGATGATATAGCTATACTGCCAAAGCAAGTTCCCTTATCAGGGTATGTCATCAACTGTAGATTTGTTCTTAAATCATTTGCATTCTGCAGAGCACTTAAGGAAGAGAAGTATGCTGCACGCAGGGCAATCCTGCCTCTGCTTCAAGCTGAAGAAGATGAAAGGTAGCAAACAGCTCTTTTCCTCCATCACTAGCTAATGTGTTTCCATCTCTTATTGTAAAATATTCAAGTTTTTTTTCCCTCCCTGCTTGGTTTTATTTAGATTTGTCAAGGAGTGGAATAAGTATCTTGAATACGAGGCAGAAGTAATGAAGGATGTTCCTGGTTGGAAAGTTGGTCAAAGTGTCTATAATTCTGGAAAATGGATGCCCCCAGCAACTGGTGAGCTTCGTCCAGAGGTCTGGTGACACCGCTCTGTATCTTGTTATGGTGCATGTCTAGCTGTCAAGTGTCTTCTTGTATTTTCTTCATCTAAGTGTCCTCTGTCACTTGGTGTTCATGGAATAAAAATTTAGCTTTCAATCTCCTGAGAGATGCACTGCAAATACTGCCTACAGTAATTTTGTTTTCTTTCCTTTTCATTGTATCCTAATTACCTGAAAATTGGGAATATAAAGATTGAAGACCTTTAGCGCTGTTTTCCCATTCAATTTTATGGTAAATTCCAATCTATTGTTAATGGTGTGGAAGTAAGGGCACGGGAATCGGGGATACTGGGGTGATGATTCGTCAATCCGTTGATTGGTTTCTGTTTGATGTTGTTCTGTTCTGTGGTCTTTCAGGCTTTGTAAATAATAATGCTCTCTTTTTTTGTCTCACTAAATTGTGGAGAGGATTCACTAGGGTTGTTAGCAGTGTGGAACAATTTTAGCCTCTTATCGTTTTACTAATTTGAGTTACTTTGGATTCTAAAAAAAAACTGAGTTACTTAACCATAGCTATTAATCTCTTTGTTTTTTTCTTTTTGTTGGAGATTAATCTCTTTGGCTAGTTGTCATAACCAACGAGGTATAATACAGAAACAACAATTCGATGATTGCTGCTGTATCTTGAACTTGTAAGACAAAAAGGATATACTTAAAAGGGTTTGACTCAGTGAATTGTGATAACATGACTGAGGACCAGCTTCACTGCTAGCTGCATCCTGGAAAATGGATCTCCTTTTGTTTTGGTGTCTCTTGCTGAATTTGAATCCAAATCTCGCTATTGCGTCGGGGATGCAAGCTGCGCTTCTTTGGTCTTTTCTATATTGGAGCTTTAATTTGTTGCAGGTTTATATTTCTGCTTGCTGAATCAGACCATATTGACAATGTTTGTAAGATATTCTTAACTTCAATACTTGATTCATCAAGATAATGGGGAGGTTCCCATCAAGAAGTCATCTTTCAGTGTTAGATGTGTGGCACGAAGCACACAGGTCATGGATGAATGGTAGGGAGGGAGACCTCGCCTGAACCAATTTTATCTCAAATAAACATAGTAACATGCTAACACGGGAATATAAAATCCCCAAATGATTTGAAATGTCGAAGATGAAGTGTGATCGATTGGCCACTAATTTATGTGTCACAATAAATCTGTTAGTTGGAACATTTTATGTTTGCACCGCCATTTACGCGTTGAACTGTACGTGGATTATAAATTTTTATTTCTTATAAAAATATATATATATTCAAGTTTTTTCAATATATTTTTATAGCTTAAAAAATTTAAGTTTAAGTTTTTATACATAATCAAATAAATTGTGAACTATATGTGTGAATAAATGAATAAAAAATCATTAATAATAGCTAAAAAAAACTTGAAAAATTAAAAGACATGTATAGATCAGAATATTTAATCTAGAAAGACGGGACATTCACCTGACTATGCTTTCTAAATTTATTTATTAAAATAATTTTCTATTTAAACAAACGATAATATAAATAGAGATATTAAATTGATTGAATAAAATAAAAGGAAAAAACACACAATGCAAGGCTTCACATATTAGAAATTTTATCTGAAATTTTATTTTTTTTAAAAAAAATAAAGTTCGTTCATACAAAAAAATATATAAATAAATAAATAAAATTCTTCAAATTTAAATACATAGCTAAAAAAGTAATTATTATTTAAAAGAAACTCTCTAAACAAAATAAAAAGAAGAAAGGGTATTAATTTAAATATAAATTAAAAAAACAAAAACAAAAACCAAATACCCGCTAGGCCTAGCAAACCAAACCAGCTCACTGGATCATTTTTTATAAACATATTTTAAACTTATTTCAACTTATTTGTATAGTAAGTTATTTATAAAAGATAACTTTCAAATTATGACTCAATCAAAATTTGCTCATTTGCTTAGAAAGCAGAATTGAAAAATATTTACTTTAATATGGGTATTTAAAAATATAATAACAATTACAATTTAAACTTAAAAATACATCAAAATAATATTTTTTTTATTTTTAAAAAATCATTTTTAACATTCACATATTAAAACCATTTAAAATCATAAAAAAAAAATTAATTTCACATAGACCCTCTAATATTATATAAGCTTATAGGTTTTTCACACCCTTCTAGTTCCTCTAATCATCAATTGGGAATAACCACAGGAGATTATAGCTCTCAACTTATAATAAACTTGAAGGAACAAATTCCATCGCCTTCAAAACTGATAACTGGGTGGACAAACTGTTCATGAAGCTTCTTATTTCCAAGTATTGCCTATGGTGCACTGGTCATGCTACAGGTTCCTTCTATGAAAAGTTTCTTACTCGTACACATGATTTACATCCATAAACACTTTCCTCCCGCTTTATGGTTGGGATCGCACTTCAATTGTAAATCTCACTGTCTTGCCAAGACATTCTCAACAAAAGAGAATGTGGTTTTCTTGACATTTTAATTCTGTAATAAATAAGACAAGGCGGAATTGTTTATACGTCCCATCTCGAATACTTCAAATTCACTTTGAAGCTACCTTTCAAAAGGATCTCCTCTATTTGAATTCAACGGAGGGTAAACAGCTGCAGCAATTTTCTGCCGAAGATTGTATTTCTTTGCAATTAGAGGCCTCACATCTTCAACCCCAACCAAGCTCTCCAAAAATGGAAGTAGTGAGAGCAATTCTTTATCTGAACGATCTTCAAACCAGCTCTCAATTGGTATACCATTGTCTACTTGGAAGCCAAATGCCTGAAATGAAAACCATCGGCCTTGTCAGTAATTTAAGCTCCAACAATTTAAAAAAACCTGACCCCTCCTACAAGCCTCAGGTCATTCCGCCCTTTTGCCTTGCCTCAACTCTCTTCCTTACCTTCTGTCCTTCATCCACTAAGCTAAACTATTGCTTTTGTCTTGAAAGATATACATGGGTTCTAAAGACAGCGGACACCCACATTCAATGGTTACTTGTGTACAGTCCTCAGAGAGAATTTCAAGGTTTCAGACTGTAACTCAAATAGCGTTATTGATCAAACTATTGCATGAATTTTAATTTCAATGGCATCCCCAAAAAAATGCACGTGTTTAGGCAAATTAACTACAGATTAGAAATGGTTTTCATACAAAGTAAATATCTTTAATCAATTTTGAGCCATGGATAGAATATAATGCCCGATGCCCCAAACAACCCCACCCCACAACCCCAAAATATTATTGAAAAAGGCAACGACCAAGAAAACAGATGAAGTAACTGTATCACCAATTAAATTAGGACAAGTGCCGGGTAAATCAGAAAGCACCGAAAGATAAGAATTCTGCAACAGTACCTGGGGAGAGTTGTCAATTATAATAACACGGGCCAAATCACGACCAAGAACTGACAAATCCTTGAGGTAGTTACCCTCGACAAAAACACAGGATTCACGGAAAACACGATGTCGAAATATCCTCCTCTTTGGATCAAGCACATTTAGAAGCTGTTCTGCGTAGATACTTTGACTAGCTGTAAATATTATGATCTCAAAAAGACTAGAAACTCTCTCCATGAAATCTCTGAGGTAAGGACGGCACCGGACAAAGACTGTGTGCTCCTGGAGGTTGAAGTTGACAGGAAATGTGAAGTCCGCATCATTACAAGGTTCAAGGGCAGAGTGCACCAGAGTCTCTGAAATTAAAAAAGCAATCAACACTTTCACAACAGAAACAGATCGAATGCAGGTAGCTCAATGGCCAAATATGCATGTTGCAAAATATTAAATGCAAAACTGCCACTTCATGGAACTAGGCAGCATCAATTCCAATTTTTCTTCTGATTAAACAATCCTACCTTCCACCAATAAGTCAATATGAAAAAGACCAATGTTCACTTCATTATCACAATCAAAATTACATATAGCAGATGACCAGGTACATAGAAATCAAAAAATTACATTTCATGAGTCACTAGAAAGCTATAATAATAATAATAATAATAATAATTAAAAAAAAAACCTCAATTTTTTTCACACCACAATTAATGCAACCTGCAAATTAGAATTGCAAATGAAATATTGCAAGGCATTCTTTTTTTAGAAACAAATAATAACATCAAGAAGCTGCAAAAAAGTTTCCAAGAAAAAACAAAAAAAATAAATGAAAGGTCTCTGCAAAATCCCCTCCATGGATGCAACAAAAAACAAAAGATTAAGAGACAAATTGCCTTGACATGATAAAATGGGTAGAATAACAAGCTTTTTGTGAAACAAATCATTAATAAATACACATAAATCAAAAGAATAGAAAATCCAACACTAAAGTTGGAGACCACATATGATAGACATGTTTGATGGCAAAATCATGTACAAAATTAGCATAAAAAAAGTGTCTAAAATTGTGTACCATCCAGGTCCAAAACAAGGGTTGTAGGAGGACAACTCCGAGTCTGTTTAGGTAGCAACATAGGCCGAAAAGTGGGGACTACTGATGACAGCTCTGGCAGGTTCTTTATAAATAGATAAGGGTCAAAGTCATCAAAATCCTCATAATCATCCTCCTCCAAGCAAACATCAGTTGACATAGAATCTTGACCGTGCTCATCAACACATTCCAGTTTTGAGTTCTTCAATGCAAGATATATAGTTGAAACATCAGAAGCAAGACCAACTCCATTTGAAGCTGCAATACTATAAGAATTCACAGTAGTTACATCAGTAGAGAGCACCTGATCACCACAGCGATCCCCATATGAGTTTTTGGCTGATATATTTTTCTCCAATTCCATGTCACTATGACATGTGTTGAGTGAAGTTAATGTGCTCTCATTGTGTTCTCCAAAAGATGATTTAAAAGTTTCTTGTGTAACATGACCATCCAGCATATCAACCCGAGAGTCTCCAGTCCGAAACAGTTTTATCAAGTCGACTAAACAGGAGATTACCAAAAAATAAAAGAGCATCACATGAGAGGGAAAAAATAATGGAACATCAATGAATATACGTACACATATAATACCAATTTTGTCACCCACCTCCACCAGAAATTTCTCCTCCAGCAATTTTAGATATGTGAAAAGAAGGAGAAAATATAGTTTGCAACACACATTGAGCAGATCCTTCATCACAACCCTGCAATCCAAAATAGCTAATCATATAACAGAACCTTAATACTTTATCTATTGATTCTTTTTTGTTATTTTTTCACTCTTTTGATATACGCTTCAGAGAGCTATTATATTAAACATGACTAATACAATTTGATGAGAAAATAATAGGAGCATGCCAAATTTTACACATTCATTGCCAGACCCAAAAAAGAATCTAAAGCAGATTGGTCAGAATGGAGCATAGCACACAAAGTTGGTGCGGTTACCTTAGGATCCACCACATCACACTGGGTAGAAGCATTGGAAGCCTTTTGATGCACATTGTTGTATCTAGTATTCGAATTTGTTGCCGATATAGGCTCCTCATTTTTCTTTCGAAGAGAGCCTGATAAGAGTGTTGGGGATTGAATGCAAACAAAATTAACAAGCTTTAATGGTTCTTGCAATGGCAATGAACAAGAAATTCATTTCTTAATAACACAATGTGTGGTGCTGAGTTCTGTTATATTAGAATTCCCTCCTCGGAGCCTGACATTGAAGCAGCAACAGTGAGGATGAAACTTGATGCTATCAGGAACAGAATCAAGTACATTTAAAAAAAGGAAAGAAAAGAGCACTATTACATTTTCTTAAACAAATCACATCCTTTATCATTAAATTCAATATCCTTGAACCAGTAGAGGTCATTTGTTGAAGCAACAGGAAGTTGAAATGCTAAATTATGACAACAATGCAAGCAACTAAGGAATTAAGCTTAATTCAGGTACCTAAATTCATGCAGGAATCTGCTAATATTGTGGTAAATCACATTTTGCTTCAACAGATCGAATTGCTTGACACTGGTTAGTACTGCACAGGTTTGATGTCAGGCACCAAGAACAGTGTTTTGTGTTGATTTTGAGTGTTAAGTTCAAAACAGGATTCAACATTTCTCCTTCTTTTAGATGAATGGTTTGCATCGGAGGACATCCTTCAGCAGTATACTTGGGTTCCTAGCTCTTCTCGATTTTTCTTTTAAACTAGACGAAGAAAATAAACATTTATACTGAAGGTTTCAAAGACAAAAACAAAATTGTACAATACTTGCTCCACTGAGCACTGACCCCCCCAGAAAAAAAAAATCCAACACTCAATTACAATCTACCCAAAAATAATTTGACAGTGTATTCTGTGCAAGCATGCATGAACTGAAAATATATATATAAAAAAGTAACAACATACCACATTTCTGCTTTCTGGCTGAAGATGTAATTAACTCTGAAACTTTCTTTTCAGCAACTTGCAAATTTTCCAACAATTTCTTCTGAGCTCTCGAAATCCTGGGACTTGCAGGCTCTCTTGGAGCATTTCTTCCAGAAATTCTTTTCTTAGTTTGCATTTCCACAGGAAGATTATCGCAATCTTGAGTCTATTTCACCCTATGCAGCTCCAGCAGAAAATCCAGAAATTGGAGAAACAGATCTGATTGGAGCACCCTATACTCAGATCAATTGAATACTGTTTAGTTTTTCACATTGAAGTCAACCAGCTCTAACTTGCACAGTATGGTGAAAAAAGAAAACAGCAAAAAGAAAGATCAAAATGGATTTCCTTAAACATGAAAGAGTTGGTTTTTAACACTATATAAATGTCCTCCAATAGAAGTCACAGACCACATTATTGATGGTAAACTGGAAGACTCCCACTACACGAGAAAGAAAACAGTGCAGGCTTCTACACAAGGCATGGGCTTCGTAATATATTGGCCGCAAAAACACATTGGCAACATATTGAAGCAAACATTCGAAATTAGAAAGACTGGTTAAAAGCATAATAGAAAGCCAACATATCCAAACACAGGTCACAGATTAAATCAAAAACCCATAAAAAATACATTTTCCTAAGCTTCAGACTGCTTAGCAGCAATCAATAGGTACTAGCTCGACTACAACACCTGAAACCAATTGGGTTGGCTACAAAAGATTTAAAAGGACACGTGAACAAATCTTAAATGATTAGCTAATCTAAGAACTCCAAACCTTAGTTTGAAGTCAAAATTGGAACACTAGAATCCCAGACTCTGAAAAAACAGCTAAAGATCACATTCATTATGCACTAAATCTTACACAGACAAGTTAACATTTTGAAATAACCCCTAGAAATTACTGGAAACCTTAGTTTTCAATCAAATTAAAACACATACAGAAAAAAAAATTTCCCTAAAACCCATTTCAAAAAACCGCCCCAAATTGAAATCAAATTCATGCAACTACATAAGCACAAAACCCTAGACGTACCCCTTCACTTCAAAATCACTAAAACTGAATTCCAGCATGCAAAACTTCATAACCCCATCGCTAAACAAACTAAGCCCGTCAAAAAAAACCCAGCCATTCACAACATCAAATTCATGAAAATCTTAACTAACAATACACAGCTAGAACTAAAAAAAGAAGAAATCGAGAGCAGAAAATCAACATTAACAAGAAAAAGATTACCTGGTAAGTTAAAATCGAGTATGAGCAGATCACAAGTGTTGAACTGACACTAATTTTTTATGCTGGAAATCAAAGAATTGAAGGACCCACGGTGAAGTAAATCACCAGTAGGGTGTAAAACCCTAGAGATACACAACAGAGAGTTAAAGGTGAGAGAAGGAGAGGAATTTGAGTTTGTTTTTAATTTAATTTTTGAAGAAGTTTTTGTTTCCCTCCGACTATGTCAAAAGAGAGGGAAACCATGAGACATTGAAATAACTTTTTTTTGTCTGAAATGAAACTAAGCTACGATAATTTCTCGCCGTTCGTGCGTATATTCATTAGGTATTTAATTTTTTTTTTAAAGAAAAAAAATCGAGAGAGAGAGAGAGACAGTGAAAAGGAATTTAAACATTGTAATTTGAAGTTTGTGAGAGATTCCTTACTCGCGAGTGCTGATGTAATGGCTGTGAAAAGGAGACACGGGCAAGAGCTTGAGACTTGTGCAATTTGTGCAATTGGAACAGCGCGTGCATTTTGTTTTCTAATCTGAGATTAGGAAAGACTTTCTCTTTCTTTTCTGGTTAGACTTTGTTGGAGTTATGACTGCGTCGTTGGGGGGGTTGATTTTGTTGGAAAGGAATTTTAAATTTATTTATGAGTAAGAAAATGAGTAAAGAAAGAGGAGGGCGAATTTTTATTATTATTGTTATTATTACTATTTAGTTTTATTGGATTCTGTTTCTGTGCCGTGATGCACTGTAAAGTTGTATAAAAATATGTGTACGTAAAAGAAAAATTATTTTTTATTTAAAAAATATATTAAAATAATATTTTTTTTATTTTTAAAATGTAAAAACAATCTAGATATATATAAAAAAAAATTTAAATATATAAAAAAAAATTGTGAAACACGGCTGCCTTCCCGAACTACAACTAAATTTGTGAAGAAGGGTTTCTCTACTTCTTCGAATTGCAAATTTCTACTTAATTTATATGGTATTTACAACTTGTATCTAAAATGAAAACAGTCTTTCAAGGTGTGCCAGATTTTATGAAATACCAGCTTACTTCATTACTGATGTTATGTTTGATGTAGAGATTTTTGAAGCCGAAGACGGATTATAGTGTTGAGATTCGTAAGAAAGAGGCAAGAACTTTAAAGAATTGTAGTTTATACGGTGGTGGCCCCTAATTTAATTACAAGAAGATCGAGGGGCTGCCTTGCAAACACATTAACGTTCTGAAAGTTTTAGTGTAATTATTGCATTGCCTCGTGTGAAGAATCTTTTGTGAAATTTTGAAACTGAAGTTGATGCCTTTTTTGAGCTCCACCAAAAGAAGCTCCATCAGTCCACCTATCAGTTTGAACTTTCAATCGCGGACTCACACGTGTCGGATGGATCGCAATGCCTCGCATGATCCTGGTTCTTTGTCTACGCAATGGGCTCGTCGAGAAGACATTCACGCCTACCCTGCTATTTGATTTAAGCGCAGGCTAAAAGTTAACGACCTCCACTGCAGGTTTCACCGAGTCCACAAGTTCGAGTTCGAGAACCAATGGCATAAAGGCGTTGCGGGATGACAATTTCACTCTGTAAGCTGCTTATTTTTATTTTGATATTTTAAAAGTGATTTTAAAAAAATATATATTTTATTTTTTTAAAATTAATATTTTTTAGTATTTTTATATTATTTTAATGTGCTGATATCTGGTTAAAATTATGTTTGTTTTTTTATTTTAAAAATAATTTTTTAAGATTTACTTATCAATAAGCCAAATTCCTGTTTAGTTTTTTAATATCTCCTTTTGAATTGTAATTTTATTTTCAGTATAA